>Ga0209062_1000115_pt1 | contig 292395 bp, 268 predicted proteins | sample Coa_R2_2_FD_187158 | JGI IMG/M metagenome (GOLD analysis project Ga0209062, IMG submission 187158) | Surface soil microbial communities from Centralia Pennsylvania, which are recovering from an underground coalmine fire - Coalmine... | ecosystem: Environmental > Terrestrial > Soil >... | reverse complement strand
GGGCGACAACGTGAGCTGCGAAGTCACGCTGATCACTCCGGTGGCTCTGGAAAAGGGCTTGCGCTTCGCCATCCGCGAAGGCGGCCACACCGTCGGCGCCGGCGCCGTCACGGAGATCATCGAGTAATTTCGGTTGCTTTGAGGGGGGCCAATCCGGCCCGCACTCTTCAGAAAAGGATTTGGGCAATGCGGGAAATCATTACGTTGCAGTGTGGTGAGTGCAAGAATCGCAACTACACCACCACGAAAAATAAAAAGAAGCATTCCGAGCGCATGGAGACCAAGAAGTTCTGCCGTGCGTGCCGCAAGCACACGCCTCATAAAGAGGCCAAGTAAGGCTTTCGAGGGGCGCTCGGCCGGACAGGGAACGGTAGTGCGGTTTTGGTTTTAGGGGAGTCGTCCAACGGTTAGGACTCCGGTTTACCTCGAAGCGCGAAGCGCTGAGAGGTCGATAAAACCGGGAGGCAATGTGACGGACCCGGAAGAAGTTTGGTTCTGTTACATGCTCGAATGCAGCGATCGGTCGTTTTACGTTGGAATTGCGACCGGCGTGGAAGAACGAGTACGGCGGCACAATTGGGGCGTCGGCCCCGAGTACACCGCCAAGCGAAGGCCGGTTAGATTGGTTTGGAGCGAACGCTGCGGAAGTTGCGAAGCGGCGCGGCTCAGGGAAAAAGAAGTTAAGGGCTGGAGCCGGAAAAAGAAAATTGAGTTGCTGGCGGGGAAAAGGGACAAACCCCTAGCCCCAAATCCGGAGTGAAGGGATAAACCCTTCGCCCGAAACCAGGGCTCAGGGTAAAGGGGAGTCGTCCAACGGTTAGGACTCCGGTCTCCAAAACCGGGTATGGGGGTTCGAATCCCTCCTCCCCTGCCAGGATTTCGAAGGACGCGAACCGCGGGGTTCGTGCGGGTGATATGGGTTCATGGCGACACAGGCGGTCAAAGTGAATAGCGAAGAGCAAAAGGGCAACGAACTCACACGCAAGGTTACGGGTTCGCTCGAGAGCACCAAGGAATTTCTCCACGACGTGCGCGTGGAGATGAAGCAGGTGACGTGGCCGAATCGCGAGGATGTGGTCTCGACCACGGGAGTGGTCATCGCTACGGTCGCGTTTTTCGGCATCTTCCTGGCGCTTTGCGACTGGGTGATTCAGCACGGGGTACAACGCCTGTTCAACTATTTTCACGTCTAAGGACGGAACGATTTATGGGCATGCAGTGGTACATCATCCACACCTACTCGGGCTTCGAGAAAAAGGTTAAAGAAGGCCTCGAGAGCCGTGTGGCCGCCTACAACCTCCAGGACAAGATCGGCCGCGTGCTGATCCCGACCGAGGACGTCGTCGAAATGCGCGGCGGCAAGAAAGTCGTCGCTTCGCGTATGTCGTATCCCGGCTACGTCTTGGTGGAAATGGACCTGGACGAAAACACCTGGCACATCGTACGCAACACGCCGCGCGTCACCGGCTTTGTCGGCTCGGCCACGGCGCCGCCGCCGCTTTCGGAAGCGGAGGTGGACGCGATCATCAATCGCGTGCACACACCGCAGGACCGCCCGAAGCCCAAGGTGGTATTCGAGCGCAATGAGCAGGTTCGCATCGTCGATGGACCGTTCGCCAATTTCAACGGCACGGTCGAGGAAGTTGACAACGACCACGGCCGGCTCAAGGTTTCCGTCACGATTTTCGGACGTTCCACGCCGGTGGAACTCGATTTCGCAAGCGTGGAAAAGCTCAGCTGATCGAGGGAATCCTGGATTCGCGGGGCCTGGGCCTCGCCAAGAAAAGTTTTGAGGTAAGAGGAAAATGCCACCAAAGAAGCTGCAAACCACCATCAAGCTGCAATTGCCTGCCGGCAAGGCCACTCCGGCGCCCCCCGTGGGCACCGCGCTCGGCCCGCATGGCGTCAACATCATGGATTTCTGCAAGCAGTTCAATGCCAAGACGCAGAAGGAACCGGACGGGATGATCTTTCCCGTGCTGGTCAGCATCTATACCGACCGCAGCTTTACCTTCATTCTGAAGACGCCGCCGGCATCGGTGCTTTTGCTTCGCGCCGCCGGCATCGCCAAGGGTTCCGCGGAACCCAACCGTAACAAAGTTGGCAAGGTTACGAAGAAGCAGGTCGAGGACATTGCCAAGATCAAGCTTGTCGATCTCAACACCACAAATCTGGAGTCCGCGGTGCGCACCGTGATGGGTACGGCGCGCAACATGGGCCTGGAAGTCGTGGAAGCCTAGGAATTAAAGGCGAGAAGAGATCGCAACCCTTCGGCCGCTTCACGCGGCTCTGGGTAATGAGGTAGAAAAAACGCATGAAAAAGTCGGGAAAAAAGGTGGAGGGGGCGCGCAAGCTGGTTGAACCGCGTTTGTACAAGCTCTCTGAAGCCGCCGAACTGATTAAGAAGACGCATCACACGAAGTTCAACGAAACCGTGGAACTGGCCATCAACCTGGGCGTGGACCCGAAGCATTCCGATCAGGTGGTTCGCGGCACTGTGGTACTCCCGCACGGCTTGGGAAAGTCCGTCCGGGTGCTGGTTCTTGCCGGAGGTGACAAGCAGCGCGAAGCCACCGAAGCCGGCGCCGAGCACGTCGGCGGCGACGACATGGTGCAGAAAATCATGGAAGGTTGGACGGATTTCGACGCCGTGATCGCTACGCCGGACATGATGCGTTCCGCCGGAAAACTGGGTAAGGTCCTCGGCCCTCGCGGCCTGATGCCCAACCCGAAGACCGGCACGGTCACCGCGGACGTGGCCAAGGCCATCAAGGAAACCAAGGCCGGCAAGGTGGAATTCCGCGTGGACAAGGCCGGCATCGTGCATTGCCCGGTGGGAAAAATCAATTTTGACGCCGTGAAGCTTTCGGAAAATGCCCACGCCATCATCGCCGCGGTGGTCAAGGCCAAGCCCGCGGCGGCCAAGGGCAAGTACGTTAAGAAAATCACTCTGACCTCGACCATGGGCCCCGCGATCACCGTCGATCTGGCCGAGGCGGAAGCGCTCGCGACGGCTGCCTGAGCGGGAAGGAATTTGGAAACGAGACCATGAAGAAGAAAAGCGAAAAACAAAAAGACCTCGACCTGCTCAAAACCGACCTGGCTAAGGTTTCTACCGTCATCCTCACCACCTTTCAAGGCATCACCGTCGAGGATGACACCAAGCTCCGCCGCGAAGTCCAGAAGGCCGGCGGCAAGTATCAGGTCGTGAAGAACACGCTCGCGCAGCGCGCCGGCGCCGGCACGCCCGCGGAGGGCCTTCTGAAGAACCTGAAGGGCACCAATTCCATCGCCTACACGCAGACCGATCCGGTCGCGCTGGCCAAGGCGCTCACCAAGATTGCCAAGGATGTTCCCGCATTCCAGTTCAAGGCTGGGGTGGTCGAGGGCAAGGTCATCTCGATCGCCGAAATTCAAGCGCTCGCGACGATGCCGTCCAAGGAAGAACTGATCAGCAAGATCATGTTCCTGCTGAACGCGCCGGCGCAGCGCATCGCCATGGCATTGAACGCGTTGCCGCGCAACCTGGCGGTTACCGTCAACGAGGCCATCAAGGCGCAAAAGTTCGGTTCGTAAGGGTTCGGGGGCTCGGCGGGTCCTGCCCGCATAGTTCCGAAAAATTTGATTTCGAAATTTGAGAGGAGAAACTGCAGTCATGTCGAAAGTCGAAACGATCCTGGAAGAAATCAAGGGCCTGACGCTTCTGGAAGCGTCCGACCTGGTGAAGAAGATGGAAGAAGCCTTCGGCGTTTCCGCCGCGGCGGCCACGGTGGTGGCGGCTGGCGGTGGGGCGGCTGCCGGCGGCGCTGCGGCTCCCGCGGAAGAGAAGACGGAATTCGCCGTCGTCCTGACCGATGTGGGCGGCAACAAGATCAACGTCATCAAGGCCGTTCGCGAAGTCACCAGCCTCGGCCTGAAAGAAGCGAAAGATCTCGTCGATGGCGCTCCCAAGACCGTCAAGGAAGGCGTCAGCAAGGACGAAGCGGCCACCATCAAGAAGAAGTTCGAAGAAGCTGGCGCCAAGGTCGAAATCAAGTAATGGGCGGCCGGCCGCTTGCCGGCCGGCTCACCGTGGTTCGGGCTTCGATTCGGCGCGGCGCTTTTGCGGCATGGCCGCGCCAGGGGATTTGGTACGCAAGCTACGGCCAGTATTCTCAACAACCTTCTGGGTCCTCGTCGGACCTTCGCTTACCGTGTGCGGAGCGGCTTCGGGCAAGCCGCACGGCACCACGGTTAAGTGTCTTTTAGCGGTTTTCCGTACCCTGCCCGAAAGGGAATGAGGTAAATCAGGCATGTCCAACAGCAATCAGCACGTCCGGGAACGCCAGCGGCTGGATTTTGCGAAAATCCAGGGGTCCATCCAGATCCCCAACCTGATCGAAGTCCAGAAGAAGTCGTATCAGCGCTTCCTGCAGATGGATCTGCTGCCCAGCGAGCGCGAGGACGGCGGCCTGCAGTCCGTGTTCACGTCCGTGTTCCCGATCCGCGACTTCCGCGAAATGTCGCAACTCGAGTTCGTCGACTACTCGATCGGAAACTGGGAGTGCAAGTGCGGCAACCTGAAGGGCCTGCACCACCTCCGCGCCACCTGCCGGAACTGCGGCGCTTCGGTGGTCACCAATCCCTACCAGACCGGCGACGTGGTCTGCCAGAAGTGCGGCACGTTCAACAAGAACACGCCGACTTTCTGCAACAAGTGCGGCGACCCAGTGGCCATGCAACTCAAGTATGACGTGAACGAATGCCAGGAGCGGGGCATGACGTATTCCGCGCCGCTGAAGGTCACCATTCGTCTGACCATCTACGACAAGGATCCGGATTCCGGCGCGAAGACCATCCGGGACATCAAGGAACAGGAGGTTTTCTACGGCGACATCCCGCTGATGACCGATAACGGCACGTTCATCATCAACGGCACCGAGCGCGTCATCGTCAGCCAGTTGCACCGCTCGCCGGGCGTCTTTTTTGAAAGCGCCAACAACCGCACCTACTTCCTCGGCAAGATCATTCCCTACCGCGGGTCATGGGTGGAATTCGAGTACGACACCAAGAACATTCTTTACGTGCGCATCGACCGCAAGCGCAAGTTCCTGGGCTCGATCTTCCTGCGCGCGCTGGGCATGAAGTCCAACGAGGAAATCCTCCGGACCTTCTATCAAGTGGAGCGGATTTCCCTGCGCGACAAGGATCTGCTCTGGAACGTTTCGCCGGGCATCGTGGACCGCAAGCTGACCCACGAAATCCGCAACCCCAAGAGCGAGGAAGTCATCGTTGGCGCGCACAAGCGCATCACCGAAACGCTCTTCAAGGAACTTATCAAGGCCAAGATTTCCCAGGTGCGCGCGGCTCTGGCCGACCTCGAAGGCGCCTACAGCGTCGCCGACGTCGTCAACCGCGCCACCGGCGAAGTTCTGCTGGAGGCCAACAAGCCGCTGACCGCCGATCTCTGGCAGGCATTTGCCGAAGCGGGTATCACCGAAGTCGACGTGTTCTTCCCGGAGCGCGACGACATCGGCCTGGTGCTTTCGCGCACTTTGGATAAGGACTCGATCCGTTCCTCGAAGGAAGCACTGATCGAAATCTACCGCAAGCTGCGCCCCGGCGATCCGCCGACGCTGGAAACCGCCACGAACCTATTCCGCGGCATGTTCTTCGACCCGCGCAAGTACGATTTCAGCCGCGTTGGACGCCTGAAGTTCAACATCAAAATGGGTCTCGACACCCCGCTCGACAATCGCACGCTCGATACCACGGACTTCGTCGCGGCCATCAAGTACCTGTTCAAGCTGCGCAAGAATATCGGCGTGGTGGACGACATCGACCACCTCGGCAACCGCCGCGTCCGCGCGGTCGGCGAACTGCTCGAAAACCAGTTCCGTATCGGCCTGGTCCGTATGGAGCGCGCCATCAAGGAAAAGATGAGCGTCTACCAGGAAATGTCCACGGCCATGCCGCACGACCTGGTGAACGCCAAGCCGGTGATGGCGGCCATCCGCGAATTTTTCGGAAGTTCGCAGTTGAGCCAGTTCATGGACCAGACCAACCCGCTCAGCGAGATCACCCACAAGCGCCGCTTGTCGGCGCTTGGTCCGGGAGGTCTTTCGCGCGAGCGTGCAGGCTTTGAAGTGCGCGACGTGCACCCCACGCACTACGGCCGCATCTGCCCGATCGAAACGCCGGAAGGCCCGAACATCGGCTTGATCAGCTCGCTGAGCTGCTTCGCGCGCATCAACGACTACGGCTTCATCGAATCGCCGTATCGCCGCGTGAAGGGCGGACGCATCATCGACTACGTGCAGATCGTCAACGCCGGCGATTCCGAATTCAAGGCCGGCGACATCGTCGAACGCGACCGCGTCGAGGAACTCAACGAAGAGCTGAAGCGCCGCAAGGTCGTTTACGAGCCCTACTGCTTCTATCTCTCCGCTTGGGAAGAGGACAAGTACGTCGTCGCCCAGGCCAACGTTTCCCTGGACGACCGCCTGAAGATCACCACGGAACTTGTCAACTGCCGCCAGGCCGGAAATTTCGTGCTCAAGCATCGCGACGAGGTCGACTACGTCGACGTCTCGCCGAAGCAGCTCGTCTCCGTGGCCGCCAGCTTGATTCCGTTCCTTGAGAACGACGACGCCAACCGCGCACTCATGGGTTCCAACATGCAGCGCCAGGCCGTGCCGCTGATCCGCGGCGAAGCCCCGCTGGTCGGCACCGGCATGGAGCGGGTCACCGCGCGTGATTCCGGCGCCGTGGTGCTCTGCAAACGCGACGGCATCGTGGATCAGGTCGACTCCGAGCGCATCATCGTGCGCGTGGAAAGCGACCACTCCGGCGTGCTCAGCCGCGAAGTGGGCGCGGACATCTACTCGCTCACCAAGTTCAAGCGCTCCAACCAGAACACCTGCATCAACCAGAAACCGCTGGTTCGCGTCGGCGACCGCGTGAAGAAGGCCCAGGTTCTTGCCGATGGTCCCTGCACCGAGCGCGGCGAACTCGGCCTTGGCCGCAACGTGCTGGTGGCCTTTGTGCCCTGGCGCGGTTACAACTTTGAGGACGCCATCCTCGTCAGCGAAAAACTCGTCCGCGACGACTATTACACCTCGATTCACATCGAAGAGTACGAAATCGAAGCGCGCGATACCAAGCTCGGCCCGGAAGAAGTCACTCGCGACATCCCCAACATCAGCGAGTCCTTCCTGCGCAACCTCGACGAAAGCGGCGTTATCCGCATCGGCGCGGTCGTGAAGCCCGGCGACATCCTCGTCGGCAAGGTCACGCCCAAGGGCGAAACCACGCTCACGCCGGAAGAGAAACTCCTCCGTGCGATCTTCGGCGAAAAGGCCGGCGACGTGCGCGACGCTTCGCTCTATTGCCCGCCGGGCATCGAGGGCACCATCGTCGACGTCAAAATCTTCACCCGCAAGGGCGGAGAGAAGGACGAACGCCACAAGGCCATTGAAGCCGCGCAGGTCTTCAAACTGGAGCGCAATCTTGCAGATGAAATCCGAATCCTGACTGATGAGCGCCTCAAGCGCCTTTCCGGCCTGCTGGGCGGCAAAATTCTCCAGGCCGACTTGCACGACGAAAAGACCAACAAGCGCTTGTTGACCAAGGGCGTCGAATTGACGCGCGACCTGATCGAAAAGATCTCCACGCGCAACCTGAAGCGCCTGAAACTCAACGAGAAGGATCCTCTGCTGATCGAGAAGATCGAAGAGATCGAGGAGATGACCTCGCGCCAGATCGACGTGCTCCGCAAAATCACCGAAGAGCGCAAGGAAAAGCTGAAGAAGGGCGACGAACTGCCCCCCGGCGTCATCAAGCTGGTCAAAGTCTACATCGCCATGAAGCGCAAGCTCTCGATTGGCGACAAAATGGCCGGCCGCCACGGCAACAAGGGCGTCATCGCCCGCGTCGTTCCCGAAGAGGACATGCCTTCCCTGCCGGACGGCACGCCGGTGGAAATCGTTCTCAACCCCCTCGGCGTTCCTTCGCGTATGAACGTCGGCCAGATTCTCGAAACGCACCTGGGCTGGGCCGGCAAGGAACTCGGCAACAGCCTGAAGCGCCTGCTCAGCAAGGAAACCAAGGCCGAAGCCATACGCCGCTGGTACCGCGAAGTCTTTAGCGAGACCGCCATCTGGAAATCGCTCTCGAAGCTCAGCGACGAAGAGTTGCTGGAATACTCCGAGGGCTTCCGCGAAGGCATTCCATTCGCCACGCCGGTATTCGACGGCGCGCGCGAAGCGGAAATCCGGCACCTCCTCGAGGTCGCGGGCCTTCCGCACGCGGGCAAGATCAACTTGTTCGACGGCATGACCGGCGAGCAGTTCGATCAGCCGGTCACCGTCGGCTATATCTACATGCTCAAGCTCTCGCACCTGGTGGACGACAAGATCCACGCCCGCTCCATCGGACCTTACTCGCTGATCACCCAGCAGCCGCTGGGTGGCAAGGCGCAGTTCGGCGGACAGCGGTTCGGCGAAATGGAGGTGTGGGCGCTCGAAGCCTACGGCGCCGCGCACATTTTGCAGGAGCTACTGACCGCGAAGTCCGACGACGTCTATGGCCGCGCGAAGATTTACGAGGCCATCGTCAAGGGCGAGCCGGGCATCGAGCCGGGCGTTCCCGAATCGTTCAACGTGCTCGTGCGCGAGTTGCAGTCGCTCTGCCTCGACGTCGAGTTGATGAAGCGCCAGAAGCCACCGGTGGAAAAAGCGGCCGATTAACAAAATGTGAGGGCGGCCTCTTGCCCTGAGCGCAAGCCAAGGGTACGCCGCCCTCTTCTCCGCGGGCTTCAGAGGTTTTCGTTTTTTGGGTTCTCAGCCGGGCCGATGCAGCATCGGCCCGCGGCCCAAGCCGCAAGGCGAGGGCAGGGAGGAAAACACCTTGTATCGCAGCAGCCCTTACGATCGCGCCAGCCTGATTGCCGATTTCGATTCCATCCGCATCAGCCTGGCGAGTCCCGAAAAGATCCGTTCCTGGTCGCACGGCGAAGTCACCAAGCCCGAGACCATCAACTACCGCACCTTCAAGCCGGAGCGCGACGGCCTGTTCTGCGCGAAGATTTTCGGTCCGGTCACGGACTGGGAATGCCTGTGCGGCAAATACAAGCGCATGAAGCACCGCGGCGTGATCTGCGACAAGTGCGGCGTGGAAGTCACGCTCAGCAAGGTCCGCCGTGAGCGCCTCGGCCACATCGAGCTGGCTTCGCCCTGCTCGCACGTGTGGTTCTTCAAGGGCCTGCCCAGCCGCATCGGCTACCTGCTCGATATCTCCATGCGCGATCTCGAGCGCATCCTCTATTTCGAGGCCTTCGTCGTCGTCGATTCGGGCGAAGTGGCCATCCTGAAGGAGCGCCAGGTCCTTCAGGAAGAGGAATACCGGAAGCTCGCCAGCGAGTATCCCGGCCAGTTCAACGCCAAGATGGGCGCGGAAGCCATCAAGGAACTCCTGCGCCGCGTGGAAGTGGACAAGCTAGCCGACGATCTGCGCGAAAAGATGAAGGCGGATCCTTCGCTGCAGAAGCGCATCAAGTACGCCAAGCGCTTGAAGGTTCTCGAAGCGTTCCGCAAGTCCGGCAACAAGCCGGAGTGGATGATTCTCGACGTCATCCCGGTGCTGCCGCCGGAACTCCGTCCTCTGGTGCCTCTCGACGGGGGCCGCTTCGCCACCTCCGACCTGAACGATCTTTATCGCCGCGTCATCAACCGCAACAACCGGTTGAAGAAGCTCATGGAACTCCGCGCGCCGGACGTCATCGTCCGCAACGAAAAGCGCATGCTCCAGGAAGCGGTGGACGCGTTGTTTGACAACGGCCGCCGCGGTCGCGTGCTGCGCGGCACCAACAACCGCCCGCTCAAGTCCCTCAGCGACACGCTTAAGGGCAAGCAGGGCCGCTTCCGGCAGAACCTGCTCGGCAAGCGCGTGGATTACTCCGGCCGCTCGGTGATCGTCGTCGGCCCGGAACTCAAGCTCAACCAGTGCGGCCTGCCCAAGAAGATGGCGCTCGAGCTCTTCAAGCCGTTCATCTATCACAAGCTGGAAGCGCAGGGCCACTGCACCACCATTAAGCAAGCCAAGGAGATGGTGGAACAGCAGGAAGCCGTGGTGTGGGACATCCTTGAGGACGTCATCCGCGAGCATCCCGTGCTGCTCAACCGCGCGCCGACCTTGCACCGCCTCGGCATCCAGGCCTTTGAACCGCTGCTGGTCGAAGGCAAAGCGATCCGCATACACCCGCTCGTCTGCACCGCGTTCAACGCGGACTTCGACGGCGACCAGATGGCCGTGCACATTCCGCTTTCGCCGGAATCCCAGGTCGAAGCGTCCGTGCTGATGCTCAGCTCGCGCAACATTCTTTCTCCTGCGCACGGCTTGCCGCTTGCGGTTCCTTCGCAGGACATGGTGCTTGGCATCTATTACCTCACGAAGTCCAAGCCCGGGGCTAGGGGCGAAGGACGCGTGTTTGGCTCCGCCGAAGACGTCATCCTCGCGCTCGAGGCCGGCGAAGTCGAGCTTCTGACTCCGATCCGCCTGCGTCACACCGGCGAGGTCATCGATCTTACCATTGCGTTCGACAATCAGGACGTGACGCACACCGAGCCCGTGCAGATGCAGCGGCAGTTTATCCAGACCACCGTCGGCCGCGTGATCTTCAACGCCAACCTGCCCAAGCACATGCCCTATATCAACGGCCTGCTCAAGAAAAAGGGCGTCCAGCAGCTCGTTTACTACGCCTACTTGCGTTTCGGCCTGCAATCCACGGTTGAACTGCTCGACCACCTGAAGGCGCTCGGCTTCACCTATGCCACGCGCTCCGGCATCTCCATCGGCATCGACGACATGCTGATTCCGAGCGATAAGTACAAGCTTGTCGAGAACGCCGAAAAGGAAGTTGTGAAGGTGCAGCAGCAATATCTCGACGGCGCCATCACCAACGGTGAACGCTACAACAAGGTGATCGCCATCTGGGGCGACGTCACCGAAAAAGTGGCCGACGAAATGTTCAAGGCCCTGGAAAACCAGGACCGCGAAGGCAACATCAACCCCGTCTACATCATGGCGGACTCCGGCGCCCGCGGTTCCAAGCAGCAGATCCGCCAGCTTTCCGGCATGCGTGGGTTGATGGCCAAGCCCTCCGGCGAAGTCATCGAAACACCTATCACTTCCAACTTCCGCGAAGGCTTGACGGTGTTGCAGTACTTCATCTCCACACACGGCGCGCGCAAGGGTCTGGCCGATACGGCGCTAAAGACCGCCGACTCCGGCTACCTCACCCGCCGCCTCGTGGACGTGGCGCAAGACGTCATCATCAACGAGTACGACTGCGGCACCACGGACGGCATCTACGTCGAGCCCATCATCGAAGCGGGCGTCGAAGTCGAGCCGCTGCGCGACCGCGTCGTTGGCCGGGTGTCCCTCGAGAAGATCAAGGACTTCGAGGGTACCGTCATCGTCGAGGTCAATCAGGAAATCACCGAAGAGCTCGCGAACCAGATCCAGGCCGCGGGTATCGAGCGCGTGCGCATCCGCTCCGTGCTCACCTGCGAGTCCCGCCGCGGAGTTTGCGCGCTTTGCTATGGGCGCAACCTCGCCACCGGCCGCATGGTGGAAATGGGCGAAGCCGTCGGCGTCATTGCCGCGCAGTCCATCGGCGAACCCGGCACGCAGCTCACCATGCGCACGTTCCACATCGGCGGCGCGGCCACCCGCGTCAGCGAGCGCTCCACGCTGGAGGCCAAGAACAACGGCAACGTGAAGTTCGTGGACCTTCGCCACGTGGAGGGCCGCGGCGGCGCGCGCATCGCCATGAACCGTTCCGGCCTGATCGTCATCCTCGATGACAAGGGCCGTGAAAAGGAACGCTACCATGTCGTTTACGGCGCGCGTTTGCGCGTCAACGACGGCGACACCGTCATCCAGGGACAGATCCTCGCCGAATGGGATCCGTTCACCTTCTCGATCCTCACGGAAACCGCGGGCTCGGTGAAGTTCGACGATCTGCGCCCCGGCCTCACGATCGAAGAGCAGGTCGACGAAGTCACCGGCCTCTCGCAGCTCGTGGTCACGCTGCCCCCGGGCGACGAAAAGCACCAGCCGGCGATCCTGATCCGCGATTCTTCCGGCAAGGTCCGCAAAAAGTACCTCATGCCTTCCCGCGCGCACTTGATGGTGCAGGATGGCGATGAAGTCCAGGCCGGAGACGTGCTCGCGAAGATCCCGCGCGAAACCACCAAGACCAAGGACATCACCGGCGGTCTCCCGCGCGTCGTTGAGCTCTTTGAAACCCGCAAGCCCAAGGACCCCGCGGTCATCTCCGAAATCGACGGTACCGTCCGCTACGGCGAAATCGCCAAGGGCATGCGCAAGATCTATGTGGAAAGCGAGGATGGCAAGACGTCGAAGGAATACGCCATTCCGCGCGGCGTGCACATCAACGTTCAGGAAGGCGAGCACGTCCGCGCCGGTGAAGCGCTCATCGACGGCCCGCTCAACCTGCACGACCTGCTCGCGGTTTTGGGCGAGAAGTACACCCAGGCCTACTTGGTCAACGCGATTCAGGAGGTCTACCGCCTGCAGGGCGTCAACATCAACGACAAGCACATCGAAACCATCAGCCGCCAGATGATGCGCTGGGTCAAGGTCGAAGACGTCGGCGACACCGTGTTCCTCCTCGAGGAACAAGTGGACAAGTTCCGCTTCCGCGAGGAAAACGACCGCGTCATCGCCGAAGGCGGGCGTCCGGCAACCGGCCGGCCGCTGCTCCTTGGCATCACCAAGGCTTCGCTCTCGACCGACTCCTTCATTTCCGCGGCCAGCTTCCAGGAGACCACCCGCGTCCTTACCGAAGCGGCGGTCGCCGGCAAAGTGGATTACCTGCGCGGCTTGAAGGAGAACGTGATCATGGGCCGGTTGATTCCCGCCGGCACGGGTCTCGAACACTACCGCAGCCTCCAGTTGCTGACCGAGGTTCCGGTACCCGCTCCGGTGGAAGAACTCCCCGAAGCGGCCGACTTCGCGGCAGCCGACGAAGCCGCTTCGCTCGACTTCCTCTCCGGGAAGGACGACGAAGCCGACGCCGCCACCGCCACCGAAGGCCAGGACTAACCCGTCTGTGCAGGGGCGGCTTTACGCCGCCTCCTGTAGCACGGGCTCTAGCGTGTGTTCTTCGCATGATCGAAAGCCGCACCCTTCACCGGGTGCGGCTTTTTCGTTGGCTGGACGTTTTTGTCGGCTTGTGATCTCACTGAATCCGGCTGTCCCGCATCAAAATTGGCTCTACCGTCTACACGGAGACTCCTCATGAAAGAACAAAAATCTCTCCCTGCTCATATCGTCGAACTTTTGGAAGGCGGCCAGGCCCACATCAACTTTGACCACGCCGTCAAAAACTGGCCCTCGAAATTGCTAGGCATTCGCCCCAAAGGCGCCGCGCACTCGCCGTGGGAAGTTCTCGAACACATGCGCATCGCTCAGTGGGACATCCTCGAGTTCACGCGCAATCCCAAGCACGTCTCCCCTGAATTTCCCGCCGGCTACTGGCCAAAAACGTCCACTCCTCCCAACGCCAAAGCCTGGGACCAGGCCATCCATTCCCTCCGTGCCGATCTTAACGCCCTGATCAGGATTGTCCGCAAGAAGGACGCCGACTTCTTCACCCCTTTCCCCCACGGCACCGGTCAAACGCTGCTCCGCGAAGCCCTCCTCGTCGCCGACCACAACGCCTATCACCTCGGCGAACTCTTTCTTCTCCGCCGCCTCCTCGGCGCTTGGAAATAAACGGGTGACCTTCACGCACCTACCCGGCATATTAAGCCTCTGGCAACCTTGACACCGGATTCTCTCTTATCGAAGCTGAGGTCATGTTCCGGTGATTTCGCTTCTACTCCGTAGTCATTTCTGTCCGGGGTTCCCTCGCCGGAGGAGCGAACGCGCAGGATTCCTACCGGATCACGCCGGGCACTTCTAAACATGGTCGTGGGTGAATCCCGCTCCTGCCGCTTCGTGGATAGCAATGGCCATGCCCAGCGCAATGTTATCTGGACGCTGGCCGACGCGGATAAGTCCGACTCCATTGTGGGCGATGAACTGCATTTCTTCGCCCGGCATCTTGCGAACTACCGCCTGACGGCGCGCGGGGACTCCGCTTACGCGGAAGCCACAGTCACCGTGGTGGAAGGCAATGCGCTTCCTCCCGGCACGGTGCGCTGGGCTTCGGGCAAAATGGACAGCTGCATCACCACGCGAATCATCCCCGCGGTTCCGCGCCCGGGGGACCGGATGTTTTCCAGCAATCGCGCTGCGAAGATGGTGACTATCTCGCTGCTTCACGGCCGATGGCGTCCAGCTTTGGCGTCGCAGGATGACCGACAGCGGAGCGCCGCTCGATTCCGGCGGATACGGTTATGAGGGGTACGGCCACGCGCTCGACGTGCGTTCCGGCTCGATTTGTGATGCAGTTTCCATCGGCGTGGAGAAGCGAAGGGTTCTCGTTCTGCTGTCCGAGCGGAAGCTCTCGCACACGGAGGAGCCCGCGGGCAGCGTGATTTGGGTGATCGAGGAATCAAACGCTCAGTGCAAGCTGTGGTTCGACAAGAATTCGCCGCTCACGAAGAAACGCAAGATCTTTGTCGCTCGATGAACCCGGAGGCTGGTCCCATGGTGTCCCGCCTCGTGTATCTCTCAGTCGCCCTTGGCGCCGCGATGTTCGTTGCCCGGTTCTTTGCGCCAGCGTAATTTGCCTCCTGCGCGCAAAACTCGTCGCCAGCCACCTCCGGCGAATCCACCGGCGCCGGCAACCTCTGCTCCCGCCGCCACACAGCAGCAGGCTGCTTCCGCAACGGGCGATTCGCCAAAACCCGCGCCAAAAACCAAGAAGGTGATCACGAACAGCGACATTCAAAGCTCGCCGTTTGCCGGCTTCGGCGGCCTCTTCCACACCAACAGCGGTTCCGTCAACGGTTGTGATGCCATGTGCTTCGACCAGTCGCGGCTTCTGGGTCGCCAGACCAACGAGCAAGAGACCACCAGGCGGCGCCGCGTTTTAGAGCAATTGGACCTGGTTCGATCCGATAGGGAGTGGCAGGCTTACCTCCATCAGCTTTATGACGCGCACGACAAAATCTGCCATCTCACCTTCGACAAGAACGATGAGCTGCGCGGTGCGGGCAGTCATCGCAACATGGGCTCCCAGGAAATCGCCATCGCCGAAAAATACGATGATCGGATGCAAGCGGCCAAGGATACCTTGGCGGGAGTCGAGACCCGCCAGGCCGCCGTCCGGCAGCGGTTTCTCGGCAAACCTTACGCCCTCGCCTTCACCGATCTCCAGGCCATGCGCATGCGGAGCGGCTTCTGCTCGCAAGCCCGTCTGAACTACCCCACAACCGCTTTCTGAGTGGCTGCCGCGCTGGGCAGTGCAATCGGAGCACCTTGCGGGGCCTTGCGTGTTGCCTCACATCAACCGAAAACTGTCCCTTGGGACAGGTATGTCCAGAGCACCCTCTGCCCCCAACCATCTTGCTGGCCTTCGCAAATCCTTCTTATCATGAAGCATCGCACTGCAAGTCGAAGCGCGACGTTTTCCGGTGGACTGGAACGATGCAGCCCGAGTCGAACCCGGACGTTTCCCAGAAACTCTCGCCCCCGCGAGAGTCGCGCCCTCCCCTGTCCGAGCGCGTCGAGCAATTTGAAAAGCGCCAGAACGAGCTTTGGCGGCTCACCTTCTTCGTCCTTTTTCTGGTCAGCATCGTTTTCGCCTGGATGTCTTGGGATTGGCTGAAAGCCTCCGGGTTCCATCTTGAGGCGCTTCCCATTGGACTGGTCGTGCTCGTGGCGCTTCTCGGCGTCTACGTCTGGAAAAAGACGCAGGAAATTGCGGAGTTGAAGGGCTTGATCCGCGGCATGGATCAGAAAGAGGCTGCACTCCCCAGCGATCAGCAACTTCAGCAGCTCTTCGCCATGATTTCCAAATCGCAGCAGGGGTTCCGCGACCTCATCGACTCATTCGACGACATTCTGCTCGCCATGGGGCTCGACGGCGAAATCCGCGCCGTCAATCGCAGCTTTTCCGATCTGCTCGGCGAGCCTTTCCAGGAAATCATCGGCCGCCGGATCACCGATTTCTTTGAGGACGCCGACGGACACCCTATCGAAGTCCTCGAAAATGGCAAGTCCCGATTCATCGAACGCCGCATCTGGTCCGGCATCGTGCAGGTCCGCCTCAAGAAGCGCAATATGACGTACTTCTTCGACTGCGTTGCGCACGCCATGCTTCGCGACGATGAGGTCCACGGCGTCACCGTTCTCGCCCGTGATATCACGGCGATGAAGCGCAGCGAGGCGCGCTTTACCGAGTTGTTCGAATCCCTCCAGGAAGGCATCTACATCGTCACGCCCGAGGACAAAATCCTGGAGGTCAATCCCGCGGTCGTCAACATGCTGGGGTACCGCTCCAAGGAAGAGCTGCTTGCCATGAAAGTCTCCGAGATTTTCGTCGACGAGGTGCAGCGCTCAGTCATCGCGGACGAAATCAACCGTGAGTCGGGCCCGCAGAGCCATGAGGTCACCCTGCGCCGCAAGGATGGCCAGCCGGTTTATTGCCTCAATACCACCTCCGCGGTCCGCGACACCAGTGGCCGTATCGTTCGTTATCAGGGAGCCCTCGTCGACATCACCGAGCGCCGCGCCATTGAAAAGCAGCTTCACCAGCAGCAGGAATTCGCGCGCCGCCTGATCGACAGCTTTCCCGACCTGATCTTCGTCGTCGATCCTCAGCGCCGTTATACTTTCGTCAGCTCCAAATTCAAGGAAGTGCTCGGCTACGAGCCGTCGGAAATCATTGGCCTCACCTTCGGCGAACGCACCCATGCGGACGACCGTCCCGCCATGATCTCGCTCTTCGACGACCTCCTCGCCGGAAAGCAGAATTTCGCATCCATTGAAATCCGTGTCCGCCACAAGGTGGGCGAATGGCGCAGCTTGAAATGCAATTTCAGCCCACTGTTCAATGAAGAGGGAAAAATCGAGGGTGTGGTCATCTCCGGCCGCGACGTTACCGAAGTCAAGCGCCTGGAGAGCCAGCTCATCCAAGCCGAAAAGCTTGCTGCCATGGGCCAAATGCTTGCCGGCGTCGCCCACGAACTCAACAATCCTCTCACCGCCATTCTGGGGGCCAGCGAACTTCTCCGCGACCGCCAGGGCGTTGACGATAGCACCCGCCGCCAGCTCGAGATGACGCACCGCCAGGCGCGCCGCGCCGCCCGCATCGTCCAGAATCTTCTCGAATTTTCGCGCCCGGCGTCGCCGCAGAAAAAAGCGCTCGACCTAAACCTGGTGATCGACCGCACTTTGCAGCTTCACGAACATTCTCTCCGCCGCAGCAACGTGGAAGTCGAATTTCATTCCGTTCCCGGGTTCCCGCTGATCGTCGGTGACGCCAACCAACTCATCCAGGTTTTTCTGAATCTCATCAGCAACGCCGAGCACGCCATTCGCGAAATCCGCCAGTCCGGCCGCATCCAGATTCGTCTGAACCACTCCGGCAATCGTGTTTCGGCCACCGTCCAGGACGACGGCGTCGGCATCAAGCCCGAGGCCCTGCCCAAACTTTTCGATCCGTTCTTCACCACCAAGCGTCCGGGCGGCGGCACTGGGCTGGGCCTGAGTATCTGTATGTCCATCGTCCGCGAGCATGGCGGCAATATCGAAGCCTCTTCGCTGCCGGCGGGTGGTGCGGCCTTCACGCTCTCCCTCCCGGTCGCGGGTCCGGAAGTCGGCCGGCGCACGAAGGGGGATCTGGATTCCAGTTCGGGCGAGCGCTTTGTGCCGACACTCGATGCCTTTGCCAAGCACACCGTTCTGGTGCTCGATGATGAGGAAAGTATCCGCATGCTCCTCACCGAGGGGCTTGCCGCCTATGGATTGAAAGTGGATTGCGCCGCCACGGCCGAACAGGCCATGAACCTGGTTCTAGGCACCAAGTACGACGCCATTCTCTGCGACCTGAAACTCTCCGGCTCAGGGCCCAATGCCGATGGCTACGGCGTTGCCCAGCGCCTGCGCATCGCCTCGGGCGAAAACCAGCCCGAGATTATCTATATGTCGGGCGATCTGGTCAGCGAGGAGGGCGGCAAACCCGGCGCCGGCGCTCGCCAGCTTCAGAAACCGTTCCGTATTTCCGATGTCCTGCACATTCTAACCGAGGTCTTTGCTCCGGCTCCGGCAGGCTCGCCGAAACGCTAACCAATCCTCAGGATTGCAACACTTATCTGGATCCCGGACCCGAGTTTTGCTTAGGGACGGCCTTCCATAGGTTGACTGTTCGGATGCTCGTTGGCCCTCTTGATTTCCCTCTCAATTGTGCGCAGTGGGGAAAATTGTCATCCCGAGTCCCCTCCGTTTTTGCGGGGTGAGGGATCTGCTTTTCGCCTCCGGCGTCCTGCGCCGCTAGGATTTCAACAGAGCCATGCTATTTCTTGCTTTTCCCGGCTGGCTCATCCACCCCAAAATCCCAAACAAACAGATTCAACCCGTCCTGCAGCATCTCTGCCAGCACATATTCCCCGGGCGGCAAAGCCTCGCTCAGCGTGAACCGGTAGACGTTGGGCGCCACTGCCCACCTTTGCACGGAGATCGCGTTCACGTCCTCCTTGATCGCCTGCCCGAACAGCGTGCTGATCGATTCGATCTCCCGCCGGTTGTGCGCGACCTTCACTTTGATGAGTTCCACGTCCGGCCCATCCTCGCTCGCGCGGCCCGTTTGCGAAATCGTCGTCTGCCGGTCGGGATCCGGCGGCGCTTCGCGCAGATAAAATTCCGGATGCTCGGATCTCAAACGGAGGCTTGCATGTGCCCCCTGCAGTTCCACTTTCTGTTTTCCCGGCACGATCGGCACTGGCGCCAGCACCTGCTCGATCACCCGCTTCGTATCAGTTTTCATGGCGGCGCCCGCCTGATCCATCACCCGGACGGACTTGCCCTCCACCAGGAACATTCCGTCGCCGGACGGCAAAAAGGTGCCTTCGCCCACGGGAAGGCTTGCGTCGATGTCCGTCACGTTCTCCATGCGCCGGCCTTCTTCCTGTTTGTGGACTTTTTCTACCAGCGCCGTGGATTCTTTTTCCGTTTCGGCTTCGGCCTTCGCGGTCGCCGGCCAGTCCACCATGGAGGCCGGGAGTTCCTCCCAGGCCCCGCGTTCCGCGCTGAAATACCGCACGTGATCACCATTCCGTTCATACTCCCGGACGAGTTGATACGTTCCGTCGGTCAGCATCATCTTCAATCCTCGCGGATAGACCGGGCTCTTGTACTGAGTGGGTGTTTGGGCGGGCTTCGTTCCGGAGGCTTGCGGGCTGCTCTGACGGGTGGCAGACAGACTCAAGCCGGATAGCAGGCACAAGCTAACCAGGAGACTATATGGGAGCAGGCCGTGAGAGAGTCGGCGAACCATCGTGGCTTGGCGCGAAGCTTGAATTGAGGATGCAGCTGCCGGGTTTTAGCCTGGCAAGCCTTCTGCGGTTTCAAACTGCCGGAAAGCCGCAATCCTCGCGCCTGCAAGCAGAATAACGCCGGCCTGCGCTTCATCGCAAGTTCACTCAATTCGATGGAAAATCCGCAATTCGGGAAAGAGGGCCGGGGCAGGGAAGTCCCTTACGGCAGGTGTGCTCCAGTTAGTGGGTGCAGCGCGGAAATAGTGTGACCAAAACCATCAGGTCCGACAGCGTAAACAACCACTGATCCGCCTGTGCTCCGGCGGCTTCCGCGGCGCGCGCGATCATCCCAAGATGACGGCTGCGAGCGAAGTTGTGCAGGTGCTCAACGCAAATTCCAGTCAAGCTCGCCACTTCCGCGTCGGTGAAGATTTTCTGGCTCGATTTAACAGTAACCAAGGGTTGCCTCACGTTCATCCCACCCTGCGCTGTCATCACTGTTTGTGATGCTGGACGCAGGTTAGAAGATGCAAATTACAAGAGCAATAGTCGTTCCGTTTAGAATGCGTTAAACGAATGCCCTAGTACTTTTTCTTTTTGCTGAGGAAATCGACATTTTTCTCAGGTTTTCGGGCTATCTTCGCCCGGGTGCCCTGTCAGAACTGACAGGCCTGAATATGCAAAAACGTACCTAAGTTATGAAATTCCTACTACTTTCGGGAGACGCTCCGATGGATTTCTCTCATCTGTTTGCCGTGGTGGATCTGATGCGCCGCCGGCATCTCCATCCACTCGTAAGTGCTCAACATTCCTAAAACGGATGCTTCCCGTAGTACGAGCTCAAATCCCGCTGCTCCGTTTTGTCTAAAAATGCAAAAGTGTGTTCTCTCGCGCCTCGCAAAGTTCCCAGCAGGGCCCCTTTTTCTGTGATCAAGGCGGGATCCTGCGGCCGTGGGGATTTCCGCCGCACCAGCCGCGCCTCCACAAACCAAAGCGGGAGATGCAAGCGCTCTCCGAAGGACAGGGGTAGCGGTGCCTGCTGGGTGACGCTGTCAGCCTTGGCGATGACCGCGCGCTCCACTACCACCAGATGAGCAACCACTTCCACGGCTGACCAGTGGTCCGGCTTCGCCTGCATGCCCCATATTTCGAAGGGAATCGCATCCGCGGCCCGGCAGAACATCGTCTGCGCCGCAATCAGTTTTCCCGAATGTATTCCAGTAAGACCATCTTCTTGTTTTAGCCAGCCAGATTGCCGAATTACAGATTCGTGCGCTGACCGGAATCTCAGCCGTTCCGCGCACGGCTCGCTGTTATCTGCACGTTTCTAAACTGATATCTGATTTTGGCTGGCGTTGCCTCAGACTGTTGCTCCGCCGGCCAACTCAAACGCGTGCGCCAGCCTTAAAACCTGCGCTTCCCCAAACGCCGGCCCGAAAATCTGCAACCCCACCGGCAGCTTCCCGGCAATTTTTCCGCAAGGCACCGATATGCCCGGCAGGCCGGCCAGGGATCCCGTAACCGTATAAATATCAGCAAGATACATTTGAAGGGGATCGTTCGTCCGTTCCCCCAGTTTAAACGGCGGCACCGGCGAAGTGGGAGTGACTATGGCATCGACCTTCTGAAATGCCTCCCGGAAATCCTGGGCAATCAGGGCGCGCACCTTCTGCCCCTTCAGGTAATACGCGTCGTAATACCCCGCCGACAAAACATATGTTCCAAGCACGATCCGGCGTTTCACCTCCGCGCCGAATCCCGCTCCGCGCGTCTTCCGGTACGTGGAAACCAGCGTGTCGTTTTCCACGCGCAATCCGTAGCGCACGCCGTCATACCGCGCCAGGTTCGAGCTCGCCTCCGCTGTCGCGATGATGTAATAGGTGGCAATCGCGTAATCCGTGTGCGGCATCCGGATTTCGCGGGTCTCGCAGCCCAGCTTCCCCAGCAGGTCAATCCCCGCCTCGATTTTTGCGCGAACCCCCGCATCCATCCCCTGGCCGAAATATTCTCTTGGGATGCCGATCCGCATCCCCTTCACGGGCTTTTTCAGCTCGGACGAGTAGTCCTCCACCGGTGCGGTCGTCGAAGTCGAATCATTCGGGTCGCGACCCGCCATCACCTTCAGCACCGCAGCCACGTCTTCCACCTTGCGCGCAAACGGCCCGATGCGGTCCAACGACGAAGCAAACGCAATCAATCCGTAACGCGACACGCGCCCGTAGCTTCCCATCATCGCCGGTATCCCGCAGAATGCTCCCGGCTGGCGGATCGATCCGCCCGTGTCCGTGCCCAGCGAAGCCACCGCCATTTCTGCCGCCACCGCCGCCGCCGATCCGCCGCTCGACCCGCCCGGCACGCATCCAGGCGCCGCTGGATTTTGCGTTACGCCATATGCGGAATTCTCCGTGGAACTCCCCATCGCGAATTCATCGCAATTCGTCTTGCCCAGAATTACCGCGCCGGCCGTTTCCAGCCGGCTTACCGCCGTCGCGTCGTACGGGGGCACAAAATTTTCGAGAATTTTCGAGCTGCAAGTGGTTCGAACGCCGCGTGTGCTGATGGTGTCCTTCACTGCAATCGGCACTCCGGCCAGCTCCGGCAGTTTTTCGCCCTTGGCCACCGCCGCATCGATCTTGTCCGCCTGCGCGTAGGCCCGCTCTTCGCAAAGCGTCAAAAACGCGTTCACCTCACGGTTCTTCTCGCCGATCCGCTTGTAATGCTCCTCGGTCAGCTCCCGCGCGGACACCTTCTTCCCCGCAATCGCCTCTCTCACGCCGCCAATCGTCCAATTCGTCGTCACGCATCACCATCCAAACTTGTCATCCCGAGCGAAGCGACCCGCTTTCTTCTTTGCGGTGTTGTTTGGCGCGTCAGGTCGCGCACTCGAGGGATCCGCTGCTCGCAGCCATCTTAGGGCAAACCTCTTCCCCAGCCGGCGGCCTTCGTCCCCTATCTCTCAATCACCTTTGGAACTCTAAAATACGGCGCCTCCGGATCCGGGGCCTGCTTGAGAATCTCTCCGGCCACGTTGCAAGGCACCACCACGTCTTCCCGCAGCGTCGCATCCGCCGTCTGGTCGTCCGCCAGCACCTGCGCCATCGGCTCCACGTTCTCCGTATCCAGCTCGTTCAATTTCCCGATGTATTCCAGGATTTCGTCGATCTGCGCGCGGTAGGTCTCCAGCTCCGCCTCCGTCAAATCGAGGTAGGCCAACTCCGCCACCCGCAACACATCTTCCCGTGAGATTTTCATGATCTTAGCGCCCGTACCAGTAGTGTCAGCTTAGAAATGTTATCACGCCGATTCTGAGGCGAATGGATCAAATGCCTAAAGTGAATCATAGACAGGAAAAACGTCATACCCGACCATCTTACGGTTCTCATCAAAAACGAAAACAAGGTAGATCATCTCTTTCCACAAGAGCGCCCTGGCGGAATACCGCCTCACAGCCATAACGAGATTCTGATTCGCGTAATCTTGGCCACCCAGGTGCATTGCTTCGGGCCGGACTAGACCAGATGGATCCAGATTCTGCCCTTTCAGCAAATCAATGACTTCCTGCGGTGATTCGCCGGTCCTGACGTTCTTCTGAACTATCTGTTGAAGCGTATCGAGACGCGTAGTGCGGATTCCAAATATCGCAAAATAGCCTGCAGCAACCACTGCCACCCCAAAAGCGATCAAACCGATTTTGTATTTTCCACTCATTTACCCGAAAAGCGTTTTGCCGAGTTCCTCGCGTGAAATTTCCAAATACGTCGCGACATCACCGAGACTCTGGGAAAGGGTGCCGATCCGAAGGGGATCGTGCGCCGGAATTGTCACATGGTGCTCGGGACCTCTAATTCGAGAGGTCAATCGCATGTGGCTTCCTGTTTGCCTTGTGATTGTGTATCCGAAGCGAGTAAGAGCGCGAGCCAAGTCGTGACCACTCAAGTCACGAGGAAGTTTCACGCAGGAATTACCTCATCCTTTACGATGTGCAGGCGAATCACTTGAGGTTTTTGGTTTTCCCCAAAGTGGCACGACACGGCATCTCGGACGGCGGCCTTCAGTTTTTCCAGCGATTCTGCTTGCGTAAATATCGAAAATCCAAGCGCGCGCGCCTCGTAGCCGCCTTCCGGCGACTCTTGCACGGCAAAGATGATCTCGTTGGTCATTTCGCCACCATCTCGGTTTTGGGCGGATACTTCGTGCTCACATAATCATCCAGTAGCTTGCGGAATGCCGCCGCCAGTTCGTCGTACGTCCCTTCGAGCGTGACCTTCTTTTCGCCGTCAATATACACCGGGCAGCGCGGCGCCTCGCCGGTTCCCGGCAAGCTGATGCCGATATTCGCGGCCTTCGACTCGCCCGGCCCGTTCACGATGCAGCCCATCACCGCCAGCGTCATCGTCTCCACGCCTTCGTATTGCGTCTTCCACGTTGGCATCATCTCGCGGATGTAGTCCTGCGTGCGTTCCGCCAATTCCTGGAATGTGGTGCTCGTCGTGCGCCCGCAGCCCGGGCACGCCGTCACGCTCGGCGCAAACGATCGCAGCCCCAGCGCTTGCAGCAGTTCCTGGCACGCGTAGACTTCCTCGCGCCGGTCCCCGCCCGGCCGCGGCGTCAACGAGATCCGGATCGTATCGCCAATCCCCTCCGCCAGCAGCACGCCCAGCGACGCCGACGACCACACCAGTCCCTTCATCCCCATGCCCGCTTCGGTGAGTCCCAGGTGTAATGGCTGCTGCGTCTTGTTCGACAAATCCCGATACACGGTAATCAAATCGCGCGGCCGCGACGTCTTGCACGAAATAATGATCTGCTCGTGCCGCAGACCGCTCTCCAGCGCAAGTTCCGTGGACTCCAGCGCCGAAAGCACCATGCAATCGTTAATGATTTCTTCGCTTTCTTTCCCCAAGTTCCGGTCCGTGTTTTCTTGCATCTTGCGCATCACCAGCTCTTGATTCAGCGAGCCGCCATTCACGCCGATGCGCACCGGTTTGCCGTGGTCCACGGCCACTTTGCAGATGGTGGAAAACTGCTCGTCGCGCCGCTGCCCCGCGCCCACGTTGCCCGGATTGATGCGGTATTTGTCCAGCGCCGCCGCGCACGCGGGATATTTCGTCAGCAGCACGTGCCCGTTATAGTGGAAATCGCCGATAATCGGCACCTTGCAGCCCTTATCGAGCAGGCGTTTTTTGATCTCCGGCACGGCCGCCGCCGCTTCCGGCACGTTCACCGTCCAGCGGACGATCTCACTGCCGGCTTCCGCCAGTTCCAGAGTCTGCTGCAGCGTGGACTCCACGTCCGCCGTATCCGTGTTGGTCATGGACTGCACCACAATGGGCGCGCCTCCGCCCACTTGCACGGGGCCCACCTTCACGCCATACGTTTTCTTCCGCGGATGCCGCAGCGCATTGGCATCAAATCCCGCAATCTGGTTCAACATATCCACTTATTTTAGCATTATCGAGCCGCGCAACCCTCGCAGTGTCCGCTCAAGATAAATGCATGCGCCGGGCTCTAGCCACGCACGAATTTCCCCAAGGCGACTCCGGCTCCCGGGGCCCTGCGGAGCGAATTCGGGGAAGGTCATGTTCTTAAATCTCTTGCTTGAGGATTTTACTTCGAAACGGCGAACATGGCCGCGCGCCGCCGGTAGGCAATTTCCTCGCCCAGGGGTTCTGATGGCTCGAAACCTTCATCCGGCCGCGAACGTTCTTGCGTATCGCTTTTGCGGTATTGCAGCACCCTCGCCTTCTTCGTGCCATTTTCCTGGCGTCCGGGGAACACGATCAGCTCTGTCTCCAGTCCGCTTTCCACTCGCCGCTTCGCTTTGCTCCGGCGCCGGCTGACGCGGTTCCTCTCGCCCAGCGTCCACTGGAACAGGAAATAGATCAGGACATCCAGCCCAACGATGCAAATCGCCATGAACAGTTTCAGCGTCATCTTCTTCCACCTGCCCCCGCGCCGAGCCCGGTCCTCTCCCACTGTTCTCAAGGTAATCCGCCCTCTCCTTGAAAGTCCTAAGCCGTTCATCAGGAATTTGTAAGGATGCAGAAGCACGACCGGACAGGCAAAGCGCGACATAGCGACGTGCTTCAGAAGGCGTGCCGTTGACCGGACTACAGACGGCGATACCGAGCGCAGAGGCGAGGCTGCGGATCTAAAGTTCGGCCCTCCGGGCCGTGCACTGAACAAAAAACGAAGGCCAAATGGGGGACGAAGATTTCTCTTGACATATTCCGATATGGGAATATGATTAGCCCATGGCTCGCGCTTCCACTACTTCCGACGCTTTCAACGCCGTCGCGGAACCCCGCCGCCGCGACATCCTCTCATTCCTCGTGGCCCAGGAGCGTCCCGTAAACGACATCGTGGCTTCTCTCGGCCTTCCCCAGCCCTCCGTTTCCAAGCACCTGCGCGTTCTGCTCGAAGTCGGCCTGGTCGACGTCCGCCGCGACGGCCGCCAGATGTTCTACCGCACCAACGCCAACGCCATCCGCCCGCTCCACGAATGGACCAGCACCTTTGAACGCTACTGGCGCCACCAGTTGACGCGCATCAAGGAGCGGGCGGAAGCCAACGAGCTTCAAAGTTAGAAGGCCCAATTCACCCAACAGGAGAGAAACATGAGTTCACCCGCGTTCAGCCTCGAAGGATTAACGATCAACATCGAGCAGGAGATCCGCGTAAAGGCCAGCTTGGAATCCACCTTCGCGGCACTGCTCGAACAGCTCGGCCCTTATAACGAGCGGCCCGACGGCGTAAAGATGCCCATGGTGATCGAGGCTTGGCCGGGCGGGCGTTGGTACCGCGACCTCGGCCAGGGCAACGGCCACTATTGGGGGACGGTGCAGGCGATCAAACGGCCGGGGTTGCTGGAGATTTGCGGCCCGCTGTTCATGTCGCAGCCCGTCAACAATAACGTGCAATACCGCCTGAGCGAGGAAAACGGCGGGACGCTCATCAAGTTCCATCACTTCGGTTTCGGCTTGCACATGGATGCCGCCCGCGGCGTGCACGAAGGCTGGAAGTTCATCAACGGGCGAATCGTCGCCCGCGCCGAAGCAGCTCGGACGCACTAGCGCATCCGAAGGGAAGGAGAAATCGCCTTGATTTGCCCGGCATGTATAGCCAGCGCTGCGATGGTCGTCGGCGGCGTCACTTCGGGCGGCGGAGTGTTCGCCCTGATCGTCGCGAGAATTCGCAAATTTACCGGTTCCCGAAACCGCAATCCGGGATTGCAAGCAAAGGAGAATCAGTCATGAGCACGACCACATTGGACAGCCACGCCGTCGTTTCGCAGGCGGAATGGCTGGCGGCACGCAAGAAACTTCTCGCCAGGGAGAAAGAGTACACGCACTTGCGCGACGCCATCGCCGCCGAGCGCCGCAAGCTTCCATGGGTCAAGGTCGAGAAGAACTACGTCTTCGACACGCCCGGAGGCAAGAAAACGCTAGCGGAGCTATTCGATGGCCGCAGCCAGCTCATCGTCTATCACTTCATGTTCGGCCCGGAATGGAATGAAGGCTGCCCAAGTTGCTCGATGATCGCCGACGGGTTTGACGGCGTGCTGCCGCACATTCATCAACGCGATGTCAGCTTCACGGCCGTCTCTCGCGCCCCCCTCGCCAAACTCGAAGGTTTCGCGAAGCGCCTGGGCTGGGGCTTTCCATGGGCATCTTCCAACGGCACCGATTTCAATTTCGACTTTTGCGCGTCTTTCACCAAGGAAGAGCACGCCAAAGGCAAAGTGAATTACAACTTCGACCGGGTGGAATTCCCCAGCACGGAAGCGCCAGGATTCAGCGTCTTCGCCAAGGACGGGTTGGGCAATGTCTTCCACACCTATTCCTGTTACGCGCGCGGCACCGAATCCCTCCTGAATACCTACAACTTTCTCGATATCGTTCCCAAGGGCCGCGACGAGGATGGCCTGCACTTTTCCATGGCCTGGGTGCGCCATCACGATCGCTACGAAACAGGCCAACTGGCTGACGCGGACCGCCCATACTGGCCCGTCAATTCCGCCGAAGCGCTGGTGCCGGCCAAGAAAGCCGCGTCCGCCAAAGCCGAAGCCGGCTGCTGCCACGGCGAAAAGCGCTAAGCTTGCCGAACAAATGTATCGAGGGCCTGTTCCTTGCGCCGTCTCCGCTTTGCGGGTCCTTCTGGTTCGAGTGGTCGCTGTAAAAATCGCAACATCCATAAGGAGTGTCCGTATGTCCAAGCAAGAAGAAGCAGCACTCATCCTCAGACTGTATGAATTGCGCCGTGAAAGCGTGATGCGCGAGGCCCGCAACTGGTACTTCCGCGACTTCAATCCGGCGTCGTTTGCGGAGTTCACCGACGCCTTGTTCGGCGAGCACAGCGGCCATCTGCGCATGGTCGTCAGCTACTGGGAAATGGCCGCCGCCCTGGTCAACTCCGGCGCCCTCAGCCTGGAACTCTTCAACGAGAGCAACGGCGAGCACATCGGGGTCTTTTCCAAGATCGAGCCGTTCATCGCGGAGTTTCGCTCGCAGTTCGCGCCGCAATTCGCGGCGAACTTCGAGAAGTTGATCGATGCCACGCCCAACGGCCGCAAGCGCGTCGCGCAATCCCGCGAAATGATGAAGGGAATCCGCGCGCGGATGGCCCAGGCCCCTCAAAAGCAGGCGAAGACGGCCTAGACGAAGCAGCCGGCCCGCAATTTGCCGCCGGAGCTTGCACTTCGGCGGCTCACTCTTCACGGCGGGAATCCAACACGCGCCCATCTGCTGCGGCCCACGCGGCGGATGGGCGCTGGTTTTTTGCCGCACGAACGGGGTTTGTTGGAGCGGGAGGAATCGGGAAGCAAAGTTGCCCGATTGAAACGACCAGGTTCAAAGGGGCAGTTTGTGTCTCACTGGAATCCCGGAAGCGAAGCGCATTTGTGCCACTGCTCATCTTCGGCGTGCGCGTCACAGAACCAGCCGCCGCAGGCGATGCAGCGGACGCTCGCGGGAAAGCCGCAAATTTCCTTGACAGGAGAAACGGCCTGGCAGGGCCGCTCGCGGTCCTCGCCTTCGTGAGAGGGTTCTTGCATGGGGCAGCTACCTCTTGACGGTATTTTAGGCGGGGCTTGGCGATTCATAGTCTTAAAGTGAGGAGAGTTTCCTGGTCAGCAGCATGGCGGAGTCCGCACAGAATCAGGGTACTCGAAGGGTGGTGCGTTGCGTGAGCAGGGCGAGGCGCTCGGCGCGCGTCATGGGTTGGAAAGGAACGAGCTTTTCGGCGAGAACGTCCAGGCGGCGGAAAAGAGTGAGCTGGAGGAACAAACCGAGGAAATCCAGATCGCGGAAGACGAGAGAGTTGGCGCTGCTCATCCGCTCGCGGAGGCGCTCGAAGTGCGCGGGCATCTCCGTCCAGTGCAGGGCGGAACGGTGGTGATGGCAAAGATGATAGCCCTCGTTCATAAAGTTGACCTCGTCCATCACCGTGACCGTGTTGCCAAAATAATCTTCGGGACGCTCAGGGTCGACGAAGGCGTGCTGCACCCAGGCGGTGATGGCGTTGATCACATTCATGGAAAGCATCGGCACGAGCACAAAGAAGACGCCGATCTGCCAGCGATAGAGAAAAATGGCGGCGAAATAAAAGTAGTAGCAGAGCATGCCGGTCAGCATGCGGCGGCGATTTTTTTCGTCCCCCTTGGCGCGGAAATAGGCGTAAGGAGCGACGCCGAGGACGGTCCACAAGTTGTCCGCCATGTACCACAGAAAATCGAGGCGGCTGGTGCGGTCATAGGCCATGGTGTTGCGCGTGTCGTCAAAGCCGGCGTTCTCGCGGTGGTGCAGGCAGACGTGCGCGGTGCGGCCGAGTTCGGGAATATTGCCGTAGAAAAAGCCGAGGAAGAATTCCAGGTAGCGGCCGAAAAATTTGTCCAATTGCGGTGTGAAGTAACCGTGCGGGCGGTGCGCTTCCAGATGGCTGGCGCTGAACATGCGGATGAATCGCTGGAACTTGGCTCCATAGAGCGCGAGGTAGAAGGCCGCGACGAGCAAGAGGCGGGGCTTGCCGAGGACGAGCTGCGCGAGGAAGAGCGGCACGGCCGTCAAGGTGAGAGAAACCATGAGGCGCAGCGCGGGAAGGTCGCGCGGATCGCGGAGTACTTTGGGGGCGATCCGGGCGAGGGCGCGGTCGTAGGAGCTCGAGAGAAAGTTGTACGCCGCGCGCAAGACAGCGATTTTCTCAAGAAGCAGCGCTGCGCCATGGGCTCCGAAGGACAGGACGGCAGGGAGCGAGACGGCAACCAGGCTGGCCGTACCTGCCAGGAGTTGCCATCCTCGATAGAGGACGAGACTTTTTGGTTTGGCGCCAAGCGTCAACGCCAAAGACGCCCCGCCTGACGCGGGGTTTCCAGTTGCCATGGCAGCACCTTGCGCGGACTTGGCCGGAGCGACTGCGGCGTCATCTTAGGCCGCGGCGCGCGGGCAAGTCAATATTCCCTGTGAAGTCAAGAAATTGACCGCGTCGCCGTCCCTCCGGCTGTCTCTTACGCAATTCCCGCCCGTGGAGTACACTTCCGCTCAACGGGCGTGGAGGCCATGCGGATGAGCGGAATGGCGACGGATTTGGAAGACGGCGCGCGCGTCACGGCCGGCGCGCACAGCACAGAGCATTTTGATGTGGTCATCGTAGGCGCAGGGCTCTCCGGAATCGGTGCGGCCTATCACCTCCAGAAAAAACTGCCAAGGAAAAGCTACATTATTCTCGAAGCGCGCAATGCCATGGGCGGCACCTGGGACCTGTTTCGCTACCCGGGCATCCGTTCGGACTCGGACATGTACACGCTCGGCTACCGCTTCCGCCCGTGGCAAGAGGCGAAAGCGATTGCCGACGGGCCGTCGATCCGGAACTATATCTGTGATACCGCTCGGGAATACGGCATCGACAGCAAAATCCGTTACGGCCAGCGGGCGCAGCGGGCGATGTGGTCGCCCGGCGAGGGGAAGTGGACCCTCGAAGTAGCGGGGGAGGACGGAAAAACGTCGCGCCTCACCTGCAAATTTCTCTATATGTGCAGCGGTTATTACGACTACAGCTCCGGCTATATGCCCGGCTGGCCGGGTATGGAGCGATTCCGCGGAACGATCGTGCATCCACAGAAGTGGCCGGAGGACCTCGACTACACCGGGAAGCGCGTCGTGGTGATCGGCAGCGGCGCAACGGCAGTAACGCTCGTGCCGGCGATGACGGACAAAGCGGCGCACGTAGTGATGCTGCAGCGCTCACCGACTTACGTCCTGGCGCTGCCGGGGAAAGACTTGGTCGCGGAATGGCTGCGCGGAAAAGTTCCCGTGCGCGTCGCCTACATGATCGTGCGCTGGAAGAACGTCCTGGTGGCAATGTATCTCTACCAGCAGTCGCGTAAGAATCCCGAAAAGATCAAAAAATGGATTTTGGGCCTTGCGAGAAAGGCGCTTGGGCCCAATTACGATGTCGCGAAACATTTCACCCCGCGCTACAACCCCTGGGACCAGCGCCTCTGTTTTGTTCCGGACGAGGATCTGTTCAAGGCCATCCGCAGCGGGAAAGCTTCCGTGGTGACCGATGAGATCGAGATGTTCACCGAGAAAGGACTGAAGCTGAAATCGGGCGACGAGCTGGAAACCGACGTCATCGTTACCGCAACCGGCTTAAGGGTGCAGTTGATGGGCGGCATGGAAGTTTGGGTGAACGGCGCGCGCGTGAAACTTTCCCGCACCATGAGCTACAAGGGAATGATGTACAGCGAGGTTCCGAATCTTGCGTCATCGTTCGGCTACACGAACGCTTCGTGGACGCTGAAGTCGGATCTGACCGCCGAATACGTCTGCCGCCTGCTGAAGCACATGGAAGCGGGACACTACGATGTTTGCACACCGCGGAGGCGCGATGATTCCATCCGGGAAGAACCGGCCATCGATTTCAGCTCGGGTTACATCCAGCGCGCCATGGATGAACTGCCCAAGCAGGGCTCCAAGAGGCCCTGGCGGCTGCACCAGAACTACGCGCTGGACTTGCTCGAGTTCCGTTTTTCGAACGTCGAAGACGGAACGATGCAGTTTTCCCGCGTGAGAAAGCGGGCGGATGCGCGCGGATGATGGCGCTCATTCTTTGGGTGCTTGGAGCGCTCGCTGCCATGATTAGCGGGCTGGTAATTTTCTCGGCGTGGACCGCGGGCCGCGTGGAAAAAGCCCTGCCGCCGCGTGGCAAGTTTGTCGAGGTGCCCGGCGCGCGTATCCATTACTGGGAGAAAGGTGCGGGACCCGCGATCGTGATGGTACACGGCCTCGGCGGCCAGTCCGGAAATTTTTCGTTTGGCGTGGTTGAAAGACTGATGAGCGAGTTCCGGGTGATTGTGATCGATCGCCCAGGCGCCGGTTACTCCACCCGCGAAAGCGACGCCTCGGCAACTTTGCGAGGCCAGGCCAGGCAGATTGCCGCGTTCACGCGCGCACTTGGGCTAGACCGTCCGCTGCTGGTCGGTCATTCCCTCGGTGGAGCGATTGCTTTGGCCGTGGGTCTCGATTTTCCCGATGCGATCAGCGGCCTCGCGCTCGTGGCGCCTCTTACGCATGTGCCTCCGCAGGTTCCCGAAATGTTCCGGCCGCTCGATATCAAATCCAAGGCGTGGCGCTGGGTGTTGTCTTGGACAGTTGGCGTCCCGATCGGCATTTTCCGGGGCCCGGGAATTGTGAAGCGCATCTTTGCTCCGGAAGCGGTGCCCACCGATTTCGCTACGCGGGGTGGAGGGCTCTTAAGCCTGCGGCCATGGAATTTTTACAACGTCTCAACCGATCTCGTCGCCGCAAATCTGGACTTGCCGGGAATGATCCAGCGCTATTCGACCTTGTGCGTTCCGGTCAGCATATTGTATGGCACCAGCGATGAGGTTCTCGATTACCGCGAACAAGGCGAGTCGATGAAGACCATAGTCCCTGGTTTGCATCTGAAATTAGTGGAAGGCGGCCACATGTTGCCCGTAACCTCTACGGAAGTTACGGCAAACTTCATCCGCGAAGCCCTACCCAAACCCAAATCCGCGATGTGAGCTGCAGGAGCCTGGCTTTAGCCCGGCAGCCACGCCGACAGGGCCAAAGTCGTGCACGCACATGATTGTTCGTTGTGCAGGCCCGGCTACCGGGTGCGGCCGGGCATTGCCGGGGGCGCGGCGTCCGGCGGAGTCGACAGCGCGCGGCTGGCCACCAGCGTGTCGCGGAACTGGCCGAAGAGATCGCTGATCGTGCTCGGCGAATGCGGCACCAGCACGGTGTTTGTGCGGTCGTTCGCCGCGATATCTTTTAACGTGTCAAAATACTGCGTGATCAGCACGAGCTGCATCACGTCCTGCGCCGTGGCTCCCGCCACCGCTTTGGAGAAATCTTCGATGGAATCTTTCAGGCCGGCGATGATCGCCTTGCGCTGATTGGCGATGCCTTCGCCCTGCAGTCGCTTCGATTCCGCCTCTGCCTCGGCTTGTTTGACCAGCAACAATTTGTTCGTTTCCGCGCGAGAAACGGTCGCTTCGCGCTCGCGGGCAGCCGCGTTGATGTCGTTCATCGCCGCTTTCACTTTCGGGTCGGGCACGATGTCGGAGATCAGCACCTTGACGATGGTGTAGCCGTATTCGCGCATGGAAGCGTCGAGCGAATCGCGCAAATCTTTGGCGATGTCCGCCTGGTTGATGAATGTATCGTCCAGCTTCATCTTCGGCACATGGCCCAGCACGACGTTATAGACCATCGACTCAATCTGCTTCACAGGATCGGAAAGCTTGTAAAACGCGGCTTCCACGGCCTCCGGCATCACCTTGTATTGGATGGAAACCGGGATCTGCACGAACACGTTGTCCTGCGTTTTGGTTTCCACCTGCACGTCGAACTGCAACACCTTCATGCTCATCCGCCGCACCACATTTTCGATGAACGGCATCTTCCAGTTCAGGCCCGGCCCGGCCACGCGCGCGAATTTGCCCAACTGCTGGACGATAGCGACTTCCGCGGTTTGCACCGTGAAGAAGCAGCTGACGATCGCGCCGAAAACGAGCAACAGGAAGATCACGCCAAAGACGGTGATCATCGAGGCAAAGTCCATGGGTAGCTCCTTGAGCGGTTAGGAATAGTGTAGGGGAGAAGCGACACCCGGACGGCATTGAAAGCGCGGCAGGTTGCGGAGAAGTAACGGCAATCCCTCGATTACCGGTTGGAGGGACGCAGCAGGTTCGGCTTGATGCCGAAATGCGCGCTGCCCCAGTTGCACAACGTCTCCATCATGGGCACGAGTTTCTCTCCCTCGGCATTCAGCGAATAGGTGACCTGCGGGGGCCGCGTGGCGGAAGCAGTCCGCGTCAAGACTCCGTCGCGCTCCAGTTGCCGGAGTTGATCCGCCAGCACCTTTTCGGAAACGGTGCGGAGTTTCTTGCGCAACTCGGCAAACCGCCGCGGCCCAAACGAAAGATGCCAAAGGATCTGCACCTTCCACTTGCCGGACATGACATTGATTGTGGCCTGCACGGGACATCCGTGATGATCTTTCATGGGCCCATCCTAACCCACCCTGCGGCGCGCAAGTTAGTCCATCGCGCAGGTGGCGCTTACAAATAAGTGCGTACTTCCGGGACCTTCTTCACCCGGTTACCATCCTTTTGATAGTTCCGGGCCAGACCTGCTCAGATCTGCAACCCTCCGCGCGAAAGTCTTTGCCCGCAAAGGAAAAACAAAATGATTCTCGTCACTGGAGCATCTGGAAGTGTTGGCCGCGAGGTGCTGTCTGCCGTGCGCAAAGCAGGGAAGCCCGTGGTGGCCATGTACCGCAACGTGGAGGACACAGGAACTGCGCCCCCCGGAGTCGCGACCGTCTTCGCGGACTTCGCCGATCTTGCGACTTTGCAAAAGGCACTGCGAGGCATCAAAACCATGTTTCTGGTTTGCTCTCCGATTCCGCAACTCGTGGAGCTTGAGAGCAACGCGATCGATGCCGCCAGGCAAACCGGTGTGCGCCACATCGTTCTCAATTCCGCCCTCGGTGCCGCCGATTATCCCAAATCCTTTCCTTCCTGGCATCGCCAGGTCGAGGAAAAGCTGAAATTGTCCGGTATGGACTACTCGATTCTGCGTCCTAACAGCTTCATGCAAAACATCGCCGCCTACCAGGGGCCGAGCATTCGCGCCCAGGGTGCGTTTTATGCGGCGATGGGGAACGCGAAGCTAAGTTTCATCGACGTCCGCGACATTGCCGAAATCACCGCCAATATCCTTGGCAATCCGGCCGCGCACGCCGGCAAAATCTATGAACTAAACGGGCCGCAGGCCTTCCATTACGCCGAAGTGGCTGCCATGGTCTCTAAAGTCGCCGGACGTCAGGTGCGGTTTGTGGATATCCCTGAAGAAGCCCAGCGCAAAGCGATGCTGGATCTTGGCATGCCTCAATGGCAGGTGGAAGCGTTGCTCGACCTTCAGCGCTATTACACCGTGGAAAAGAAAGGCGCGGAGATCACGCCGGTCCTCGAACATCTTCTTGGGCATCCCGCGATCCGCCTCGAGCAGTATCTAAGTGAAAACAAAGAACTCTTCCGCCCTCAAGCCGCCGGCGCGTAACGACGTTTGAAGTCGGCTTTGTCGAACTTTCATTTCGAGCGAAAAAGGAGGATACAGATGGCTACGACGCAAGCAGCGGGCGGGGTGAATCCGAAGACGGGCATGACGCACGCGGAGATGCGGGAGTTTATCCGGAATCATTTCGAGGAATTCGTGAATCGGAAGAATTTGGCGATTGGGAATGTCAATTTCGCGCCCGAATTCGTCGACCACGGCACCGATGTTCCGCCGGGTTTGCCTCCCGGCCCTGCCGGAGCGATCGCCTACGTCGGCGGAGCCTACAAGAAGTTTCCGGACATCCATGTGGACATCCTGGATCTGATAGCCGAGGACGACCGCGTCGTGGTGCGGAATCAATGGACGGGAACCGAGGCCGCTACCGGCAAGAAGCTCCAATTTTCCGGTATCGTCATCTGGAGAATCGCCCACCGGCAATTGGTCGAGCGCTGGGCGTATTTGACTCCGCCGCAACCCGCGATATCCTGACCGCGCCATGCTTCCCGAAAGAAGAAGAGGGCCGTCCGCGAACGGCCCTCTTCTTCTTTTTTAGAATCGTTGTGAACTGGCTAACCCTGCCAGGGTTCATCGGCGCTGCCACCGTAAATCGACGGCACCTTTGCGCCCATTGCGCGCAGATACGCCGCCAGATATCCCCTATGATGGATCGAGTGGTTGTTGACGAAGGTCAGGTAAAAGACCACCGGCATATTGAACGCCCCATAAAAGTCCACCGGCGTGCAAAGTTGTTCCGGCTTCATTCCCTGCACGCGGGCGACGGCGCGCCGGAAATTGCTGTCGTACCAGTTCACCATGTCCGCGATGCTCTTGGGTTCCTGCTTGAATCGCGGCTCCATCTCGAATTTCATGTCCGCAACTTCATCGGTCATCTGCACGTCGCACGCTGCGAGGTGCCAGGCAAGCTCCCAGGTCGTGCGAGCCTTGGGATCAGGGCGGTAATCCCGCTTTCCTTCCGGGATCGCGGCCAGAACTCTTTTCGTGGTCTCCATTTCCCGCAAAAGGCCTTGTAGCATTACATCGCGAAGGCCAGCGGCGAATTCGGGAGACATTCCAGGTTGAGGCGCAGTCATGGTGAACTCCTTACGGTTGAGATTTGCAGAGGGCGTACGGGGAGGTCTGCATAATACACCATTTGGACGGGTCCGAATAGGGGAAGTGAGGCAGCCTAAGGGACGGGCAGCGAATCGGGGAGCTACTCGCCTTTTTGACCGGCCGGACCCAATGAACGGGGATGATCGCGGTTGTTAGAGTGAGCCGCGCAAGCCGAGGGCGTCGGCGTGTTCGCGCAACGCGGCGATGCAAAAGGCGATGTGCTCATCCAGCGGCACGCCGAGTTCTTCCGCGCCCTTAATCACGTCCTCGCGTGAAACCCCGCGGGCAAACGCCTTGTCTTTCATGCGCTTTTTCACTGAACTGACTTCCAGGTCCAGGATGCTCTTCGAGGGTCGAACATAGGCGCAGGCCGTCAGGAATCCCGCGAGTTCATCGCACGCGAACAGCGTATGCTCCAGCGGGGTTTGCCGGGGAACATGGCAATAGTCGGCGTGAGAGAGGATGGCTCGAATAATCTCATCGGAGTAGCCACGTTCGCGGAGGATCTTGGCCCCTTCGGCGGGATGCTCGCGGTCAGCCGCGTGTTCCGCGTTGGGCCACCGCTCATAGTCGAAATCGTGGAGCAGGGCCGTCATACCCCAAAGCTCCTGGTCGGCACCGTTTTTCCGGGCATACGCGCGGACGCAGGCTTCCACCGCCAGCATATGTTTCCGCAGGCTTTCCGATTGGGTGTACTCGCAGACGAGGTTCCAGGCGTCTTCCCGCGTGGGCATCACGGCCTCCTATGAAAAGAAAAAGTGTAGCAGGTTCGATTTGCAGGGTCGCGATGGGACCTGTAGTTTAGGCCTTCGGGTCTGAATGTTTCCCATCCATCGGCGCGTTCGCGCCATTGCCGGCGAAAAGCCTCATCGGAGAAGGCGGGCCGGACAACGTGGCGGCTTGCCAATGCGAAAAAATGTGCGGAATCGAAAATCGCCCCGTGGACGAAACAAAAGCACAAGATATAGTTGCCAGATATAACAAAACCCACAACCCGCTGTTGAAACGCCGCATCCCCGTCCGGCCGTACAGGCGAAAACATGGCGTAAACACGGAGAATTTCGGATGTTTTCCTTCAAAAAAATTGAAAATTATTCTTGACAGGAAATACCGCTTCAAGCGAAACTCCACTCGCGCCAGTAACTGCCTTCCCCCAAGAACGCTCCGACGTTCCTTCCTATCCGCACGCCGGAAAAAAGACAAGTCAACGAGGAGTGCCGGTGTCCGCACAAATGGATAAACAGGCGACGATGAATTCTTTGGAGATGGATCGCGAAGTCATTCGCTGCAAGACTTGCGGGCTTGTGCAGTACCGTACGCGCACCGGCAACTGCCGGCGATGCGTTCGCGCGCTGCCTCAGCGGATGGAGTATCTGATTCCCCAGGAGGCTCCGCAGGAAGAGGCTGCGCCCGAAGCGGTTTCTCCCAAGTTTGCGAATCAGGAGACGGTCGAGAACATCGGCCAGCGGATTCGCCAGCTCCGGGAATCGCGCGGGATGACGCAGAGCCAGCTGCAGTCGAAATCCAAAGTCAGCCGGTCGTATCTCTCCCGTATCGAAAGCGGCCAGATGACGCCCAGCCTCGGCACTCTCGAAAAAATTTCCGAAGCGCTGAACGTCGGCCTGAACCGCTTCTTCATTCCCGAATCGGATGGTGAAGCGCTGCTGGAGGATCCGTTCATCCAGGGCTTGCGGCCGTTCCTCCGCCAGCTCGATTGGGAACAGTGGCAGTCCATCCTCAAGAGGCTCCAGGCGATCAGCGATCACGTCAACGCGGCTCCGATCAACCTCCGCCCTATCGGTAACCCGGCACGGCTCCCGCAGCCCGCGCCGGCGAATGGCAACGGGCAGCACGGGCATATCGGTCATGCCAGCCATTCGAATGGGTTGATGCCTGCTCCAGCCCATGGCCAGCCGCAGGGGTATCCGCTGCGGAGGCCCGGGGCTCCCGTATTTCAGCGACCCCTCGCACGCTAGAGGTTTTCGAATTCACATCGAGTAACAGGGTTAGGGAAAACAAAAACGGCGCTCCGGTAGTTCCGGGGCGCCGTTTTTGTTTTTCCACCCAGAGAGTAGGGAGCAACGAAATACTTCAAAGCTATTCGCGAGCCACCACAACTTTGGACGAGGGCACCTCGAGCCGGTGCAGCCGATGGCTGGAATCGAGATACAGATCGATTTCCAAATCGGGGCTGGTCACTTTCAGAAGTTCGTAGGATTTTCCGTCGGCCCTTGCCGGCCCGCCGGGTTCCGCCGTGATCGTCCCCGGCGTGAGTTGCTGCGGCACCAGCACCGGGAAGGTCTGCGCGCCGCCCTTGCTCCAGTCGTAGAGGTGCGCGAGGACCTCATACTGGTGATAGAGGTTGTTGTCCAGCACCGCGATCAGCGGCGATCCGAACGAGTTTTCCTGCTCGTAGGGATGCGCTCCCTGCATCTGCAGCGTGGTCTTTGCCACCCCATTCGCGAAAACAATATTTGCAGAGTTGTTTTTGTCGGTCTGCGAAGTCCACTGGTAGCTGATGGGAATGCCGTCTGCCTGAAGCGTAAGATTCCCCGTTACCTTGGCCGATTTCCCGTCAGGCGTCTGCAATGCAGTCGTGCCCTTGGCCACCCAGCCCGCGCCGGAAGGCTGGATTTCGAATTCTTCCTGCCCGATCGATTTTCCGTCGAGCAGGATGTTGAATTTGCCTTTGTCGGACACGAACATCGAAGAGCGCTTCTCCGCTGCATACGCGCAGAAGGCGAGACACCCCGCCATTGCCAGCACGGCGGCACGGCGCACGTGCAAATTCCGTCGGTGATCGGCTTGGTCCATGAAATCCCCCTCAGGGCTTCGGTTTCTCCAATTCCAGATGCGAGTCTGAATCTGGCGCGGGCACGCCGGGAATGCCACGACGCAGAATTTCGGCGACCACTATGGTGGCATCTTCCGAACTGTCCACGCGAAAATCGGCAAGCTGATAGGATGCGACGCGCTGCGCGTATAGGGCGCGGAAGCTTGCCTCGTCACGGAACAGCGGCCGGCCCGTCATGGTCATGCAGCGCGAAAGCAGCACATCGATGCGCGCGTCCAGCCAGAGCACCGGCACGCCCGCGTTGCGCAGGTATTCCGAAGCGCCGGGCTGTGCGTAGGTTCCCCCGCCAAGCGCGAGAATCGTCGGCTCTTTCAACTCGATCGCACGGCCCAGCGCGGCGCGGAGTTGCTCGGCTTCCAGTTGCCGGAACGCGGGTTCGCCGTGCCTCTCGAAAAATTGCGGTATGGTAAGGCCCGCGGCGGCTTCGATGCGCTCGTCCAGATCCACGAAGCGCCAGCCGAGTTGCCGGGCCAGCCGTGCGCCGACGGTGCTTTTGCCGGAGCCCATGAAGCCGGCCAGGCACAGGATGGGAGTGCGCGAGGGACTCATCAACAATCTCAGCGTTGAATCAAACTGCGCCGATGAGTACAGGATACTTCGATTCGGAGAAAGGAAGTAAAGAAGTAACGCGGCAAGGGAGCAAAGAAGCAAGAACCGAAAACGGCCCCAGGGAGAAGTGGGGAGCGTGCGACGGAGCGCAGGTTCAAAAAAAGTCGGCCCGCCGGGGAAGGCGGGCCGAACACCGGAGGGAGCAGGAAACTAATTGCGTTTCAGAATGCGTATCGTACCGCTATAGGAGGAAAGCTCGACTTTCGCCAGGCCCTGGCCCACGGTGCCGAACAGGCTGTGCGCATAGCGCGAAGCGATGTGCCGCGTGGAGTGCGTATCCGGCTTCAGGAAATCGGCGGCCTGATTGTCCACCGTCCCCAGATTCGTCTGCGCATTCAGGTCGAAGGAATCGTTGCCCGAAAAGCGCACTTCCACCAGGCCTCTGCCGCTTTTCATGGAGTAAATGCCGGTACGAATGAAATCACCGTCATAAAGAATATTGCCGGAGGTGGTCATCAGGCTCACGTTGGCCAGCGCCGGCTGCAGCACCTGCGCGTTGCCGCTGATGCTGGTGAATTCCAGCTTGCCGGAGCACAAGGTGCAGACCAGCGAGCCGCCGGTGGTCTTCACGATGATGTAGCCCGATACTTCCTTCAGATGGATGTCGCCGGCCACGCTTTCCAGCTTCATGTCGCCGGTAACCTGCTCCACGTAGATCAATCCCGTCTGCGTTTTCAGTTGCAGCTCGGTTTGCTCCGGCACGGTCAGTTGAAAATCCGCCTCGGGATCCTCCGCTTGCGCCGAAGGCTGGAGCGCGGAAGCGTTGATATCCACCCGGTCGCCCACTTGCTCGATGTCCAGCGCGACTTTCCTGGCGTCCGCGGTGCTTGAAATGACGACTTCGGCATTCTTCGACGACCTCACTTCAATTCGCCCGTTGACGATGTTTTGCAGCATCACCACCGGGTGATTCTTCACCGCGAAGTGGCGTTCCTGATGGTCCGGCGAGGCGGCAATGGCGGTGGAAGCGGCGAACAGAAAAATGCCGGCGCCCCATGCGGTCAAGGAGTGGCGAGGATTGATCAAGGCTTGCATGTTAGTGTTCGCTCCTGCCGCTCTCCATCATTGCGGCCAGTAAATCCGCTTTTTGCTGGTACGCGGTATAAAGATACTCGCGCGCCAACTGGTCCTGGGGATTTTGCTTCAAGTGCTGCTCGCATTCGGCAATAAATTCGTTAAGAGTTTTTAGATTTTCGCGCAGCGAGGCATCCACGCGGGAATTTCCGGCAAGCTGCATGTCCGGCAGGTCCATTTCGGCTTGTGACAGCGTGGAGGATGCCATTTCCGAGGGCGAAGGAGCCAGTTCTTTCACTTTTGAAGGTAATGCAGCCGGAGTATGGGTCCGGGTGGCCACCGCCGCAGTTGCCGGAGGCGCCCAGGGAGACGCTCCGAAATTCGCCGGAGTTTGCGGTCCCGGCGCGCTCGGTGCTTGAACCGCAACGGGCTGCGGGGCTTGCGGGACACTCGAAGGCCTCCGCGTCATATAAACGGTGGTGGCGACCAGCAAAAGCCCTGCGGTCGCGCCCGCCAGTGAGCGTGGCCGGAACACCGCTCGCACCGATTCCCACCAGGAGGCGCTTTCCATCACCTCCACGGGTTCCTTAATCAGCCCTTCGGCTTCCAACCGCGCTCGCAGCGAAATCCAAACTCGGGCGGGAGGTTCAACTTCAGCGGGTATCGTCCGTGCCACCGCGACAATCGAATGAAAATCAGCCAGCAAACCCTGGCAGTCGAGGCAGGAGGCGAGATGTTCGCGAGCCTCCGCCGAAAGAGTGCCCAGTCCTTCGGACTCGAGAACGTGCGCCAGATCTTTACACTGCATACACAGAACTCCGAACAGAACGGCTCTCGTGGGCCGTTTCCGTCCACTGCCTCAGCCAAATTTCCGCACCGGATCGTTGGAGTGTTTCCGCCATTCTAACCTAATCCAGGGAACCTGTTTGTGTTTTTGCCGCTTTGCGTTCTTCGCGGGCTTGCTCCCGGACTTCCTCCTGAAGCAGCTCGCGCAACCGCGTGCGCGCTTTGTGCAACTGCGACTTCGAATTGCCTACGGAGCATCCCATGATGCCCGCAATCTCGTTGTGCTCGTAGCCCTGAACGTCGTGCAGCACGAAGACCGTGCGGTACCCGGGCGGCAGCTTCTCGATCGAGCGTTCCAGATTGACGCGATCGACCGCTCCAGAAAGGCGCAGATCCGGCGCGCCGACGTCGCGCTTCGGGCCGCTGTTTTCGGCGTCTGGTTCCAGTGTCTCTTCCAGCGAATCCGTTGGGAGCGATTTCTTGCGGAGCCGCATCAGCACCACATTCACCGTCATGCGGTGCAGCCAGGTAGAGAAGGCTGATTCGCCCCGGAAGGTGCCAATCTTCCGGTAAAGCTGGAGAAAAGCCTCCTGCATCAGGTCCTCCGCGTCGGCAGGGTTGCCGACCATCCTGAGGCACAGGGCGTACACCCTGCGGCTGTGAAGCTGGTAGAGATACTCAAACGCGGCGGCGTTCCCGGCCTGTGCCAAGCGGATGGCGTCCGCTTCGGTCCACGCTACCGGTTGTGCTGGTCGTTGACGGGCCAACTGTCCAGTTGCGGCGCCACTAGAAGAACGGATGCGCCGAATCGCTCCTAAAGTTGTCCCTGGGATGGCGGTCGAGGCGCACATATGGAGCTATAGAAGGCCAAATGCCTTCATAGGTTGCATGGCGCGCGCTGGCGGCGCTCCCAAAGAGTCAGGGGTTATTGTCCCTTGAGCAGGGCCATCCGTCTATGGGCAAGATGCCGCTTGGGGACCAACACCGCCGAAAAGCTGGGGATTGGCTGGTCTTGCAGGACTGCCGAGAATCCGTCCACCTGTTCGGCAGGAAGGGTATGGAGGAAGCATTTCAGCATGACGATCGATTCCTGCAGGCAGGTATTGATGTCGTAGTGCGCGGAATCCAGCTTCGCCCACTCCTGGTCGGGCTGCAAAGTGCTCGAATCTTTCAGTTTCGTTGCGGCGTCCCGGAACGTGTCGGCCAGTTCCACGGTGAGGTCCGCCAAGGTCGAGAGCTTGTGAAGAAACTGGGATCTTTGGCTCAGCACGATGCGGCTGCACAGCTCGTTAAAGGCGGCCGCGCGGCGGCTTTTTGCGCTCTGAAAATTCTCCAAGTCCAGCGGCGAGATGCTCGGTGTGGTGCGGAAATGCTTCGTATACGAGTGCATGGCGCGCAGCACCACTTCCAGGTGCCAGGAAAGCCTCTTGCACAAGGTCGGCGCGAGCGAGAGTGCCTGATAGGCTTTGCCCAGTTGGCCGCCGCGCCGGAAGCCAATGGCCTCGTCAAGAATGATGCTAAAAATGGTGTACGAAGTTTCCAGCATGCGCAGCGTATGTAAGTAGAGAATGGATTTTTCTTAAGGCAAGGGGGAACGCCAGCTCTGAGATACGGAATCTGTGCGAGAAGAGGAAAGACGGAAAGAGATCCGCACGAATAACCTCCCGTAAGCAATTGGAGAAGTTCGAGGAGTATACCAAAGATTTTACGGATAAATAATATCTAATTTTATGTACCGATACGGAACCGCCCCGCCACATCCCCTTTGGGAGGATTCCTTGCCGTAGTCCCTAACGGCCCTTATACTCCTGTAGCAGAGATCAGGGAAGGGAAGTTTACATTGAAATTCGAGCCACATGATCAATTCGAACAGCGGCAAAAGAAACTGGAGGCCATCCAAGCCCTTGGATTTGAAGCATTTCCCAGGGAGTTCCGATGGACGCACACGGCCGCGGATATAGTACGGGAATACGGGAATATGGCTGCGCCAGAGCTTGACGCTGCAAAACCCGGGGTCAGCCTGGCGGGGCGCATTGTCTCCTACCGCCTGATGGGAAAAGCAGGCTTTGCTCACCTTCAAGGTGCAGGCAAGCGCGTGCAGGTTTACGTAAAAAAGGATGTCGTTGGCGACCGGGGGTTTCAATTGTTTCAGCTTCTCGACCTCGGCGACCATATCGGCATACGCGGCCATCTCTTCCGCACCAAAACCGGTGAACTTTCCGTGTGGGTCGAAGAACTTTTTTTCCTCTCCAAGGCGCTGCTGCCGTTGCCGGAAAAGTGGCACGGCCTGGCGGATGTCGAGCTGCGCTATCGCATGAGGTATCTCGACCTTATTTCCACGGAAAAGTCGCGCCAGGTCTTTGAAACCCGCGCCCGCATCGTGCGCGAACTCCGGAAATTTTTCGAGGCGCGAGGCTACATCGAAGTGGAAACGCCGATGATGCACCCGATTGCGGGAGGCGCCACCGCGCGGCCCTTCGTCACCCATCACAACACTCTGGACATCAACCTTTTCTTGCGCATTGCGCCGGAGCTCTATCTGAAGCGCCTGACCGTTGGCGGCTTCGATCGCGTCTTTGAAATCAACCGCAACTTCCGGAACGAGGGCATCTCCACGCAACACAATCCCGAATTCACGATGCTCGAGTTCTACGAAGCCTACAGCAACTACCGCGATCTGATGGATCTGAATGAACAACTGTTCGCGCAGGTCGCGCAAGCGATCGCCGGTTCCACCAAGGTGAAGTATGGCGACGTGGAGCTGGATTTCGGGAAGATGGAACGCCTCTCCATGCGCGAAGCCATTGTGAAATATTGGCCAGAGGGCGCTGGGACGCCGCCGACCGTACAGGAACTTGCCGCGCCTGGCGGTGCGCAGCGTGCCACCGAGCGTTACAACCAGTGGGCGAAAGCCAATCACGCGGAATACGCCGCGGCGAAAGGAAACCTGGCCGATGGCGAATGGACCGGACTGCTGTTCGAAACGATCGCGGAAGACAAGCTGGTTCAGCCCACAATCCTCTACGATTTCCCCACGGAGATCTCTCCGCTCTCCAAGCAGAAGCCGGAGGATCCGGCTTTGACCGAACGCTTCGAGATTTACGTGGCGGGGATGGAGATTGCCAACGGATTTTCGGAATTGAACGATCCTGCGGAACAGGAACGCCGCTTTCTCGCGCAGATCGCCCGGGGCGGCGATGAGGTGCCGAAACAACTCGACGTGGACTATATTCGCGCCCTGGCCCACGGGATGCCCCCGACCGCCGGCGAGGGGATTGGCATCGACCGGCTTACCATGCTCCTCACGGATTCCCATTCCATCCGCGACGTCATTTTGTTCCCGCAATTGCGGCCGGAGGGGAAGCCGGAAGAGGGGCAAGCGGGCCAAGCGGCAGGGAAGGCGTAAGAGGCCGGAGCAAAGCCGCACCTGCCTATTTGGAGGAAAATGAGGCGCCATGAGCTTTGAATGGTTTGTGGCGCTGCGGTATTTAAGGTCGCCGCATCGTCCGGCGATCCTGCGTTTGGTCACCGCATTTTCCGTGATCGGCGTTGCTGCGGGTGTCGCCACGCTGGTAATTGCGCTTTCAATGAACAGCGGCTTCCGTGAAACCTTGCAGGACCGGCTGCTCGGCGTCACCGCTCACATCTCCCTCACGAGGCCGGGCTCCGGCGGCATTTCCAACTATCAAGCGCTGGCGAAAAAACTCGCGGAACTTCCGGGCGTTCGCTCCGTGACTCCTGCCATCTATGACACCGTGCTGCTCTCCTTCAATGGCGAGGCGCGCGGTGTGGTCACCAAGGGAATTGATGTCGACCTCGAAAAGAAGAGCGACGAAGCGCTCCAGAAACTCACCGCCGGGCATCTTGACTTTTCTCCGGATCCCGATGGAATCGAGGGCATGCTCGTGGGAAAGCTCCTCGCGGACGAATGGAAGGTCAAGCCGGGCGATTATGTAACACTCACCAGCCCGCAAGGCCGGCTGACTCCCTTCGGCATGCTGCCGCGCACGCGCAGGTTCCGCGTGTCGGGCATCTTTGAGTCCGGTTTTTACGATTACGACGAAAACTGGTGCTTCATCTCCTTGCCGGCGGCGCAAGCCCTGGCCGGCGCAGGCGACATCGTGAATGTTCTGGAATTCCGGCTGAAGAAACCCGAAGCCGCGCCGCAAATCGCTCCTCAAGCCGAGCAGGCAGCCGGCATGGGCTTCGCTGCTAGCACCTGGATGGAAGCCAACCGCGCGCTGTTCCGCGCCTTGAAGCTCGAAAAATTGGTCACCGCCATATTCATCGGTCTGATCACGTTTGTTGCCGGGCTCAACATTCTCGTAGTGCTGTCGATGACGGTCACCGACAAAGCCCGTGATATCGCGGTTTTGCTCTCCCTGGGCACGCGCCGTGAACAAATTCGCAGAATATTTTTGCTGCAAGGTATTGCCATCGGAGCCGCGGGAACGTTCATCGGGCTCGCGGTCGGCTACGGCTTCGCCTGGATCGCCGGTACTTACCAGCTCATTCCCCTCGATCCGCAGGTTTATGCGGTGCCGTACGTGCCCTTCCATCCAAGCTTTTTCGACGGGCTGTGGATCTCCATCGCGGCGATCAGCATCGCGATTCTGGCCACCATCGTTCCAGCTCGTGAAGCCGCGCGATTACTGCCTGTGGAGATTTTGCGTTTCGAATGAGGCAAAAAAAAACCGATCTCGGATCGCTGTTGTCCGTACTCCAGTTTTCGCTTGGCCAATCAAAGGTTCTGGTACACGCAACGCCGCGGATTTGGAGGGCCATTTGCTTCATTAAGGCTTAATACTTGGGAGGCTGCTGATCCGGCAGTCCGTACATTTCGATTCGACCATCTGGCCTTCCCTAAAGTATTGAAAAACAGAGTATTAGAATTGTTTCAATTTTGAACAATTTCCCCTCCTGCCCTATCGGGTAGATTGGGGAAGGAAATGGGAAAACTGTTGGGCAAGGTCGCACCGAATCCCGTCTGTCCGGTCAGATGCTCTACCCCCGGAACTTTGCATCTTATTTGTATGGAATGCTCCGCGCGGTGTGATGTGCAGCCTTGCCCGGCGGTGCGCGGGAAGCGAGGATGCCTGCCATGAGTTTCCCCGGCGCTCCAGTGACCCTTGTCCAGGGGGAAGTGTTGCTGGAAGCGCGCAGTCTGCGAAAGAATTTTGGCGAAGGCCAAAAAAAGCTGGAAGTTCTCGTCGAAGCCAGCCTCGAATTGCGCGAAGGAGAGATGGTTGCGATCGTCGCGCCATCCGGAGCGGGAAAGAGCACGCTTCTCCACCTCCTCGGTGCGCTAGACACTCCAACAAGCGGTACAGTATACTTTGCGCATAAAGCCATCGAAACGAATCAAGACGCGGCCGTCGCGAATTTTCGCAATCGAGCCGTGGGGTTTCTCTGGCAAAGGCATCAACTGCTGCCGGATTTCACGGCGGAAGAGAATGTGGCGATGCCCTTGCTAGTGCGCGGAGAGCCACAGGAAGTCGCGCTCGGCAAAGCGCGGCAATGGCTCGAAGAAGTTGGGCTCAAGGACCGGGCCCAGCACCGCGCGGGAGAACTTTCGGGCGGGGAGCAGCAGCGTGTGGCGATTGCCCGGGCGCTCGTCACCGGGCCGCGCGTGTTACTGGCGGACGAACCGACCGGAGATCTGGACGAGGAGAATGCTTGGGCCGTGTTCGGGTTGCTGGAACGGTTGCACCGCACGCATAAGTTGGCGTCCTTGATCGCGACGCACAACCTCGAGCTTGCGGCACGTTGCGACCGGATCGTGGGGCTGGAACATGGCGTTCTGCGGACTCGCTCGGTGAAAGCCGTGGCGCAGGGGACCCCAGGGGGAGAAGCGAGCTAACGTGTTCGAACGATATACTGAGAAAGCGCGTCGCGTCATCTTTTTTGCCAGGTACGAAGCCAGCCAGTACGGGAGCCCGTACATCGAAACCGAGCACCTCTTGCTCGGATTGATGCGTGAGGACAAGGCGCTGGCCAATCGTTTCCTGCGCCAGCAAGGCTCCATCGAATCCATTCGGAAAGAAATCGAAGCGCGCATCACCATCCGCGAGCGCATCTCGACTTCGGTGGAAGTGCCTCTGAGCGCGGAGTGCAAGCGCATCCTCAACATGGCCGCCGAAGAAGCCGAGCGCCTCGGCCACAAGCACGTTGGCACCGAGCACCTCTTGCTCGGCATCCTCCGCGAAGAGAAATGTTTCGGCGCGGAAATCCTGATGGAGCGCGGCCTGCGCCTCTCTGCCTTGCGCGAAGAGCTGTCGCGCACCACCGGAGAAAAGACCACCGCTTCGCGGCCGAAGGAAACCTCGCTGCTCGCGGAGTTCAGCCGCGATCTCACCCAGGCGGCCACCGAAGGATCACTCGACCCGCTGGTTGGGCGCGAAGGCGAAGTCGAACGCGTCATTCAGATCCTCTGCCGCCGCACGAAGAACAATCCCGTTCTGATCGGCGAGCCGGGTGTCGGCAAGACCGCCATCGTCGAGGGCCTCGCGCAGCGGATTTCCGACGGCGATGTCCCCCCGTTCCTCGCGGACAAGCGGATTCTCTCGCTGGATCTTTCCCTCATCGTTGCCGGCACGAAATATCGCGGCCAGTTCGAAGAGCGCCTGAAGACCATCATGAAGGAATTGATGGAGAGCCAGAATTCCATCGTCTTCATCGACGAATTGCACACGCTCGTGGGCGCGGGCTCCGCCGAAGGCTCGCTGGACGCGGCAAATATCCTGAAGCCGGCGTTGTCGCGCGGCGAAATCCAGTGCATTGGCGCCACCACTCCCGGCGAATACCGAAAGTCCGTGGAAAAGGACCGTTCGCTCGAGCGCCGCTTCCAGGCCGTGAAAGTTCCGGCCCCCAATGAGGAAGAAGCCATTCAGGTGATCAACGGCGTGCGCGAGCGCTACGAAAAGTTCCACGCCGTCAGCTATACCGACGAAGCCCTCCGCTATTCCGTCTTCCTTTCCAATCGCTATATTCCCGATCGCTTCTTGCCGGACAAGGCCATCGATTTGATCGATGAAGCGGGCGCCCGCGTCAAGCTTCGCCAGGCTTCGGTGCCGGAAGAAGTCGCAGAAGTTCAAAAACGCGTGAAATTCATCACCCACCGCATGGAATCGGCGATTGCCGCGCACGAATTCGAAAAAGCGCGCTTCTATTCCGAGGAAGAGCGCAAGGAAAAGGAAAACCTGCGCGTTCTGCGCGAGCGCTACAAGCTGGATGACGCCTCTACCGGCATCGTTACCCGCGAAGACATCGAAGAAGTGGTTTCGCGCTGGACCGGCATCGCCGTCACCTCCATCAAGGAGGACGAACAGCAGAAGCTCCTTCGCATCGAGCCGGAACTCCACAAGCGCGTCATCAGCCAGGACAAAGCCATCACCGCCCTGGCGCGCGCCATTCGCCGCAGCCGCGCCGGCCTGAAATCCCCCTCGCGCCCCGTGGGCTGCTTCTTCTTCCTCGGGCCCACCGGCGTCGGCAAGACCGAAGTCGCGCGCCGCTTGGCCGAATTCCTGTTCGGCTCGGAAAAGTCTCTCGTACGTTTCGACATGTCTGAGTTCATGGAAAAGCACTCCGTCTCCAAGCTCATTGGCGCGCCCCCAGGATACGTCGGCTATGAAGAGGGGGGGCAGCTCACGGAACGCGTGCGCCGGACCCCGTATTCGGTTATCCTGTTGGACGAGATTGAGAAGGCGCATCCCGACCTCTTTAACATCCTGCTGCAAGTTTTCGAGGACGGGCAGTTGACGGATGGTCTCGGAAACACGGTCGATTTCCGGAATACCATCATCATCATGACTTCCAACATTGGTGCGCGGCACCTGCAGAAGCGCACCTCCATTGGTTTTCAGGCTGGAATTGACGAAGCCAGTTTGAAGAGCATGGAAGATCTTGTGTTGGGAGAAGTGAAGCGTGCGTTCAATCCGGAGTTCCTGAACCGGTTGGACGAAATCATCCTCTTCAATCCGTTGGGTGACGAAGATCTGCTCCGCATCATTGATCTTCTGGTGGGCCAGTTGAACGATACGCTGATTCACCGGCAGGTCCAGGTGGTGCTGTCACCCGAAGCAAGGCAGTGGATCCTCGAGAAAACGTGCGCGGACCGGAATTACGGTGCGCGGCCGTTGCGGCGGGCGCTGCAGAAATATGTGGAAGACCCGCTCTCCGAGGCTTTGATCCAGGGGGGAATTCAGAGGCCTGCAACATTGCAAATTTATGTTGCGGGGGAAGGTCTCGCATTCCGTCCGGTTGGCGAGGCAACCCCGGTCGTCCACTAGCGAATCTGACGCAGCACGTGTGAACGCGAAGCGGTTTGGCCTACAGGAAGACCGTCCCGCGTAGTACGCGCGGCCAGCCCATACCGGGTCTGGCGGGAGAAAAGCATCTTGAGTTTGGGGGCGCGGCCTTGAACCGCTCAACGGCCGCTCAACGGACAGTCTGTGTGTTGGCGATGTGGAGCGCGGCGCGTTCTGCGCGCATGGGTGTATCCTCGGCACACCGCCTGCTGTTGGCTCTCCTGGTTCTCTTTACCTGCTCTTTGACGCACGCTGCCCCCGCAAGTTCCGCGGAAGCCCCCTCCGCCGCCAAGGTTCGCACCCTCCTCCACGCCTCTCTCAGCGATAATTTCTACGACGAGAAAATCGACGATTTCAGCGGATCGCCACAGGAGGGCGCGGGGCAAACCGGCGGCATCATCGAACGCATCGAATTTGAAGGCAACCGCCGTATCCGCACCGATACCCTGAAGGCCCGCATCTTCACCCGCGACGGCGATCCCTACAATGAAGACACCCTGCGGCGCGATTTCCAGGCGCTCTGGAATACGCAATATTTTGAAGACGTGAAGCTTCGCGTGGAAGATTCCCCGGACAAGCCCAACGCGAAAATCGTCATATTCGAAGTCAAGGAACGTCCGGTCATCCGCCGCATCCGTTACGACGGCATCCACTCCATCTCCGAATCGGACATTCTCGACCGCTTCAAGGAAAAGAAAGTCGGCCTCACCGTAGAAAGCCAATTCGACCCGACTCGCATCAAGAAGGCAGAGGTGGTCCTGAAGGATCTCCTTGGCGAGCATGGCCGGCAGTTCGCCACCGTCACGCCGGAGTACGAGCGCATCGCTTCGAGCAATGCCGTGATCCTGGTTTTCAAGATCGTGGAAGGGCCCAAGGTAAAGGTCGGGCAGATTCACTTCACGGGGAATCACGCGTTCAGCGACCGCAAGCTGATCCGCGCCATGCATAACGACCGTCCTTACTCGATTCCTCTTTACATCACCGAAATCAACGTGCTTTCCAAGACCTACGATCACGACAAGCTGATCGAAGACATTGAAGTCGGCATCCGCGGCCTCTATCAGGACAACGGTTATTTCAAGGTGGTGGTGAAGGATCCGATTCTGGAAAACGTCGACACGCAAAACTGGCGCTGGGGCATCCCCGTGGTAGCCGGGCGCACTCCCGGCAAAGCGGTGAACATCACGATTCCCATCGACGAGGGCGAAAAGTACTTCATGGGAACCCTCAAGATCGCCAGCACCGATCCGGACAAGGCGCTGTCTCTGAAGGCCGACGCCCTCAAAGGCGTCTTCCCTCTCAAGCAGGGCGACGTCTTCTCCACCGCGAAGATCCGCAAGGCGCTCGACGAATACACCAAAATCTACGGCCAGTACGGCTTCATCGATTTCGTCCCCACGCCGGATCAGGACATCGACGAAACCAAAAAGCAGATCAACCTCGTCCTGAAATTCGACGAAGGCAAACAGTATTACGTTCACCGCATCGACTTCAGCGGCAACACCACCACCCGCGACAAAGTCATCCGCCGGCAGCTTCTCATCGACGAAGGCCAGCTCTTCAACAAGCGCGCTTGGGAGCTGAGCATTCTGCGCATCAATCAGCTCGACTACTTCGACAAGATCGACGCCGACAAAAACGTCGAAATCAAGCGCAACACCAAACAAGGCACGGTCGACCTCCTTCTCAAGCTCCACGAAAAAGGGAAGCAATCCATCGGCTTGCAGGGAGGTGTCAGCGGCCTGGCGGGCGGCTTCATCGGGCTCACCTACCAGACCAACAATTTCCTGGGCCTGGGTGAAACCCTCACGCTTTCGGCTTCCGTGGGGCAATATGAGCGCAACCTGATGTTTGGTTTCACCGAGCCCTATCTGTTTGACCGGCCGATCAGCACTGGCTTCACCGTTTTCTCCACCCTATACAAATTCGACCAGGCGCAGCAGGCCGCGCTCCTCACCGGCCAGCAGGTCAGCATCAACCCGCAATTTATTCAGGATTACAACCAGAACAGCACCGGCTTCACCACCTTTGCCAACTACGGCCTGAAAAAGCACGTCTTCACGCACATCGGCGTCACCTACGGCCTCACCAAAACCAGCATCTCTACTTACAACGCCGCCTCTCAGCTCCTCTTTACGCAGTTGCAGTACGGCAGCGTCGCCGGTCCCAGCGCCTTGAACGGCATCATCGCCAGCACGCTTACCGGAACGATCACCTACAACACCATCGACAATCCCATCAACTCGACCAAGGGCAAGAGCTACTTCTATTCGTTGGCCTTCACCGGCGGGCCGCTGGGCGGCAACGTCAACACCATCACCAACATCGGCGAGTACAAATATTTCAAACCCATCAATCACAATCGCAACGCCATAGGCGTGCGCTTCATGGCCGGATTCACCACCGGATATGGCGGCAAAGAAGTTCCGCCCTACAGCCGCTTCTACCTGGGCGGCGAAACGGATCTGCGCGGCTTCGATATTCGCGCCGTCTCGCCGGTCGCCTACATCCCCAACGTGGTCAATCAAACGGTCTCCATCTCCGGGAATTCCTTCTCGATTCCCGTGCTGGTGAAAACCATCACCTTCCCCGGTGGGGACACGCAAGGCGTGGCCAATTTCGAATACCGCATTCCCATCGCCGGCCCGGTCGCCATGTCCTTTTTCAACGATATTGGTACCGTCGGCATTCTGGAAAAAGGCGCGCTCCGCCTCGATCCCACCGGCGTTCAGACCATCAATCAGCAGTTCCCGCTGGTCAATCAGCAGTCGCAATTGCAGTTGGCGCCGGGCACCAACTTCAAGATGCGCGATTCGGTCGGCATTGAGTTCATCGTCAACCTGCCGATCGTGCAGGCGCCTTTCCGGATTTATTACGCGTACAACCCGCTGCGCATTCACCAGGTGCTCTATTCGCCGAATGCGGCGGTCAACGGGCGCAATCTTTCCATGCAATGCATTCGGAGCGGCCAGACGAATCCGCTCACGCCCATTGATTCCGCGAATTTGAACAACTGGCAGGCCATCTGCAGTTCGGCCGTGGTTTTGGGTATGCAACCCGTATTCGCGCCCTCGGGCCTGGATTATTTCGAGCCGCAGACGACATTCCGTTTCACCGTGAGCCGCACGTTCTAGGCGGTTGGCTCGGCGCAAGAGTTTAGAGAATACGAATCACAACAGGAAGGACCATGGGGATTTCCTGTGAGGAAGCGCAAGGGAGAATTCATCCATGAAGTGGCGTGACGTGAAAAAAACATGGTTGGCGGCGAGCGCAGGCGCGGCCCTGCTCATTTCCGGGTGCGGCAGCTCGAATGTGAACGTCGTCACCATCGCGGTGACGCCGGCAAGCGCACGCGTGTTATCCGGGCAGGTACAGACGTTCACCGCAACGGTGAGCGGCGCCACGGTTACCACGGTGACCAATTGGCCGTGCACGTACTCCTACGTCATTCCGCCCACCGGCTCCAACACCAATTCGCAGACGATTACCGGCAATTGCAGTTCCGGCGGCACCTTCAACGGCGCCAGCGGGGGCGAGACCGGTTCCTTCGGCACCTGGACCATCAGCACCGCCAACGGCTCCAACGTTTTGACCTACACCGCGCCGCCCCTCTCCAGTTTCCCCAAACCCTACGCTCCTACGATCTCCTTCAAGGCCACTGCCGATGCCGACAAAAGCAAAACGTCCACGGCCAGCATCACTCTCGATAGCGGCATTCGCGTTTCCCTCACTCCGTCAACCGCAACCGTGCCCGTCGGCCTCAATCCCGCCGGCACTGCCACCTTTAACGTCTCATTGACCAACACGCCGCCGGTCGGCATCCAGTATCTCCTGATGCAGATCTTTTCCAGTACCAAGTATCCCAACAACGCCACGGCCAATCCGCAAGCGGTCACCTGCTCTCCCGCATGCGGAACGATGGACGCCAGTGGCAATGGAATTTATACTGCCCCATCCACGATGCCCACCGATACAACGCCTTCTTCCGGCGGCACCGTGAGCGGTTCGACCGTGTATTTGGTAGCTTGGTCTGCCTCCGACCCCTCCGAGTACAGCACGTCAACCATCACTCTCGTAAATGCGACCACCAATGCCGTCGACTACACCGGCTTATACCCCACCAGCATCCCTGCTGGAGGCTTGCTGCAGGATGTCTACCTGAATGCGCGCAATCTTTTGAACACGACTCAGATCTTCTTTATCCGGCCGGTTTCCGCTGCCAACCTGGCCACTGGCCAACAGGTGCTTTTGAACAGCGCGACGCAAGTCTTCACCACCCCGATTTCGGGCGCCTATTGCACGCCGGCCACCGCCGGGACCAATGGAGCCACAAAAACAGTCACCTGCGACGCTTCCATTGTCACCCGCGTGCGCTTGCTCGCCGACCAGTTGAAACAAGCGGAACCTGACCCAACCCAGCCCGGTTGGATTCTCGTGTCCAACATCCCCGGCACGTCGCCGCCGGCCCCAACGCCTCCGTGCGTCCTTTTCCCGGGAACAACCAATTCGATCGCCTGCCCCATTCACCTCGTGAAAGCGGATCCCGGACTTGTCACCGCGGTGCCCGATACGATTCCACAGCCCGCAAGTGGCCAGGCCTCCATCCAGTTTGGAGCGGACGGCGGTTATTACGGTGTTGGCGGTTCGTTGGCAACCCTGAATTTTGACGGCAACTCCGTGCTTTTGAGTCCGGGCTCCGGGCCTCGCCAGCTCCTGGGGCAATTGCAAGGGTTCCAGCTTCCAAACCCAGGCTTGTACGAGGTCACCGTGCAAAGCAACGGCCTGCAGCAGGGCACGGCGCCTCAATTCACTACGCTTACTTCCAACACCGCCGTGCAGCCGAACTTTGCGACGTTCAACCCGAATCCGACCAACTCTCCTTCGGCGAATTGCCTGGATCCTTCCACTTCGCCGCCGGTCCCGCTTTCCGGCGCCTATCCGGGGTGCGTGCTGCTCCTTGGCGGTGGAAATCCCGCGCCCAGCGCCATAGCGCTCAATTCGGTGAAGGGTTACGCGGTCCTCGCGGAGGAAGGCACAGGCGCGTTGCAGTTGTTGAATCTGACCACCAGCGGGCCGGTGCAGAGCGGATCGCCCGTACTTATCACTGGCGTAGGAAGCACGACTCCTGCTCCCACGGACATCGCTCTGGACACGCAGCTAAACGTCAATGGCGGGGACTTGGCCGCGATCGTCAGCACTTCCGACAGCACGCTCTACCTGTATTCGGTGAATCCCGGATCTACCCCGGCCTTCAGCCCGGTCAAGACCGTCTCGCTCGACATGCGCACGCTGCTCAACCAGCCGACGGCGACGGGCTTGCCGACTCCCTATTCGATCGGCGTCGATCCCGTCACGCACCTGGGAGTAGTGGCATTTTCGAACACCAACATCGCCTTCATCGTCGATGTCAACCCGAATCTGGATGGCAGCGACACGCGCACCTGCTTTCTCTCCGGGCAGACTCCTCCCTGCGTCGTTGCACCCGTCTCCGTTGTAACCGGCGACACACCCAAGGTGGTGATGCAGCCCAATGTTCCTCTGGCTTACGTCACACCTGGCGGGCCGCAAGGCACCGCGCAAACTTCCGTGGTGGACCTGCTCCAGCAGGGCACAACAGCGAAAATCGAGCCGTTCGTTTCCGGCGGCACCAGCGGCGCCGTACGCACCGCCGGAGTCACGAAAATCATTACTTCCAGCCCGCATGGCATCAATCCCGTTCTCGGCGGAACCGTGATTATCTCCGGCGTTTTGCCGACCGCGAAGAATTCGAACTTCAATGGCACATTTCAGATTCTTCCAGGAAGCGTCCTTGACCCCTATACTTTCTCGTATTCGCAGATTGGGCAGCCGGACGACATCGAGAGCAATGCCGCCAATGCGCCGGGCACTGTGCAGTACGGCACGGCCAACTATTCGTTGGGAACTTCGCCCTTTGTTTCCGGCGGCGCCATCAATCCCATCACCCGCACGTTCGGTTTCGCTGACTTCAACCTGACTTCCGGCCAGATCGGATTCATCAGCACCTTGGACCAGACGCTTTCCTCCGTGACCTTGACCCAGGGAAGTTGTGGCTTGCAGAACGTGGCTCCGGTCTGCAACCCGATTCCCGCCGGGGCGCTCGAGAATGGATTCCGCTCCGTGGCCTTCGATCCCTTCACGAATGTATTTATCGCCTACGCTCCCACGGCGAATCCCGATCCCAACGAAAACGGCAACAAGATTTCGCTGATCAATCCTGGCGGCGCGAATCTCAATGGCTCCACGAATTCTCCTTACCGCATTATTGCCGCCACACCGGTCGGCCAAATCGGTCAAGGCTCCTACACGCCGGCGGGGCAGTCCGCGCCGGTCCCCGTCTACGGGCCTATGGCTTACGATCCCAGAACGAAATTCGTCATCGTGGCAAATGCCGGCAGCAATTCGCTCAGCTATATGAGCCTCGATCCCGGAAACAATTTCCAGCAGGCTCACATCCAGGATCTGAAATTGCCCGATCCGCCTTGTGCGAATGTGGGCGTTCCGGCAACCTGCTATGGAGTTCCGGTGATTCAGCCGCCGCTCCTCAGCAGCAATCCCGCGCACGCGCCGGGTCCGTGCAGTCCCTCGAATCCCAGCAATCCGTGCATGCCCCAGGCCGTGCAGGTCGGCGTCACCGCTACCGTGCGCATTCTCGGCCAGGGATTCGGTGGCAGCAAGGGAGCGCTGGCACGTCTGGACGGTCAGGTCTCCAATGATTGCGGCAGCAGTCCGGGCACTTTCTGCACCTCGTATGTCGGCGACAACGAACTGGACGTGACCATTCCAGGTTCGATGCTGACCGGCCCTCACGTTTATGGCGTCGATGTGCTTTCGCCTGGCGGTGCGGTCACCAACGAAATCGACCTCAACGTGGTTGGCTTGCTCGATATGGCCAGCAGTACCGCCAACGGTTGCACTCCGAACAGCACGAACCCGCAAGGTCCGGAAGGCGTGGCCATCGATTCCACGCGATCCGTGGCTTTAGTGACCAACTATTCCTGCAACAATGTTTCCGTGATCGCTATCAATCCGGCCGGCTACCTCAAACAGAATGGCAGCACCGCGCCGTTTGGCACGATTCTTGGCAGCGTCGCCGTAGTCAGCAAGCCGCTGGGCATCGGCGTGCTCCCGCGTTTCGGCTATGCGGTGGTGGCCAACAGCGGCGATACCCCAACGGGCAGCGTTTCGATCATCGACTACAGCAATCCGGAAAGTCCGCAGATTGTCACCTGGACGCCTCCTTCGGGTTCCACCGCGCCAAATAATAAGGTGCTGGTTGGATTGTCCCCGCTGGGTGTTGGGGTGGATCAGGATCATGGCTGGGCGCTGGTCGCCAACAATGGTTCCAACACCCTTTCGGTTGTGGATCTCACGCCCTTGCTGCCAACCTTTCCATCCGATGGCTCGGGCCACGTCCAGGCGCCGCCGGCAGTGACTACGGTTGCCTTGAGCGGTCCGCCAACCGCCGTCGCCGTCGATCCGAATCGCGCCGTTGCCGTGGTCACCAACCTCCAAAACTCCGGCACCACTTCGGTCACCGGCGGCCTGGATGTCATCAGCCTTTCGAGCAATCCGCCCGCGAAACGCACCACGGCTTCGGTCTCCACGCTGACGGCCAGCCTTACCGGTATCGTTTACGATCCGGGCGATCCGAACACCACGAATACCACCACCACGGGCGTCTTCTATGCAACCTCGTCGCTCGCGAACGCGGTGTACTCGTTCAATCCAGACACGGGCAGCACCCAAACCATTCGCGTGGGGATCAATCCCTTTTCCGTCGGCTATAACTACCAGACCGGCGGTTTGCTGACGATCAACTCCACTTCCAACACCAGTTCGCTGGTGGACGTGCAGAACTTCACCACGCGCCAGACCCTCGGCATCAGCAGCCAGTCGCAATTCCCGATCGCCGTGGACAACCTGACGAACATCGCCGTCATACCCGACCAGAACAACAATCGCGTGGTATTTCTGGCGATGCCCAAGTGAGCGTTGTGCAGCGGCCGGTCTTCCGAGCCGCGGTTTTCAGGCAATCGGCAAGGGGAACTGCAGGAATCGCCGTTTGCAGGGCTGTTGAGGAGTCGGATATACTGTTCGCTTTGTGTGGCGGCAGGGAAAGCGCCTGCATTCATCGCGCCGGTCGTTGCTGAATTTCAGCCAGGCGATCCGCCGGCGCGGTATTGACCACGGGATTGTTGAATAGCTTTTGACCGGATACCGGTTAAGTTCGGATGGCTTGCCAAATCCGAGGCGGCGGCCGCCCGGGACCAGGCAGTGCCAAAAAGAAATAAGGAGAAAACAGTGGACTCGAGAAACGTTGTTCGTGTGGCCTTGGCGGCCACCTTGTGTTTGGCGGGGACCTCGGCGGTTCGTGCGCAGAATGCGGCGGCCCCGGCGGGTGGCAACAAGATCGCGATCCTCAACGTGCGGCAGGCCATCGTCGCCACCGCGGAGGGCAAGCAGGCTTCGGCGGAACTGCAGTCGCAATTCGCTCCGCGGCAGAACGAGCTGGAATCCCTCAACAAGCAGATCAACGATCTGCGTCAGCAGATTGCCGCGAATGCGAACACCTGGAGCGATGAGCAGAAGGCTCGCGCGCAGGCTCAGGGCCAGCGCCTGGCGCAGCAACTCGATCGCAAGCAGAACGAAATGCAGGAAGACGTAAACGCCGCCCAGAGCGACGTTGTCGATCGCATTGGACGCAAGATGATGGACGTGCTCGACCGCTACGCCCGCGAGAACGGCTATGTCGCCGTGTTCGATTCTTCGGCGCAGAATTCGCCCATCGTTTATGCCGCCAACACCATTGACGTCACCCAGGAGATTATCCGCCTCTATGACCAGGCCTATCCGGTGAAGTCCGCCGCGGCTCCGGCGGCAAAGCCCGCGGCCGCCCCGAAGGCAGCGGCCCCCGCAAAGCCGTAACGCGCACAAACTAACTGCAAGCTTCAAGCGGGGCCGCCAGTCAGGCGGCCCTTGTTATTTTTCCGGCAGTCCGGGCCCGGAAGGCGCCGAGTCCGGTCCGGCCGCATCATTGGGCGGTTCTTTGGGTTTGCCAAATCTGTGGTTCGTGTCGGCTTCAAAGAAAGCGTAGCCGGAGAGTGAATACCAGTGGTCGTCCCCCAGATAGCCGGGCATCACCACAAGACCAATGCCTCAGCAAAAATGCGGAAAGCTCTGGACACTCTCCCTCACCAACTGGCTCCTGCTGCCCTCTAGAAAGCAGAAGGGGTGCCGAAGCCGGTAGCTTCGCCTCGGGATGGCGGGGCACACTGGATACAACGACTTTTGCATCAAGAACATGCAGGACGTTTTCCCGGCGCTTATCTGGTGCTCCGAACCTGGAACCTCTCGCCTTCCAACCAGGGCGCTTTCGCGTCAGCTAGGCCTTAAGCTCCCCGGTACCTTGCATTTACCTTGTTCCGGGAATATACTCTTACTTCGCTCTGAATCGGGTCGCACCTTGGAGTGGGCGCAAGCCCACTTTTTTGTTGCTGCCGGCGGTGCTGAGCTTGCGACCGGCCTAGGCCGGGGAGTCTCTGCGTGAATTTAGAAAAAGTCCGCGAGGCCGCCGAACGCGTGGCGCGTTCGGAAGGCCTGGAAGTCGTGGATGTCGAATGGAAGATCGGCAAGCAGCGATTTCTGCGGGTGTATATCGACCGGGTACCTCCGGCGAAGCCCGCGGATGGGGCTGAGGGGCACGTCGCAGCGGATCCCTTCCCGAAGATCAGCCACGCCGATTGTGAGCGCGTGAGTCAGCAGCTCAGCGTCATCCTGGATGTGGAAGAACTTATTCCAGGCCCCGGCTACATCCTGGAAGTCAGTTCGCCGGGAATGGACCGCGCGCTGAAAAAGGCCGCCGACTTCCAACGATTCGCGGGGCGCCTGGCAAAAATTTCGACCGACCTGCCGATCGGCGAAGCAAAGTTTTTTGAAGGGCGTCTGAAAGGGTTCGCGGACGGGAAAGTCCGCATGGAGTTGAAAGGAAAAGAAGCGCGAATCGTCGATATTCCGCTCGAAACGATTCGCAAGGCAAATCTGGTCGTGGAGTTTTAGGAAAGAGAAATGGCGAATCTGCTCTATCAGCAAATCGAAATGTTGAGCCGGGAGAAGCACATCGAACCGGAAGTGGTGATCTCCGCCATCGAAGACGCCATGGTCGTGGCCGCCCGCAAGTTTTACAAGTCCGATGAGGACCTTCGCGGAAAGTTCAACCAGGAAAGTGGTCAGGTGGACGTCTACGCCGTTCAGACCGTCGTCGAGGAAGTCACCGACCCGAAGCGCGAAATCAGCCTGGCCGACGCGAAGAAGAAGAATCCCAGCGCCGAGATCGGCACGGAAATCATCACCCCGAAGCCCACCGAGGTTCTCGGACGCATCGCCGCGCAAACCGCCAAGCAGGTGATTTTGCAAAAGGTGCGTGAAGCGGAGCGCGACACCATCTACAACGAGTATCACAACCGCGCCGGCGAACTCGTCACCGTTATCGTAAAGCGCGCCGAGGGTCCCGACTTGATCGTCGACATGGGGCGCACGGAAGCCCGCTTGCCCAAGCGTGAGCAATCGAAATTGGAAACTTACAACATCGGCGAGCGCCTGCGCGTGGTGATCAAGGCCGTCGACCGCGCCGCAAAGGGCCCGCAAGTGATCGTCTCGCGCGCGGATGCCGCCTTGGTTCAGCGTTTGTTCGAGATGGAAGTCCCGGAAATTTATGACGGCACGGTACAGATTCGCGCCGCCGCCCGCGAAGCCGGGGAGCGCACCAAGGTCGCCGTCGCCAGCCGCGACAAGGATGTCGATCCCGTGGGCGCTTGCGTCGGCATGAAGGGCATGCGCGTGCAATCCATCATCCGTGAATTGCGCGGCGAGAAAATCGACATTATTCCCTACAACGAAGAGACCGTCGCTTTCGCGCAGAAGGCGTTGAGCCCGGCGAAGGTGACTCGCGTCCAGATCACCGATCCGGAAAACAAAAAGCTCGAAGTGATCGTCGAGGATTCCCAGCTCTCGCTGGCCATCGGCAAAAAAGGACAGAATGTCCGCCTCGCCAGCAAGCTCATCGGCTGGGATATCGACATCAAGAGCGAAGAAGAGAAGCGCCGCGAAATCGAAGAGCAAATGACCGCTCTCACCGCCCCCACAACTCCCTTGACCGTGCTCGCGGGCGTCGGTCCGAAGACGATCGAAAAAATCGAGGCCGCCGGAATCACCAACCTCGAGAAGCTCGCCAGCATGACGCCGGAGCAGTTGATGGAAATTCCCGGCATCGGCGAAAAGATGGTCGACAAAATTTATCAGGCCGTGAACCGTTTCTATGAAAGCGGTGAAACTGGCGCCGCACCGGCCGAAGCCGCAGCCGCGGAAGAAACCCCGGAAGGTGAAGAAGCCGCGGCACCCGGGGCCTCCGGCGAATCAGCGCCGGCCGATACAACCGTTTCCGCTTCGGAGACTAACTCCGAAGCCGCTGCAACCGCGGAAGCCGAAGCTCCCGCGGAACAGCAGGAAGAGAAGAATTCCTAAGAAGCATGAGTGACACATCCCAAGTCCGCATCAATGAGCTGGCACGCGAGCTCGAGGTCAAGGCGAAAGCCATTATTGACCTTCTGCCGGGTTTTGGCGTCACCGAGAAAAAGACGCACTCGAGTTCCATCCCCGCGGATGTCGCCGAGAAGGTAAAACACCATTTGCAAGGCGAAGCGGAGAGAGAATCCGCCGCCGAAGCGGAGCGCGCCGCGAAGGAAGCCGCTGCGAAAGCGGCTCAACGCAAGCCTGCTACACTCGCGCCTGCTCCTGCCCCGGCTCATCCCGCGCCTGTGCATCCGCCAGTTGCGGCAAAGCCCGCTGCGCCTGCTCCCGCGCCGCCTGCACCGGCAGCGGTCACTCCTGCGGCCGCGCCCGTCGCCGTCAAACCGGCCGCACCGGCTGCGCCGCCCGTGCCCCCTCCTGCGCCCGTGCCTGCTGCTCCGGCAGTGGTAAAGCCTGCTGCACCTGCTGCTCCGGCCCCGCCTGCCGCGTCCGCACCTCCGCGTCCGGCAGCTCCGGCTGCGCCAACGACCGCAGCGCCGGCGCGTCCAGCGCCGCAGCACCCTCTTCGTCCAGCGCCGCCGGCGGGTCAACCGCCCGCGTCGCGTCCCACAGGCGCTCCGCCTCCAGCCGCGCGACCCGCGCAGCCCGGTGCCCAGCCTCAAGCGGCGAGACCTGCGGCACCTGCGGGCGCTCCGCGTCCGCAGCAACCTCTTCGGCCTATGCCCACGGGCAACCGCGGCCCCATTCCCGGAACCATGCCCGGAGATCGTGATCGCCGCCCCAGCGGCCCGCGTCCGGGCCAGCCGATGCGCCCGCAGCAGCCCGGTGGTCAAGGTGGACGTCCGTTCACTCCGCGTCCCGGGGGACCTGGAGGTCCCAGCGGTCCTGGACAGCGGCCGTATGGCCAGCGTCCTGGCGCCGTGCCAACGGGAACGCGTCCCGGCCCACGCACGCCGGGCCGCCCCGGAATGCTACCGCCACTGCCGGACAAGATGCCGCCCAAGGCGGAGCCCGGCAAGCCTCTTTATGCGCGCAGGCCCCCGCAACGCCAGCGTCCGATGGTGGACAAGCGCGAGATCGAAGGCGAGCGCAAACTGCACCCGACGCGCCAGCGTCCGGGAGCAGGTGGTCGTGGAGTCGCCGCTGCAGTCCCTGCTCCGCCGGAGCCTCGGCCACCACGCGATATCACCCTTACGGAAGGTATCACCATCCGCGAGCTCGCGGAAAAACTGGATGTGCGCGCGAAGGATTTGCTGAAGACGCTCCTCGATCGCGGCGTCTTTGCCAGCATCAACCAGGCGCTCGACGTGCAAACCGCCACGGATTTGGCACAGTCCTTCAACGGGGTCGTCTCCGTTGTCTCCCTCGAGGAAGAAATGGTGCTCGAGGTCGCCAAGGAAGAGACCAAGGAAAATCTAAAGCCGCGGCCCCCCGTGGTTACTGTGATGGGTCATGTCGATCACGGCAAAACCAGCTTGCTCGACGCCATCCGCCAGGCGGAGGTGGCTGCGGGCGAAGCCGGCGGAATCACCCAGCACATTGGCGCCTATAAAGTGCAGGTCGGCGACAAGAGCGTCGTCTTCGTCGATACCCCGGGCCACGAGGCTTTCACCCGCATGCGCGCCCGCGGCGCCAAAGTCACCGACATTGTCGTGCTCGTCGTCGCCGCCGATGACGGCGTAATGCCCCAAACACGCGAAGCGATCGACCATGCCAAGGCCGCGAACGTGCCGATCGTTGTCGCCGTCAATAAAATCGACAAGCCCGAGGCGCAACCCGAGCGCGTGAAGCGCCAGCTGACCGATCTTGGCTTGATGCCTGCTGAATGGGGCGGTGAAACTGAATTCGTCGATGTTTCCGCCAAGCAGAAAAAAAATCTCGACAAACTGCTCGAGACGATTTTGCTCATTGCCGATCTTCGCGAGCTCAAGGCCAATCCCGACGCTCCCGCCAGCGGCACGGTTCTCGAATCCCGTGTCGATAAGGGCCGCGGACCGGTTGCCACCGTCCTCGTGCAGAACGGCACGCTCAATACCAGCGACTTCTTCATCGTGGGCTCCGTGTTCGGCAAAGTCCGCGCCATGTTCGACGATCGCGGGCGTCCCGTGAAAATCGCCCCGCCTTCCACGCCCGTCGAAGTGCTCGGTCTCCAGGGCGTGCCCGAAGCCGGCGACCATTTCCAGGTTACCGACGAAGCCAAGGCGCGCCACGTCGTGGAATTCCGCCAGTCCAAGCAGCGCGACGCGGCGCTTCGCGCCAGCGCGGGTGGCCGCATCACGCTCGATCAGTTGCACGAGCAGTTGAAGGCCGGTGAGGTCAAGGAACTCCCGATCGTCATCAAGGCCGACGTGCAGGGCTCCGCCGAAGTGTTGCAGGAAATGCTGCCGAAACTTTCCACCGACCAGGTGAAACTCAAGACCATCAGTGCGGGCGTCGGCGCCGTCACGGAAAACGACGTTTTGCTCGCCTCCGCATCCGGCGCCATCATCATCGCCTTCGGCGTTCGCCCGGATCGCAAAGCGCAGGACCTGGCGCAGCAGGAAAAAGTCGACATTCGCACGCACAATATCATCTACGAAGTTTCCGACGAAATTAAGAAGGCCATGGAAGGCTTGCTGGAGCCCGTGTTCCAGGAGACCTATCTCGGCCGTGCCGAAGTTCGCAACACGTTCCGCATCAAGGGAGCGGGTACCGTCGCTGGCTGTTACGTGCTCGACGGCGTCATCAAGCGCGATTCGCAGATCCGCGTCCTTCGCGACGGGGCGGTAATCTATACCTCGAAGCTCAGTTCGCTCAAGCGCTTCAAGGAAGACGCCGGCGAAGTGCGCACCGGATTTGAATGCGGCCTCGGAATTGCCAACTTTAACGACGTCAAGGTTGGCGACATTCTGGAGTGCTTCCAGGTCATGAAGCTTTCTCCCGCCGAGGCTGCCGCGCAAGGAACGTCCGCCGCCCGCAAGTAAGAGCGACTCCCCGCGCTACATCTTGCCAGGTTGAAAGTGACTCGTCATGCCCGTCGGATTACTCACCATCGAGTTGCATCTTGCGGAGGCGCAGTCGCTGAAGGACAAGCGACAGGTGCTGCGCAGCCTGAAGGATCGCCTGCGTGCGAACTTCAACGTGGCCGTCGCGGAACTCGATTTTGAGGATGCCTGGCAACGCTCGGTCGTCGGCGTAGTCACGCTCTCGAACGAGGAGCGTCACGTCGAAGACGCGCTGCAAAAGGTCCTGGCGGAAGCTGACAAGATCCTTGGCCCGCTGGTCGTCAGCCATTCCGTGGAGTTGCTGTAGGCAGATCGCTGGGTTGAGAGGTCGAAGGTCATAGGTTGTGAGTTTTAATTGATCCCTCAACCTCGGCACACAAAACTGAAAACGGATAATTAGCAAAGAATAACTGGTTCCATGAGCCCCGATCCTCACAGACATGAACGCGTTGGCGAAGAAATCGCCCACGAACTCAACGCCATGCTTGTCGGCGAGCTGAAAGATCCCCGTCTCGAAGGCAACGTCTGCGTCAGCGAAGTTCGCGTCCAGCCGGACATGAAGCATGCACGCGTCTTCGTCACCGTGCGCACTGAAAACAGCAGGGAACAGACCGACGCCATAAAGGCTCTGGAACACGCCGCGGGTTTCATCAAGCACGAACTCGTTGAACGCCTGCAATTGCGCCGCGTTCCGGATTTGCACTTCACCCTCGACCTTTCGCAGGAACACATGGAGCGCATCGAGCAGCTCCTCAAACAAATGAAATCCGAACGCGCAAGCAAGCCTGAGCCGAACCCTTAGCCCTGGCAACCCTTGAGGAAATCCCGGCAATGACCAGTAACCACCATTTCCGTTTCTGATCTTTGATTTCTTTTTACCGGCTGCTGACCCTTGACGACGGACTACCGACTGATTCGCCCATGACCAAACAACCGCAACCCGCTCCCTTCGACGGCGCGCTCGTTATCAACAAGCCGCAGGGAAAAACTTCGCACGATGTCGTTGACGCCGTCCGGCATCTTGCCGGTTTCCGCCAGATTGGACATCTGGGAACGCTCGATCCGCTGGCCACCGGCGTCCTGGTCCTTCTTCTCGGCAAAGCCACGCGTTTTGTCCGTTTCTATAGCGGCCGCCGCAAGCGATATACCGCGGGCTTCCGCTTCGGTTTTGCCACCAACACCTTCGATTCCGAAGGCCAACCCGCGGGACCCGATGTAGCTCCCGCGCTCGATCGGGAACTCGTTGAACGCCTGGCGGCTGAATTCACGGGCCGGTTCGAACAGATGCCGCCAATATTCTCGGCAAAGAAAATCCAAGGGCGTCCTGCCTACGAACTCGCTCGCAAGAACCTGGCCGTGGAACTCAAACCTGTTCCGGTCGAGATCTTTGAATATCGCTTGCTTGAAATCGAAGGGCCTATCGCGCGTTTTTCGATTGAATGCTCTTCCGGCACCTATATCCGCTCGCTGGCGCACGACATGGGCCAAAGACTCGGTTGCGGCGCGCACCTCGCCGAAATTTGCCGCACAGCGGTCGGCGAATTTTCGCTCGAACAGGCCCTCACTCTGGAAGAGCTCGCGCGGGCTACAAAAGAAGGGAAGTTCGCGTCCTGCATGATCCCGCTGGAAAATCTTCTGCCGAATTTCCCACGCACCAATGTGCTGCCGGTCCTGGAAAAAAAAATCCGGCACGGAGCGAAATTCAACGTAATGCCGTCGCAACTGCAGGCCGGCCGCGTGGAACTCCCGCCCGGCGCCACGACGCAGCTGGATACAGAGACGCCACATCCGCCGCGTCTCCGCGTCTTCAGCCAGCAGAACAAACTGATTGCCATCGCCGAAGCCGTGGTGCCGCGCACCTATCAGCCCATCGTCGTTTTCGATCCGCTGCCCTGAAAAAATACCGGCTCAAGGATTTTTAGCGGCTGGACTTGCCCGGCCCGCTCTCCGCTTTTACGGCGTTGCGCCTCTCGCCTCTGGCCGCTCGCATTCGGCTGCCAGCTCCACTGCTTCGCCAACCCGAAGTTCGCCGCCGCGCATCACAAAGCAATTCAGCGCCAGCTCACCGCCGAATTTCCGCACAATCTCCTTGAGCACGCCGGGATCCTGCTCCAGTGAATCTGGATCATAGGTTGTCATCACGCAGCGGCCGCGCAAATCTTGAATTCCGATGAGTGCCTCCGCAATCCTCAGGCATTTTCCCGGCCAGGAGCGTTCCGCCAGTCCTTCCACTCCGCCAACGATAATGTTCGGCCGAAGCCGTCGCGCGTCGTGTCCAAACGCCTCGATGGCTCCGTCCGTCGCCACCAGTAACGGCAAAATATCGAATCGTTCCGGCCCTTCATATGCCACAAGTTGCGCGTCGGGAATCGTGGTTTCCTGTACCAGTTGCAATGCCTGCTCCGAATTCCAGGGCAGGCCGTCGATGAGTGGCTGTCCGTCTTCGCCCAAGGTTCCATGCAGTCCTAGCAGTTTGTGATACCTCCGCGAAGTCAGAATGCGCCCGCTCGGTCCAACCACCAGCACCTTGCGGTCGCCCGCAAATCCAAGATCTCCCAGGCTCACGCCGGTGAGTTTCTCCCCGGCCATCGACTTTACGGGATATCGCCAAAGTTCCTTGATGTACATGGCTCTTCCGGTGCAGCGCTTGCATTCGATGCGACAACGCTAAGCCATGGTACAAGGGAGGCGTGGCATTATCTCCACGCGCCAGGCCCGCTCAAGCGGACTTTCTCAATGCCACCTTCGGGAAATCCACCTCCACGCCCGCGGCGTTGTTGAAGTAGTTCGTGAAAATGTTGATCGCCACGTGCCCGATGATCTCCGCGATTTCCAGGTCGCTAAATCCCGCGCCGCGTTCCGCTTCAAATTCCGAATCTGCGATTTGGCCCCGGTTGAGGCGTCCTTACCCCGGCGGCTGTTGCAACGGCACTTCCGGCTGGTTCGGGGGCGGCTGCACAGGCCGCTGGCTGGGGTCTGAGTTGGGAGGCGGGCCCGGCTGTGCGCCCGGCGGCACGCCAGGTTGGTTTGCAGGCGGCGCTGGCGGTTGCTCTGGGGGCGCAGCCGGAGAGGGCTCCGGTTCCCGCTCGCGGGGCGGCACGAACTCACCCTCGTGGAACCCGCCGCGCCCTCCGACGTCGCCAGTGCCCGCGTAAAACGTCTCCGACTCGCGGAAAGGCGATCTCACGCGGCGCGGCGTCACCAGGAAAAGCAGCTCATCTTCGGTAAAGGATTGATTGCGATTTCCAAACGCGTAGCCGGCGCCCGGCAATGTCGCCAACCCGGGAATTCCGGTGATCGATTTCGTTTCATTGTCGCTGAGCAAACCGGTCACCAGCGACGTTTCGTTTTCCTTCAGCCGCACCGTTTGTGTCACCGTACGGTTGGAAATAATCGGGATTCCATTCACGCTGCTGCCCGAAAGAGCCTTGATTTCGAACTCCAATTGCAGCGTCACATCCTTGCTCGCGTGCAATTGCGGTGTGGCTTTCAACTTGATGCCGATGTCCACGTATTCCGATCCGGGGTATGGTTGTTGGTTCAGCGCGGGATTTGAAATCAGGCTCACCGGACTCACAATCAAAGTCACCTGGCCGGCCGTGCCGGAAAGATTGTTCGTCACCGCGATATCCGGAAACGTGCTGTTGGTGAAAGCCCCCGCAACAATCGCCGTGGGACTTGTCCCCGCCGGCGGTTCCAGGGCATTCGTGAAAAGACCACTGCCTAAATCGGCGAACACTGTCACCGTTCCCGCGCCCGTATTCGTCACGGCAACACCGCCGTTGCCCTGTTGCGTGAAGTCGGCGATGGCCACCCCGGTGGGCGTGGTATCGGTGGCCAGTGGCGACTGTGACGAGGCCGCGAACGTTCCGTCCCCGTTGCCCAGATAGATGGTCAACGTGTTGTCCGCTTGATTCACGATCGCCAGCGCCGGGCCGCTGCTGCCGCTCAAACTCCCTGACGCAATCGAAACGGGAGTCTTCCCAACCGGCAAGGGAGATCGGGAAAACTCCGTGAACGTGCCATCGCCCATGCCTTTCAGAATGGTCACGTTTTGCGTCGCCTGATTCACGATGGCCAGGTCCGGGAAGCCATCCCCATTAAAGTCCGTGCTGGTTATTGCCACGGGCCCCGCGGCTGTCACCGGGAGGGCAAACGGCGAACCCGCCACTTGCGTAAACGTCCCATCCCCGTTGCCGTTGAACACGGAATAGGTGTTGTCCTTGAAATTCGTCACCACGAACCCTGGATTCGAGTTGTTTTTCTGATTAAAAGTGCCCACCACGATGGCGCTCGGCTGGTTTCCCACCGCAATGGGTGTCGCGGGAGTCTTGAACGTTCCGTCACCGTTCCCCAAGAGCACGATCACTGCATTTCCCACTGGATCGGTGATCACCAGGTCGGCGAAATTATCGTTATTCGCGGCCGTCGTGGAGGAATTCAGGCTGCCCGTTGCAATCGCTGGCGCGAGCGTCGCGCTTGTCCACTTCGTGCCCAGCGAAATCGGCGAAAGCAGGCCGATGCCACTGGTCGGTTGCGCAAACTGTTCCACCGCTCCGGTGCCTTGGTTCAAAAGAATGGTCAGGGTGTTGTCGGCCTGGTTCACAACGGCCAGGTCCTGGGTCCCTGCGTTGCGAAAATCCGCCGTTAACATTGCCGTGGGATTCGTGCCCACCGTGAATTGCTCGGTTGGAATCGTCACTCCCGTTCCACCGGGATTTGCCGTGAATCCCGTCGAGCCCAGGCTCCCGGACAGCAGCGATAACGTAATCGGATAGCGGTCCCCGACGAAAAACGTAGCCGGCTTCCCATCCTGCGCCCGCAGCAGAATCTCTCTGCCGCTGTGAACCAGCGAAAGTCCCTCGGAGAATTGCGCCGTGAACGTGGGCAGCCCGAGCAAAAACGTGCTCTTTCCTCCGCCAATGGCCGCCACCGGCGGGATCGACGAGGCAAGGCTCGCGAGTCCTCCCGCGGCTCCCGCCGCGCTGCCGAAAACCTGCGTCAGCAGCGTGAGCAACGAACTCAGATCCGGCGCCGATCGCAGCGCACCCGCGAGGTTTGGCGGAATCGAATAAAGGTTCAGGCTCGCCGGAGGTGTGATGCCCAAGTCGCGCGCCGTCGAGCGATCCACCTCCAGCAACGAAATCTCCAGCAGCACTTCGCCCGGCGCCTGCTCGACATTCTGGATGATCTCCTGCGCCAGTCGTACCTGCGGCACGCTGCCCCGCACGGTGATCGAATGGTTCGGATAGGACTGCGAGACGCGTGTAATCCCGGTGAGTTCCCGGATGGCGCGCACCAGTTCGCCGATGTCGGTCGTGGTCGCCGAGGCCGGCAACGCAAACGTCTGCTCCACTTGCGGATCGAAATCCCGGCGCTTTTGAATCGTGTCCGCAACCACAAAAAACGTCTTTGAATCCACCGCAACCCAGAATGTGCCGGTCTCCAGTGTCAGCACCTTCATGGCGGTATAAAAATCCGCTTCCGGCAGTCGCAGCCGCACGCTTCGAGATGGAAGATCGGGATCAAACGTTGCCTTCAATCCAAACGCCTGCGCCACATTCTCGCATGCGGTCTTCAAATCCCCTCGATAGTCGAAACTCCGCGTTGTCCGGGATGGGGAAAGTTGCGGGAGTCCCTCGGCGGGTTCCATCTGGCGCACGTTCTGTGCGGTCGCGTTCATGGAAGCTATTTGCTGCAGCCGCTCCAGCAACGCCGGATTTCCCGGGTCGATTTCCAGCGCCTGCGCCAGCTCCATCGTCGCGCCATCCATATTTCCCTGGATGGCCAGGCGCTCTGCGGAATCCACATGCTCGCGGAGCAGCCGGGACCTCAACGCGACGCTTTTGCCCACCATATTCACGTCAAACGGAGCGTAGCGCGCCGCCTCCTCGTAATCGCTTAGCGCGTCTACGTAATCACCTGCCGCTTCCTCCTGGGCCGCCTGCTCGGCCAGCTTCCTGGCCCGTTTGGGATCGGGCTTCACCAGGTTACGACTCTGCACCGCCGCTGGGAGCGATTTCTGAGGTTCCTGCGCCGGATTCGCTGGGCACAGCAGGGCCGCTGCCAGCAGCAGGGAAGTCACCGGGGTGGGCAAGTGTTTGAGCATTCTAGCGAATAGACGCAGACAAGTATTCTACAGGGTGCCCGCAAGGCCATCTGCACTTGACGGACTAAATTGGTCCGGTTTAAACTAAGGTCATAGTTGCAAGTGAATTACAACTGGAGTTCCTGTGCTTTCTGCCTTTCTCATTGCCCTCCGCGAGGGTGTCGAAGCCGCTCTCATCGTCGGCATCATCCTAGTTTACCTTTCCCGGACCAATCGTTCCCACCTCGCGCGCTTTGTCTGGGGAGGCGTTACGGCCGCGGTGGCGCTCAGCCTTGCGGTGGCCATTGCGCTGGACCGCTTTAATATCAGCGAAGACGGTTTCGAAGGGCTGCTTCTTCTGTTGGCCGCGTTTTTCGTGGTCACCATGATCGTCTGGATGAACAGGATCGCGCGCCACCTCAAAAAGGAAATCGAACAAAGGGTGGAAGAGTATGCGAATCGCGCAGGCTCCGCGGCGGGCTGGGGCTTGGCTTTGTTTGTATTCCTCATGGTGGTTCGTGAGGGGGCGGAACTCGCCCTGATCCTTCGAGCCGTCGAGCTTTCCACCGAAGGGCTCCAGACCTGGATCGGCACGATCGCCGGCATTGGCGCCGCCGTCGCCGTCGGATTGTTTTTCTTCAAGGGCACTCTCAAAGTTCCTCTGCACCGCTTCTTTGCTGTCACCAGCGCCATTCTGATTCTCGTCGCCATCCAGCTTGGAGTCACCGGCCTGCACGAGTTGAGCGAAGCCCGTTGGATTCCCTCCAGCAAAGCCGAAATGGCCCTCATCGGCCCCATTGTGCGCAACGATCTGTTCTTCTTTATCTTCGTTTTCGGCGCGGCCGCCCTGATGATCTTTCGCGAGTGGCAGGCCGCTTCGCACAGCAAAGCCGCCTCAAGCGCGCTGAATGACGCCGAGCGTCGCCTGGTGGAAGCGCAGAACCGCCGCCAGCGCCGCTGGATGATCGCCGCGGCCAGCACAAGCCTCCTGGTGATTCTCGCGCTCACCGCCGATTTCATCTATGCGAAGGTGAACTCCGCTCCGCCGCAGGCCCGCGCCGTGGAAGCTGTCAGCGGCATGGTGAGGATTCCCGTCGCCGAAGTTCAGGACGGCAATCTGCATCTATATACCCTGAATGCCGGCGGGCAGACCATCCGCTTTATGGTTATCAAAAAGCCGAATGGCTACGGCACCGCCCTCGATGCCTGCCTCATCTGCGGCGCCGAAGGCTATCGCCAGGACGGCCAGAACGTTATTTGCCGCCACTGCGCGTCCGCCATTTATATCCCTTCGATCGGCCAGCAGGGCGGGTGCAACCCCATTGGATTCACTTCCCACGTCGATGGCACGGACGTGGTGATCGACGTTTCGTCCGTCACCAAGGCTGCGGAAGAGATTCCGCGTTAGGAGATCTGGCGCGCTCACCGATCCACGCAAATGTTCTTTCGACTCGTAGCCGATTCTTTTACCCGCCGGCCCAAACGCAAATTGCTCACCCTTAGCGCCTTGGCCCTGGGGATGGCTGTGGCCACGGCGGCGTTGAGCGTGTCTCTCGATGTGGGCGACCGTCTCGCGCAGGAGTTCCGCAGCCTGGGCGCGAATTTGCTCGTGACGCCACAAGCGGATTCATTGCCGCTGGAAATCGGCGGCGTCGATTATCGCCCGGCCAATGCCGGGGCGTATCTGCCCGAAGCCGATCTCGGCAAACTCAAAACGATTTTCTGGCGCTTCAACATTATGGCCTTCGCGCCGATCCTCGATGTTCCCGTGCAGGCGTGGTCGCCAGCTTCCAAAAATTGGTCGAGTCCCGGTGTTGCGGAACACACGACTCTGATCGGCACCTGGTCCGATCACAATGTCCCCATCCCTGATGGCACCAGCTACGAAACCGGCATCGAGAAAACAAATCCCTGGTGGCACGTTGACGGCCGCTGGTTCAAGGAAGGCGCCGATGAGTGCGTCCTAGGGATTTCCGCCGCCAACAAATTCGGCGTAAAGGCCGGCGACGTCCTCAATGTTCAGGTCAGCGGCAAAACCGGATGGAAGCCGCTCCAAGTGGTCGGCTTGCTCTCGACCGGCAGCCCAGAGGACAACGCCGTCGTTGCACCGCTGAGCATCGTGCAGGCCTTGGCGCAGCATCCCGGCGAATACCGCCGCTTGTACGTCAGCGCGCTGACCAAGCCGGAAGACGCCTTCGCGCGCAAAGATCCCAAATCCATGACCCCGGAGGAGTTCGACCGCTGGTATTGCACCCCTTATATTTCCGCGATCGCGCTGCAAATCAGCGAAGAGTTGCAGGGCACCGACGTGCGCGTGATTCGCCGTGTGGCCGAGGGCGAAGGCGCCATTCTCAGCCACGTGCGCACGCTGCTGTGGCTCGTTACCTTCAGTGCGCTGCTGGCCGCCGCGCTGGCCGTTGGCGCCTCCGCCGCGGCCTCCGTCATGGAACGCCGCACCGAAATCGGACTGATGAAAGCATTGGGCGCGGGTTCCGGGCTGGTTGGAGTTCTGCTCGCTGCCGAACAACTCCTCGTCGCCTTTGTCGGCGGCGGCATCGGCTTCTGCATCGGGATTGTGCCGGCGCGGCTTCTGGGCCAGCGGGTATTCGGTTTCACGCCGGAACCGCGCGTATTTCTCCTCTTCGTCGTGCTCGTGCTGGCCGCTCTGATTACCCTGGCGGGCAGCGCCTTTCCGCTGCGCCGCGCCTCGAAGTATGATCCTGCGCCGATTCTGAGGGGTGAATGATGAGCCAGTCTCCCATGTTCTGGCGCATCGTTCGCCGCCTGCTGACCGCCAACTACGGTCGCCTCTTCGTGATTCTTCTGGCGCTGGGCGCGGGCGCGGCGATCACTTCCTCGTTGCTCAACCTTCAAATTGACGCCAAAAAGCGCCTCACCACCGAATTTCGCGCCTTGGGCGCCAACGTGATCGTCGCTCCGCGCGATGCCAGCGCAAGTTCCGGCGGCGCCACTCTGCCCCAGGAAATGCTCTCCAAAATTCCCGCGGAAAATGCCGGCAAGCCTGTGCCCGCAGTGGGCTTCCTCTATCTAATCGGGGAGGTAGCCAAGGCGGGCCAGGTGCATCACCAACCTGCAGTGATTGCCGGTGTCGACGGCGAAGGCATCACCAAAGTCCGGCCTGGGAAGCGCACCGAGTATTCCAGCGAACTCGAGCAAGCTGCCAACGCCTGTGAAGTCGGCGCCAAGGCCGCCGAACAGTTCCAAGTCCACGCGGGCGATTCTTTGCATTTGCGCAATCAGGGCAGGGTAGCCACCTGCGAGGTTTTCGCCGTGCTCGCCACCGGCGGCCCGGAAGACTCGCAGATCTTCATCCGGCTGGCCATCGCGCAAGCGCTGGCCGAGCTGCCTGGCCGAATCAGTCTCATTCAAGCCAGCGTCACCGGCACGCCAGACGTCGTGCAATCCTTCATCGCCGCCCTTGCTAACCGGTTACCACAAGCCGACGTCCATGGCATCAAGCAGCTCGCCGAAGCCGAAGGGAAGCTCTATAACCGCATCAGCGGTCTGCTTTCCGCCACCGTCGTTCTCGTGCTTTTCCTCACTTCGCTCTGCGTTATGGCGGGCATGAGCAACGTCGCCATCGAGCGCAAGAACGACGTTGGCTTGATGAAGGCCATCGGCGGCTCGGTCCGCCGCGTGGTGCGTTTGTTCCTCGCCGAAGCCATTCTGCTCGGCATCATGGGCGGCATTGTGGGCTCCGCCATCGGCATTCTTGGTTCAATCTGGCTGGGTAAAGCGGTTTTTGGCGTGGCTGCGCGACCGCGGTGGATTGTGTATCCTGTTTCGGTGGCCATCACCGTCGTGGTTTCGATTGCCAGCGCGTTCCCCTTGCGCCGTCTGGCGAGTGTCCGGCCTGCGAACGTGTTTCGAGGTGAGGCGTGAACGCGCAAGTGCGCATTGAATCGCTGGTGAAGGAGTACGGCACGCTTCGCGCGCTGAATGGGATATCGTTCCATATCCAGGCGGGGGAATGGGTGGCGCTGATGGGCCCGTCCGGTTCAGGCAAGACCACGCTCATCAATATTCTCGGCGGCTTGGATACCCTCACCTCCGGCCACGTCATCGTGGATGGCGTTGACCTGGCCAAGCTCGCCGAAGGCGAGCTGGTCCGTTATCGCGCTGAAAAAATCGGTTTCGTATTCCAGCAGTTCCATCTCGTGCCTTACCTGAACGCGCTCGAGAACGTCATGCTGGCGCAGTATTTTCACAGCGTCACCGACGAAAAGCAGGCCGAAGAAGCTCTCAAGCGCGTCGGCCTTGGCCACCGTCTCACGCATCTTCCTTCGCAGCTCTCCGGTGGCGAGCAGCAGCGCGTGGCCATCGCCCGCGCGCTCATCAATCAGCCGAAACTTATTCTCGCCGACGAGCCCACCGGCAATCTCGACGAAGCCAACGAGGAAATCGTCATTGGACTCTTCCGCGAACTCCACAGCGCCGGCCACACCATTCTGATGGTTACGCACGACCCCGACATCGCCCAGCAGGCCGACCGCCGCATCGAGCTTGTGCACGGCCACCTCGCCGTCGATCAGCGTATTACCATGGACGACGGCATCCATTTCGATCATTTGCTCGAGCAAATCTGGGTCTGCAGCGAGGAAGGAAAGCCCTCCGACTTGGAGCACATCCGCACGCCTGGCGGGGTGGACCCGGTGAAAACCATCGCCCGCATGGAAGATCTGCGGCTGGTAAAAGTAGCACAGGAGCAGCATCGGATCGAATTGACCGACCGTGGCCGTAGCCGCGCGCGAGACGTCGTGCGCCGCCACCGCCTGGCAGAGCGTCTCTTCAAGGACACGTTTCGCATCGACGATCACGAAGCGCACAGCCAGGCTTGCAAGTTCGAGCACATTATCAGCCCGGAACTCGACGAGCGCATCTGCTCGTTCCTGGGCCATCCAACTACCTGCCCGCATGGCAATCCGATACCTCCCGGCCAGTGCTGCAGCCACAAGAAAGGAACGAGTTGATGCTTCCGTGGCACAGGCATGCCTGCCTGGGCAGCCGGGCCAGCGGCAACGTTCTCCCGCTCGCTGGCACTTAGGAACGATTCTCGCTTATGCCAACTCCTCTCGATGAGCGCAAAAAACCGACCGCGGTGAAAATTCACGTCAAGACCGGCGCGGGCGTGGACATCACTTGGGCCGACGGCCACTCCAGCCACTATGATTTCGCTTACCTGCGCGAGCAGTGCCCTTGCGCCACCTGCAACGACGAACGCGCCAAAAAGGAATCCATGGCGGCGATGAACCTGCAAACCTCGCCGCTCCTTCCGATGTACAAGCCCAAACCCAAAGCGCAGGCGGCCACGCAAGTCGGCAGCTACGCCATTCAAATCAGCTTCAACGACGGCCATTCCACCGGCATCTACAGTTACGATTATCTGCGCACCCAGTGCCCCTGCGCGGAATGCGCCGCTGCCTTCCGCAGTTCCACCGCGTAACCTTGTGGCACAGGCACTCCTGCCTGTGCGCCCTTTGCAAACACCTCACACAAAAGGGAAGGCAAGACTCCCAGACGAGGAATCGCCGAATAGCCCACCAGAGGAACGGTCATTCCGAGCGGAGGGGCGCGCCTTTTGTGGCCTGTAGCGGAAAAATCGGGAGATAACCTCAGCGAGTTACCCGGCGCCGTACGAGTGCGGAAGCCGACGCCTTTAGTTCGGCTTCTGTTCCGGGCTCTTCAACAATTCGATCACCCGCGGCGCCGCCTTGGAATTCGGCTGCAACTGCAGGAATTTTTCGTACGCCTGCCTGGCCTCGTCCTTCTGATTCATTTCCCACAACGCGTCGCCCAGATTCAAATACGCCACTGCGCGATTGGGGTCGAGCACAATCGTCTTCCGGAACCAGTCCGCGGCCTGTGCGTGCTGCCCCAGTTTGAAGCAGGCGAATCCCGCGTTGTTCGCATACAGCGGCATCGTTGGCTGCAACTTGGCGGCTTCCTCGAACTTCGCCAAGGCATCGGCATACCGTTTTTCCTTGTAGGCGCGCATGCCGTCGTCGTTCGTCGCGGCCGCTGCATCCTTGGGCGAAGCTGGCGGCGATGCGCCGGCGGCGGGAGGCGCGCCCGGCGGCGCGGCTTCCAGTTTCGATTGCATCGCCGCGAGCTGTTTCTTCAGCTCCTCGTTCTGTTCCGCCTGCTTGCGAATCTCGGCCTTCAATTGCTCAAGTTCCGCGTTCGCCTTGATGGCGTCTTCGCTCAATTGCGCCGAGTTCTCGTTCAAAAATTCCGTGTCGTGATTCAATTCGAAGAGAAAATCTCCGCCTTCGCTGCCCGGCAGGTTGCCGAACGCCGGCGTCTGGTGGGAAAGCGCCGAAACCGCCGGCGAAACGTACGCAGCCAGCTCCGTGGCGGTGATTACGCCGTCGCCGTTCAGATCGGCGCGCCCATCCAGCCCTTGCAGCAGCGTCCACGTAAAGACGGAATGCCCGTTCGGCCCGGTGTCCGCCACCTGCTGGTCCGCTCCGCCCGCGGTGAACATCTGCCGCGCCGTGCGCCGCGAAATTTCCAGCAAATAATTCTGCAAACCCAGCGGCGTGGTTCCGCGCGTCAGTGCCAATCCGCTGTAGCACGAATCCATCACGAACAAAAGATGCTTCGCGGGAATCGCTTCGGCGACGTCCTGGAAGTTCGACATCGAAATTGCGCTGCCTTCGTAATGCGTCAGGTCCGCGTCCACGGGAATGATGTAACCCAAGTCGCGCCCGGAAGCGAGGTGCCGCGTGGCCCCGTGCCCCGCGTAGAACACAAACACGCGGTCGTCGCGTTTCACCATGTCCGGGTTTGCCAGCTTGTCGCCCAGCAGGGAAAGGATATTCTCGCGCGTCGCGTCCTTGTCGAATAGCCCGAACACATGATCCGGCTTGAAGTTGTACTTTTTGATCAGCAAATCCTGAACGGCCCGCGCGTCGTTCGCCGCATAACTCAGCTTCGGCCAGGACTCATAATCGTCGATGCCGATGACCGCCGCCCAGCTTTCTCGATAAATCGTCGAAGCCTGCGGGGTCTCTTGCGCGGTTTCCAATCCGCGCGTGCCTTCCACCGCGAACGTGCTGCCGTTCCACGACGCGAACCGGAAGCCGTCCTTCTCGAGCGTCTCGATGATCTGCGGCAACGCTTCAATGCTGATTTTGTGGATGTCATGGAAAAGAATGATCCCGCGCCCAGCCTTTTCCGCTTCCGTCACTACGCGCTGGGCGACCGAATTCGGTACCGGATCGGCCCAGTCTTCTGAATCGATATTCCAGAGCACCGCTTTCATGTTCTCGCTGCGCACTTTGTCCAGAATCTCCTGGTTGATTGCGCCATAAGGCGGGCGGAACAGCACGGGATCCTGCTTCTGGATGTCCTTCAGCAGTGCGCTGGTGGAATCAATCTCCTTCGTGTAGCCCGCCGCGTCCATCTTCGGCAGCACCGGATGGCTGTAACTATGGTTGCCCAGCACCGATCCCTGTTCCAGGATGCGCGTGCTCATCGCCGCTGTGATTGTCAGCTTTGCTCCGCTCTCCAGCGATTCCGGGCCCAGGTTGCGCCCCACCTGAAAAAACACCGCTTTCAATCCGTATTTCTGCAGGATTTCGAGAATCTGCGGCGTATAGCGCGGGTGCGGGCCGTCGTCAAACGTCAGCACCAGCGTCTTCGGTGGCAGGTCGTAGCCGAACATCTCATCCTTTGTGGATGTTTTCTTTCCGCCGCCGCGGCTCGCTGCCGGCGGAAGGGCATTCTGCATCTCGCGCAGAATTTGCTCTCGCGAATATTTTTGCTTCAGGAAGTCGACGTAATGCCCCCAGGCCTCGCGCCGCACCGGCATCCCGCGCGTCTGAAATCCGCTGAAAATTTCTCCGATTTCCTTTTGATAGAGCGCTTCGATGGCATTCAGTGCCGTCAGATCATCCTGCAAGCGTTTTTGAAGGTCAGCGCCAAGTTCGCTGTTTGCAGCGAGTTCTTCGAAGGTGTCGCGAAACACGAGCTTGTCCGCATCGCGATAATCCGGTGAGTTCTCGATGCGATCCAGGAATTCCGCAAGTGGTGCTGGCTTTCCCGCGGCCACAGACCCGGTAAGAGCCTGCTGTTGGGCGCGGATCGCTTGATTGTTCCGCACAAACAGAATTTGGCCGGCCGCGGAAACTTCTTCCCGCACTGCCGGATCCAGCGCCTTCGCGTTGTCCATCAAGACGATGATCTTCCGGTAAGTGCCGACGATTTGGTCGCACTGCATCGCCAGCGCCGGCTCGGTGGAGTGAGCAGCCAGCGGGCAAATTGCCCACAGAACGGCGAAAAGGCTCGATTTGCGAAACAATTCCCGGCTCAAGTGCGTCAGATCTCTCCGTCCAACATGGCAACCGCACGGTCTGCCTCTTATCATGAAAGAGGCCCCGGGGAATTTCCAGTGCCTTGTCAAGCCAAATGCCTCCGGCGGACTGCACGGCTCGTATTTCACCGCAAAAACATTGGAGTTTTCTAGTCGCTTAGCTGGACTTGGCTCTGGAAAAGTGCGAGCATTGGAAACTGCAGGTCTAACTACCCGTCAATGAGCAGCACTCCCCAAAGCCCGGCTGCCCAGGGCAGCCAGGGCAATGGTATTCCTCGCGTCTTGGTCGCGACCACGGCGCTGCTGAGCTTCATTTCCTTCTGGCGCGCTGCGGCAATTGTTTTGAACGACCTCGCCTCCTCGGCTTACTACGCCGGCGGTGAAGCCGAAGGCTACATCGGCAAGGCCGCCCCCTGGTTCATCCTGGGCATCATGCTGTTTTCCTACGCGGTCCGCGCGATCTACGTGGAAAGCTGCAGCATGTTCGTTCGGGGCGGCGTTTACCGCGTGGTCAAGGAAGCTCTTGGCGGCACCCTGGCGAAATTCAGCGTTTCCGCGCTGATGTTCGACTACATCCTCACCGGCCCCATCAGCGGCGTCTCCGCCGGCCAGTACATCGTCGGCCTAATCAACGAAACCTCCGACTACATTCATCTGGGCTTGCACATCGCCCCCGATTTTGGCGCCGCTTTCTTCGCCGTTCTCTGCACCCTCTACTTCTGGTGGTACAACATCAAGGGCGTCCACGAATCCAGCCAGAAGGCCATGCGCATCATGCAGGTCACCACCGTCATGGTGGTTATCCTCATCTCCTGGTGCGTCTACACGATCTTGGTTCGACACCCGCATCCGCCGCTCCCCCCTTTCCCGAAGCCCCGCAACCTGCGGCTGGAAGCCAATGCCATGGGATGGCTCTACGGTGTCCATTTCGCCCATTTTGCCGCTCTGATTGCGATTTTCATCGGCTTGGGCCATTCCGTCCTGGCCATGAGCGGCGAAGAATCGTTGGCCCAGGTCTATCGCGAGATCGAGCATCCGAAACTCCCGAACTTGAAGAAAACCGGCCTGGTCATCTTCATCTACAGCCTGGTGTTCACTTCGCTGGTTTCGTTCTTTGCGGTGATGATCATTCCGGACGTGGAGCGCCAGAAGTTCCTGGAAAACCTTATCGGCGGCCTGGCGATGAATCTCGAAGGACCTTTCTTCCTCCGCCTGATTTTCCACGGCTTCGTCGTTGTGGTCGGCACCTTGATCCTCGCCGGCGCGGTGAACACTGCGATTGTCGGCTCCAATGGCGTGCTCAATCGCGTGTCCGAAGATGGCGTGCTTGCCGATTGGTTCCGTGCCCCGCACCGTCGCTATGGCACCACCTACCGCATTATCTGGATTATTGCCGGGCTCCAGATTTTGACCATCATCATCAGCCGCGGCGACGTCACCTTCCTTGCCAACCTCTATGCCTTCGGCGTGATCTGGAGTTTCGCCATGAAAGGCCTCGCGGTCCTCGTGTTGCGCTATACGCACCCCGGCGACCGCGAATACCGTGTCCCGCTCAATTTCCGGATCTTCGGCGTGGAAATACCCATCGGTCTTAGCTTCATCACTCTCGTCCTGCTCGGCATTGCCGTCATCAACCTGTTCACCAAGCCACAGGCGACGGTTGCCGGTGTCTCCTTTTCCATCTTCCTTTTCATCGTCTTCACGATCTCGGAGAAGGTAACCCATCGCGCCCGTGGCGCGGTCGCGCACGTGGAAATGGACCAGTTCCACCTGGCCACCGAGGGAGTGCTCACGCCGGAAGCCGTGGGTGCGCGGCCAGGCAATATTCTCGTGCCCGTCAGCAACGTTCACGCCCTCTACCACCTCGGAAACGTGCTGGACCGCGTGAAGCCCGGCCGAAGAGACGTCGTGGTTTTGCACGTCCGTTTGCTGCGCCGCGCGGCTTCCGGAGAATACGAATTGGAAGCAGAGCAGCTCTTCGGCAGCATCGAGCAGCAGCTTTTCTCGCAGGCCCTGGCCATCGCGGAAAAGCGCGGGAAGACCATCCGCCTCGCGGTCGTGGCATCCAACGAAATCTGGGACGCCATTTTGCGCGCGGCCGCTTCCCTGCAATCCAGCACCATTGTGCTGGGACATTCACCGAAGGAATCCACCGAAGAGCAGGCGCGGGAAATCGGCGACGCCTGGGAAAAGCTCCCGGATCCCAAGCCGCAGTTCAATCTCGAAATTCATCTGGCCAACGGCGACAAGGTTTACAAGGTCCTCGGTCCGCACGCTCCCAATCTCACGGCGAACGAAGTGAACCTATTGCACCGCTTGTGGCTGCGCTTCAGCGAAGCTTCCGCGCCCCTCGAACTTCACCACCACGATGTGGTGCATTTCGCCCTGGAAGAAGTGATGAAGGAACTCGACGAAGGCCAGGAAGAGGCGCTCTTCGCCAGGCTAAAGGCTCATCTCGAGGCTAACGCCAAAAAGAAACCGCCCAAGATTTAGCGGCGAAGGAACAATCGCCGAGGGAAGGTCTCCCGCCGCGTTTCACCCGTCTTGCAAGAATTCGAACGGCCTGCCCGAAGGCCATTTCGGGGCCATTTTTTTACAGCCCTCCCTGGTCAGACCACGAAGGGCCTTCCGCTAGTACTTGCCCCATTTCAAGATCTCTTTGGTTTCCCGGGACTTGCGCGTTTCACCCAGAATTCTGTTAACCGGCAATAACCTTAAGAATTTACTTTAAATGTCGGCGCGCCGACATTTTCCACCACTGGCACAGGAACGCCTGCCGGCGCCCCGTGCCACTGAACTTTCTTTTCGCACTCGATATGGAATGCCGACCTCGGGCGAAGCGCTACACCGCGCTGGTGCAGTGCCCGCACTTTTTCGCGCCGATCGGAATGGGCATCGCGCACTGCGGGCAGTCCTTGGTGGTTACTGGCGCCGGCGGCTTGGGCAGCCACTTGTTGACGGATCGCACCACCAGAAAAATGCAAAACGCAACGATCACGAAATTGATGACGGTATTGATGAAATTGCCGTAGTTCAACGTTGGTGCGCCCGCTGCCTTGGCCGCCGCCAGCGTGTCGAACGATTTGTCGCTCAGATTGATAAACAGATTGGAGAAGTCCACCTTCCCCAGCAGCCGGCCGATCGGCGGCATCAGGATGTCGTCCACCATGGACCCAACAATCTTGCCAAAGGCCGCTCCGAGAATCACGCCGACCGCCAGATCCAGGACGCTGCCTCGCATTGCAAATTCCTTGAATTCTTTGAACACGGATTTTCTCCTGTAACAAGATTCGAGCGGTAGACGCACGCTCGTGGAGCTTTCTCACCCGGGCGGTATTCAGGATATTGGCGGGGATTATAGCTGAAGAAGAGCTAGTGTTGCCGCAAAATGAGCAGGCAGCCAACGCTGCCGCGCACCAGGAGCAGGAGGCCGGCGAAGATCATCAGCGGGAAAATCCAGCCGAAAGGTGCGCGAGACATCGCCAGCATCACCAGGCCCAGGAGCACCAGCGAACCCCCGCGATTCCATTTCTGCCATCTTCTCCAGAGCTCGCCGGGGCGCGCCAGGGCTATGGCTCCCCAGGCGATCAAAGCAAAACTCAACAAAAGCCATGCCCGGCTTCCGTTGTCGAAAGCGATCCGCCGGTTCGCCGCCAGCCACACCAGCAGCGCGCCCAGCAGCAGGAATACGAACTCAACCAGAATTTCGGTCAGGCGCGCGGGCGAGAGCATCCGAGCCTCGGAGGATCAGGGGACGCGTTCGAGGCGGACTTTCATCGTCACCGGCACGCGCGGCCGGTCCATGCCATCGCAGGCGACTTCGGAGATTTTCACGGCGACGTCCTGGCCTTCCACCACCTCGCCAAAGATGCTGTGTCGGTTGTCGAGATGCGGCGTCGGCGCCACGGTGATGAAGAACTGGCTGCCGTTAGTGTTCGGGCCCGCGTTGGCCATCGAGAGCTTACCCGGCTTGTTGTGGCGCAGGCTGGGATGAAACTCGTCAGCAAAGTTGTAGCCCGGGCCGCCGCGGCCGTCGCCCTGCGGGCAGCCGCCCTGAATCATGAACTGCGGGATCACGCGATGAAAGATCAGGCCGTCGTAGTAGGGGCGCTTTTCTTTCTTGCCGGTGATCGGATCGCGGAACTCTTTCGTGCCCTCCGCGAGGCCCACAAAATTCTCAACCGTCTTCGGCGCTTCCTTCTCAAACAGCCGGCAAACGATGTTGCCCTGCGGAGTTTCGAAAATTGCATAGGTACCGGACGGTCTGGCCATGTGCGCTCCTTTGTGCATACCTTTCTATGCTACTGGCAATCGCGAAGGCAATGCAAACCATCGGCGGAAGCGGCGGTGGCGCACCCAGGCATTTCTGCCTGTGCAGTCTAGCCCGCTTCTACCAGCGCAATGCCGCCAAGTGAGGCGAAGTCCGGGCTGAAGTTGCCCGCTAAGAAGCTAGCTCCAGCCTTTTTGTTTGCGAAGTTCGGTGATGTGCGCGGTGTGATGCCGTCCGTGCCACGCGTATAGGAAGAGCAGCCAGTCCACATTTCGCAAGCCAAAATCCGGATGCCGCACCGTTCTTCCGAACTGCGCCGGCGTCACTGTTCTCAGCAGGCGCACCCAGCGATCGTGCAACGGTTCCAGCAGCTTCAGCGAGATTTCAACGGGCGCATGCGCGGCATCTTCCAGCTTTGCCCACACGCTTTCCTCATACGGCTTGATGGCCGGTTCGGTTTCCGTCAGCGCCAGCCGCAGCCGGATGTACGCGTTGATGTGGCTGTCCGCCACGTGATGTACCACCTGCCGCACGCTCCATCCGCCTTCGCGGTAAGGAGTCTCGAGTTGCGCGTCGCTCAGCCCGGCCACCGCTGCGCGCAATTTCGCCGGTGCCGCGGCGATGTCTTCGATTGCCGCCGTGCGCGTGACGCCCGTAATCGCTTCCGGCATTTCAAATTTCCCAATCGGATATCGCGGATCCATGAGTTCACCCCGTCGAAGTAACTTTTTGCAACTTATTCACTCTAAGGAGGGCCCTTGGCGGCGTCCAGCGCTCTTCACCGAGCATTGCTTGCCAAATTGGATGCTCCGCCGGCGTCTTCTGGCACCAGCGCTTGTTCGCTATAATTATGGGGCGTCTCCGCCTTCGCGCGCCACGCATGCGCTCCATGGTTGTTCAGCGGGCAGGGAATGCTACAATCCTCGCCTTGTACCGGCAAGCTCGAAGAACGAATCTAAGATTGGATGAATTCCTTTATGCATAATGTTGTCATTGTCGGAAGCGGCTGTGCCGGCTTGACCGCGGCGATTTACACCGCGCGCGCCAACCTGAAGCCCCTCGTTCTGGATGGCCATGAACCCGGCGGGCAGCTCTCCCTGACCACGCACGTCGAAAATTTTCCGGGTTTTCCCGACGGCATCATGGGGCCCGAATTGATCGAAAACATGCGCAAGCAGGCGCAGAAGTTTGGCGCCGAATTCAAGGCCGGCGCCGTGACCGAGGTCGATTTGACCCAGCGTCCATTCAAGATCACCGCGGGAAAGGACGTCTACGAAGCGAAATCGCTGATCGTTGCCGCCGGCGCCTCCGCGCGCTTGCTCGGCCTGCCCGGCGAACGCGAGCTCATCGGCCGCGGCCTCTCCACCTGCGCCACCTGCGACGGCTACTTCTTTCGGGGAAAGCCGATCGCGGTCGTCGGCGGCGGCGATTCGGCCATGGAAGAAGCGAACTTCCTTTCACGTTATGCCAGCCGCGTTTACCTGATTCACCGTCGCGAGGAGTTCCGCGCCTCCAAAATCATGATTGATCGCGCGAAAGCGAACGAGAAGGTTGAATTTGTCGTTCCTTACGTCGTCGAGGAAATTCTCGCGCCGGAAAAAGTCGTCACCGGCGTGCGCTTGCGGAACGTCAAAACCGGCGAGAAGCGCGACATCCCGCTCGATGGCGTATTCGTCGCCATCGGCCACGATCCGAACTCCACGGCATTTCGCGGCAAACTGGAAACCGACGAGAACGGATATATCGTTCCGAAACACGGCAGCCTGACCACAGTTCCGGGCGTGTTCGTCGCCGGCGACGTGCAGGATCATCGTTACCGCCAGGCGGTCACCGCCGCGGGTTCCGGCTGCATGGCTGCGCTGGACGCTGAAAAGTTTCTCGAAGAACACAAGGACTAGCTCTGCACTAGCCCCGGGCGTTAACTCCGGGCATAATCAATAAGTCCATGCTGCGTTCGATCCTTCTGAAACTTTCCGAAAGCAAAGGCATTGCCCACTGGGTCACCACCAACGCTTCGACGCGCCGGATGTCTCACCGTTTTGTCGCCGGCGAGACGCTCGATGAAGCGCTGCAAGCCGCACGCGCCTGCAACGACGCAGGCATGATGGCCACGCTCGACTATCTCGGTGAAAACGTCAGCACCACCGGCGACGCGCAAAAAGCCCGCGACGCCTATCTGGAAATCTTCGATCGCATCGCCCAGGAAAAACTCAACGCCAACGTTTCCTGCAAGCTGACGCAGCTTGGACTTGACCTTTCCGTGGAGTTCTGCGAAGGGCTTGTTCTATCGATTGCCGAACGCGCCTCCACCTGCGACAGTTTCCTGCGCATTGACATGGAAGGGTCGATCTACACGCAGCGCACCATCGAACTCGTCAAGCGCGTGCGCGCGCAGACTCCCACCGTCGGCACGGTCATCCAGTCCTATTTGTATCGCAGCGAAAGCGACGTCCACGACCTGCTCTCCTATGGTTGCCGTATCCGCCTGTGCAAAGGCGCCTACAAGGAGTCTGTCGAAGTGGCATACCCGAGCAAAGCGGACGTGGACGCGAATTACGTTCGCCTGATGCGCATTTTGCTTCCCAGCGGCTTTTATCACGGCATCGCCACACACGATCCTCGCATGATCGCGGAGACCATTCGCTGGGCCGCGGAGAAACAGATCTCCAAGGACGACTTCGAGTTTCAGATGCTTTACGGGGTGCGCACGGACTTGCAGCGGCAACTTGTCCGCGACGGTTATCGCTTGCGGATTTACATCCCCTATGGCCGCGACTGGTTCCCTTACTTTATGCGCCGCCTGGCGGAACGCCCGGCCAACGTCGGCTTCTTCCTGCGAAATCTCTTCCGCGGCCGCTGAACTTTTTTAACAAATGGTCGCTTGGCTCCGGCCGCGACGCCGGCTGCACCCGCCTGTCAGCTCAGACTTTCGCCCGGATGCAACGCGTGAATCTCCAGCCCCGCGATGTCGTTAGTTTCCGAGGTCAATTGCTCGGGCGTTCCAGTCAGCATGGGAAACGTCGCATAGTGCATCGGAATCACGTGCTTCACGCCCAGCAGGCGAATCGCAAACGATGCCTCGCGCGGCCCCATTGTGAAGATGTCGCCGATCGGCAGGCAAGCGATGTCGGGTTTGTAGATCTCCCCGATGAGTTTCATGTCGCCAAAAATGGCGGTGTCACCCGCGTGATACAGCGTCACGCCGCCGGGCAGCCGCACGATATAGCCGCCCGCTTCCCCTGCGTACAACCGTTCGCCGGCGTCCTCGATGGAATTGGAGTGAAACGCGTTGGTCATCGTAATGTCGAAATCGCCAACCTTCTGCGAGCCGCCTTTGTTGCCGGGAAGCGCTTGCGCGCCGGTCCGCTTCGATTCCAGCCAGAGGTACGTTTCAAACGTCGCCACCACTTTCGGTTTGTACTCTTTGGCCAAAGCGAGCAGGTCACCCAGATGGTCCGAATGGCCGTGCGTCAGGAAGATGGCATCCAGCCGCGCCAGCTTCTTCAGGTTCTCCGGGCAGCGCGGATTCGTGTGAACCCAGGGATCGATGAGGGCAAACTGCCCGCTGGGTGTCTCCAGGCCAAAGGTGCTGTGCCCGAAATAGGTGATCGTGTTGCCTTTCAGATTCAGCATGGCTTCTCCTCGATGTCGAAGATTACTTCGAGAGCAGCATTTTGATGGCGGCTTCGTAAGTTTCGCGATCGCTGGCGCCGCCCAGGTGGCCGATTTGCCGGCCATCCTTGGCGTAGAAGAACGAAGCGGGGATCGCTCCATTCCAGCCGGGCATGACGGCCTGCACGAAAGCGTCCTCCTCGCCTTTTTTCTTGCGGTAGTTGGGGAATACGGGCTTGTAGCGGGCAAGGAACCTGCGCATGAGGATCAGATCGCCGTCCTGGTCCAGGCTGATGCCGACTACTTTCAAGCCCTTGGGGGCGTACTGCTTGGCCAGTTCGTTCAGCATCGGATATTCGTCGCGGCAGGGCTCGCACCATGTCGCCCAGAACGTCACCAGCAGCGGCTTGCCTTTGTACTGCTGCAACAGCTTCTGGTAATCCTGGACGTCCAGAAGCGGCGGATCCTTCGGCGAAGCCGTCTGCGGTGCGGCTGCGGCCATTCCCCCGAGCAATAGCAATCCTGCCAGCGCGATTCCGAGTCTCATGCTGTCTCCTCTGCCCCATTATTCTAGCCTTTTCGGGCCGGTTGAGAATCCACCTACTACCGCGTAGAATGGAGTTGATGCTGCCTTTGCCAAGGCGGCCTTATTTTATTTTGGACTGACGCCGGTTGCCCAACGTAAGCGAGCCCGGCACGTTTCCCGAAGCAAAGGAGAGTTTGCATGGCATATGTGATTGCCGAACCTTGCATCAACACGAAGGACACGGCGTGTGTTGATGTCTGTCCGGTGGACTGCATCCACCCGCGCAAGGATGAGCCGAATCATCAGAGCGAGACCATGCTTTATATCAATCCCGTCGAATGCATTGATTGCGGCGCCTGCGTCCCGGTTTGCCCGGTCACCGCGATTTTCGCTCTCGAGGATCTTCCTGAAAAGTGGCAAAGTTTCGCCGCGATAAATGCGCAGTGGTACGAAAAGAAGTAAGCCGTTTTGCCGGCATTTCTCAGGTTTTTCCGAGCCCCGGTTTCCGGGGCTCTTTTCTTTCGAGAAACACGAAATTTGCGCTTCCGGCCGCCGCCCCGAGGCTGCCTTTCGCGCCCAATCGACATCCAATTCGTTGCGATTTGCCGCTTGAGTTGAGGGAAACCTTGCATCGCAATTTCCGCCGCTTCGCCCTGCTGAACTTCTTCTTTCTGTTCGCCGCATCTTTCTCGATGGCGGCGCAATCCCCCAGCCTCCCGCAGGGCACCTACGCTGGCACATTGCAGGCCGGCGAAGCCGACCTCCATCTGCTTTTGCACCTCTCGAAAAACACGGACGGGAGCTTGCGCGCCACGCTCGACAGTCTCGAACAGGGCGTCTTTTCCATCGAAGCCACTTCCGTCTCTTTCGCCAACTACACCCTGAAGCTCGAAGTGACTTCGGTGGGCGCCCGCTTTGCCGGAAAGGTTTCTCCGGATCACGAAATCATCGACGGCGAGTGGTGGCAGGGAAGCGCGTCGCTTCCCTTGAAATTCCACCGCGAAACGCGCCTTGTTGCGCGCAAGCCCGGCGATGCGGTTTTCCCCGTCGAGGGACTCTGGCAGGGAGCCATCGAGACGCACGGCATGCGCCTGCGCTTCCAGTTGCATGTTTTCCACGATTCCGAAGACCACCTGATTGCCGCGCTGGATAGCCTTGATCAAGGCGTCAGTGGACTGCCGGCCAACCACGTCAGCCTGCAGGATCCCGTTTTTCACTTTGAAATTCCATCCGTTGCCGGCGTCTACGAAGGCACGTTGAACGCGGGAAAAAACGAAATCACCGGCAAATGGTCGCAAACCAGCGCGGACAATGTGCCGCTGAATTTCAAACGCTCCGATCAAACGCTGGAACTCCGCCGCCCACAGACACCTCAGCCGCCGTTCCCTTATCACGAGGAAGAAGTCACCTTCGCGGGCGCCGGCCAGGGCGTCACTCTTTCCGGGACCTTGACGCTGCCCAAAGGCACCGGTCCATTCCCCGCCGCGTTGATGATTGCCGGCTCCGGGCCGCAGGATCGCGATGAAGCCATCGCCAAGCACCGCCCCTTCTTGGTGATTGCCGACGCGCTGACGCGAAAGAGCGTTGCCGTCCTGCGTTACGACAAGCGCGGCATTGGCAAATCCACCGGGAACCCCGACGCCGCCACAACCCTGGACCTGGCCGCCGATGCTCGGGCGGCGCTCGACTATCTGAAATCGCGCAAGGAGATCGACCCCTCGCACATCGGCCTTCTGGGCCACAGCGAAGGCGCCATCATCGCTCCTTATCTTGCCGGCCATTCCACCGACGTTGCTTGGCTCGTGCTTCTGGCACCACCCGCGACAAAAGGCGAAGACACACTGCTCAATCAATCGGAGCTGATTGGACGCGCCGGTGGACTGAACGACGATCAGTTGGATGCCAGCCTCGGCTTCGATCAGGCTGCCTACACCCTGGTCCGCGAGGAGAAAGACCCGGTGATTCTGTCGCGGAAGCTCCTCACCCTGGTCAAGAGCTCCGGCCTGGACTCTGCGCTTCCACCCGCGGCGCTTGAAACACAGTTGCGCATGCTCACTTCGCCGTGGTTCCGCTTTTTCCTGGACTACGACCCCTTGCCCAATCTGAAAGCCGTGAAATGCCCGGTTCTCGCGTTGTACGGCCAGAAAGACTTGCAGGTCTCCTCGAAGGTCAACTTGCCACTGGCCCGGAAGGCCTTCGAAGACGGCGGGGACACCCAGGCTGAGGTCAAACAACTCCCGGAACTCAACCATATGTTTCAGCACGCCTACATGGGTACGCCGTCGGAATATGCCGCCATCGAGGAGACTTTCTCCCCGGAAGCTCTCCGTCTGCTGGTCGATTGGATAGCCGCCCGGGCCTCGGGGAAGTAATGCCTGATTCACCTTCGGTGTGACGTGTTCACTTCCGAAATTGCCAGAGTCTCTTGCTAAGATGGTATGTGAGCTTGATGACCGAGTCACGTCCGCAATTCAATCTCGTCCTGATCGTCCACGCGCATCAGCCGGCCGGGAATTTTGAACACGTTTTTGAGGAGTGCTACCAAACCTCCTACGAGGCGTTCCTCTCCCTGGTCGAGAAGCACCCGGGTGTGCGCCTGGGACTCCACTATTCCGGACCGCTGCTCCTTTGGATTGAAAAGAACCATCCTGAATATTTCAAGCGTTTGAGAAAACTCGCTTGCGCCGGGCAAATCGAGCTGGTAGGCGGCGGTTTTTACGAGCCGATCCTGGTTTCGATTCCGGCCGTGGATCAGGTGGACCAGCTCGCGCGTCTCGCCAACTACATCGAACATCATTTCGGCAAGCGTCCCACCGGTGCGTGGCTCGCCGAGCGAGTCTGGGAGCCGCAGCTCCCCGCGGTGCTCGCCGAAGCCAATGTCGCCTACACGCTGGTAGACGATCTGCCGTTTATCGCCGCCGGCTTTGAGCCGGACGAACTCTTTGGCGCCTACATTGCGGAGGATCGCGGCAAAACCGTCTGGCTGTTCCCCGGACTGAAAGACCTCCGTTACCTGATTCCTTTCCGTAAAGTGCCGGAAACCATCGAATATCTCGAAAAGGCAGCGAAGCTGCATCCGGGCGGCGCGGCTGCCTTCGGCGACGACATGGAAAAATTCGGCTGCTGGCCCGGTACCTTCAAGCATTGCTACACCGATGGGTGGCTCGAGGAATTTTTCATCGCCCTCGAGGAAAATTCTTCCTGGTTGAAGACGGTTACGCCCGGCGAATTCCTTGCCTCACATCTCCCTCTCGGCCGAGCTGACCTTCCCACCGCTTCCTATTCTGAAATGATGGAATGGGTGCTGCCCACCTCTCCGCGCCTCCGTTTTTTCTCCCTGGAAAAGGAATTTGCTCACCGCCCGGAGGTGCTCGCCTTTTTACGCGGGGGTTCCTGGCGCGGATTTTTCCGCAAATATCCGGAGTCCAACCTGCTGCACAAGAAAATGCTGCGTGCCTCCGCTTCCGTGGCTTCGATTCCTCCGCGGCGCACCAGTGCGGAGCATGCCGCGCAATTTCAGGAAGCGCGCGACCACGTCCTTCGCGCCCAGGGCAACGACGCCTACTGGCACGGCATCTTCGGCGGAATTTACGCTCCGCATTTGCGCACGGAAATCTGGCGCAACCTGATTCGCGCCGAAGCGTTGGCGGATCAGCTTACCCCCGCGGGCCTGCTGCCGCGTGTGGAACTCGTGGACTACGACGCGGACGGCGCTTCCGAAGTGCTATTTACCGCTCCCGAATTTCAGGCGCTGCTGAAGCCTTCCGACGGCGCAACTCTTCCCATGTTTGATTTTCGCCCCGCTTGCGCCACGCTGGTGAATTCGATCATCCGCCGCCCGGAGGCGTATCACTCGCGTCTTCGCGAAGCTTCCAATACCTCTCCCACCACCGGCGGTGCTGTATCCATCCATGAACAGGTCCGCGTGAAAGAGCCGAACCTTGACCGCTTCCTGCGCTATGACCGTTATGCGCGCCACGCCTTCCGCTTGTTCCTGTTTGATCCTTCGCAAACGCAGCCTGATTACGAGTCCCTGCAGATTAAAGACGTCGCCGTGGTCGCCGGGGGACAATACTTGCTTCGTTCCTCTGCCGCAAACTATGCGGATGTGCGGCTGGAATGCGAGCTTCCGGAGTTTGCGGGCGAAAGCGGCACGGTGCCCCGTCTTTCGATCACCAAACTGTTCCTCTTTGGCCCGGCTCCGCAGGGATGCGAGGTCAGTTGCGATATCTCGCTGACGCTTTCCGCCCCGTTGGCTCGGCCGCTGAGGCTGGGCGTGGAATCCGTCGTCAATCTGCTTGCGCCCACCGAGCCCGACCGCTTTTTCGAAACACCTTCCGGCCCGCAGAATTTGCGCTTTTCCGGCGTGCTACCCGCGCCATTATTGCGGATGGAAGATGGCTGGCAGAAATTGCGCGTCACGATCCATGCGCCGGGGGCGCAGGAGTTCTGGGTGGCTCCGATCGAGACGGTTTCCGAATCCGAGGGTGGTTTCGAGCGTGTCTATCAGGGTTCGCAGATTCTTGCTCTCTGGCGGCCTGATTTCCTGCTGCATAGTTCGTTTTCCGCACGTTTGCTCTGGCGCCTGGAATCACTGTAAATTTTCTGCACCACGCGGCACAGCGGCGGGGAATGCTGCCCCGTTGTGCGTGCTGGGGAGATCCTTTCTCAAGTGAACGAGCGGACCCGCAAATTGGCACGCGCTTCGTGGATTCTCTGCGGCGTCGCGTTCTTGTTGCGTCTCGCGTTTGTCTTGTACGAAGCGCATCTCATCCCCTCCTACGCGCTGGCAACGGTCCCTTTCCAAAATGAAGCGGGAAGCGTGGCGGCCGCGCTCGCGCGGGGGAAAGGATTCTGCTGCTTGTTTCAGCAGCCCACCGGCCCCACCGCCTGGCTGGCGCCGGTTTATCCGTTCTTCCTCTCCTGCATCTTCCGTTTATTCGGCGTCTTCACGGTGCCCTCGTTTTATGCGGCGGCGATCTTTAACTGCGTCTTTTCCGCGATGGTTTGTCTGCCGCTATTTTTGCTTGCGGAGCGCATTGGAAACCGCACGAGCGCCTGGGCGGCCGCTTGCATATGGGCCGTTTTTCCCAGCGCCATCCTGATTCCGTTCGAGTGGATCTGGGATACCTCGCTCTCCGCCCTGCTGGCCATTACGCTGCTCTGGCGCACATTCCTTCTGGCAGAAAATCCGCAACGGGGGAAATTCATCTTCTACGGGCTCTTCTGGGGATTCTGCCTGCTAACAAATCCGGCGCTGGGCGGCGTCCTGCCATTTCTGCTGCTCTGGCTGTATCTACGGATTCGTTCCCAGAGTCCCTCGGCTTCGCCAAATCTTGTGCTGGCGATTGTGTTGGCGCTCGTGGTTTGCCTTCCCTGGACTATTCGCAACGCCGTGGTATTTCACCGTCTGATTCCCGTTCGTTCCGACTTGCCCTTCGAGCTTTGGATGGGCAACAACCCCATCTACGACGAGCACTCCCGCGAAATCAATCGTATCACCCGCTATGAACAGGTGCATCTTTACGCGCAACTTGGTGAAGCCCGCTTTTTGGACGAAAAAGGAAAAGCGGCGCGCGAATTTATCCGCACGCATCCCGCCCTTTGCCTCCGGCTGGCAGGCCGCCGCGCGGTTGCGTTCTGGCTGGGTACCGCCACGCCGTGGCAGGATTTCCTTCGAGCCGGCTCCCGGCTGGTCGGATCCCTTTTCCTGTGGAATGCGTTCACGCTGCTCGGGACCGCAGGCGGGCTGCTGTGCGTTGCGCTCTCGCGGCGCCGTTGGTTTTTGCTCGTCGCCGCTTTCCCGTTGGCTTTTCCAGTGGTCTATTACTTCACTCAAGTTTCGCTCCGCCTTCGGCACCCGTGTGACCCTGCGCTGGCTCTGCTGATGGCTCTGGCAGTCACTTGGGCCTGGTGGCGACCTCAGCCAAATGCAAAGCTGGTATGATTGCGGTACACTTTCCGGGATTTATTATCTTGGGACCCGACCTTTAATTCGAAATACAGACCACCTGGCAGGGCTTGAACGGATGAACGTCAGTCCACACCCTTCTTTCCAATCGGTCCACGTACAGCTCCTCATTACCATATTTCTGGCCATTCTCTTGTGGGCGCTCTACCAGCGCCTGCGCAAGGTCGAGTTCTTTCGCTGGTGGGCTTGGGCCTGGACGAGTTCCGCGCTTTTCCTGGCTGCCGCGATTGAGTCGGTGCAGCTCGGCCTGACCTGGACGCCGCTAAAGACAAGTCTCGTTCTGGCTGTGCTCCTGTTCGGGCTGCTTCAGCCCATGCTGCTCGCTCTGGGGGGACTCAGTTGGCGGTATCCGGAGCAGGCCATCCGCAGGCTCTTTTGGACCGGAATTCTTGTGACCGTCGGCGTCTCGGCAGTGGCCTTTGCTTTTGGGTATGCTTTTCGCGCCAACCGCGAACTCAGCTTTGCGGCGAGAAACCTGCCCCGCACGGTGGGGATGATGGTCGCGCTCACGTATTGCTGCATCGTTTTCGTCCAACAATGGCGCAGGAATCGCTCTTGGGCGGCGCTGATGACCGGGGTGTTCTGTCTGCTTTATGGCGTGAACCAGGTCTCCTATACCATCGATTTCGCGATCGTCCTGCGGAAATATTTTGGCGCCGGCCGGGGGATGCCGAATCCGTTTGATTATGTGCAGGCGCTTCTCGGCTCGCCCCTCTTTTTCCTCGACCTGGTGGATATCTGCGGAATCTGCCTCGGGATGATTCTTCTTCTCGTGGAGCGTTCTGAGCACACGCAGCGCGACCTGGAACGTAGCGAACGCCATCGCCTCGGTCTTGCCGTCAGCAACGTCGAACTCCAGGCGGAAATCGATGAGCGCCATCGCGTGGAGAAAGCGCTGCGGGCAAGTGAAGAGCGCATTCTTCAGATTCTTCAGGGTTCACCGGTCGCCATGCTGGTTTCCCGGGTTGGCGACGAGCACATTGAACTCGCCAACCGCAAGTATGCGGAGCTTTTCGGTTATTCTCTGGAAGACGTTGCATGCGTAGAGGACTGGTGGCGGCTGGCGTATCCGGATCCCGAATATCGCGATGCAGTGAAGGAACAGTGGCGACAGTTGATCCAGCGCGTCAATCAGGCTCCGGCCGAATCGCAGTCCATGAGCGCCCGCGTACGTTGCAAAGACGGGGCGTTTCGCGAAGTGGAATTTCATCTTTCGCGCGTGGGCGATTCTTATCTCGTCAGCTTCGTGGACCTGACGGCGCACAAGCTCGCCGACGACGCTCTGCGCGAAAGCGAAGCAAAGTTCCGCCTGGTGGCGGAGACGGCGCCTTGCGCCATCTGGATCCTCGAGGGAGACAGCCTCGTCTACGTCAACCAATATGCGGAAGTCCTCAGCGGCTATACGCGCGAAGAGCTGTTTTCCATGAATCCGTGGGAGCTCGTCGATCCCGAATTCCGGGAGATAAATTATCAACGGTCCATGGCTCGGCTGCGCGGGGAGAGTCCCGAACCTCGCTACCAGTTCAGAATCCACACGAAACAAGGCGAGGTTCGCTGGCTGGATTTTTCCGGCGCCCGCACTCGATTCGAAGGGCGGCCCGCAATCCTGGCCACTGCTTTCGACATCACCGCCATCAAGCGCGCCGAACAGCAGCTTCGCGCTCGCAACATGTACCTGGATAGCCTGATCACCAACAGCCCCTTTGCCATTGTCACAAAAGACGAGGATAACCGTGTCGTCTTCTGCAATCCTGCTTTCGAAGAGATGTTTTTCTATTCCCAGGACGAGCTTCAGGGAAAATACCTCGATGACATCATCGCTCCCCACGATCACGAAGAAGCCGCGCGCATGACCCAGGCCGTACTCCACGGGGGCGTCACACATGCCACCGCGCAGCGCCGCCGCAAGGACGGCACGCTGATCGACGTCGAGCTCCACGGCATCCGCATCCTTTCCGGCGATATGTTTGTCGGCGCCTTCGCTATCTATCAGGACATCACGGAGCGCCGGCGCTCCGAGGAGAAACTCCAGGCCTTGCGCAATCGTCTGGCGCGTGCCCAGGAAGAAGAGCGCTCGCGTATCGCCCGCGATCTCCATGATGATATCGGGCAGCGCCTCGCATTGCTCACGATTGACCTGGAGCAGATCAAGCTGATTTCCTCCAAGACAAGCGATGCGCTGGCCAAGGAACTGGATATGCTTGCGCGCACCGCCAGCGAAATTACCACCGATGTGCACAACGTGTCGCGGCGCCTGCACCCGTCGCAAGTGGAATTGCTGGGTCTTGCGCCGGCGCTGGACAACTTCTGCCGGGAATTTGCCGACCGCAATTCGATGAAAATCCAGTTCACCAGCGCTCCTTTGACCTGCCGCCTGGAAGACGATGCGTCTCTCTGCATATTCCGCGTGGCCCAGGAGGCGATCCGGAATGCACAGAAGCACAGCGGAAGTTCGCAAGCCTTCGTGGAGCTGGAAGAAGTGAGCGGCTCCCTGCGGCTGCGCATCACGGACCAGGGCATTGGTTTCGATCCGATTGCGGCGGAATCGTCGCAGGGGCTCGGTCTGCTGAGCATGGAAGAGCGTCTCCGCAGCATGGGTGGCGAGCTGTTCGTTCATTCCAGCCCCGGCCGCGGCACCTGCATCGAAGCCAGCATCCCCATGAAGCAAAGGGTGCCCGCCTAGCCGTTTGGCCCCGGCTTGCTACCTCTGTTACAGTTTTCTTTCAACCTTCGGAGACCTTAATGTCCATTCCCAAGGAACTACTCGCCATCCTTGTCTGCCCGGTATGCAAGAAACCCGTGCATCTCTTGCCAGACAATTCCGGCCTGAAATGTGATGCCTGCCGACGGGTCTATCCGGTCCGCGACGATATCCCGGTGATGCTGGCCGAAGAAGCCACCATCGCTCCGGAATAATCCACCGGTCCGCCCTCATGAGCGCCAAAACATCGCAGAGCCCGCCGCAACCGCAACGCCTCTTGCCGCGTTTCCGCAGGCTCTGTATCGGCGTTCTGGGCGACGTCATGCTGGATCGCTATGTGTGGGGAGACGCCACACGGCTATCGCCGGAAGCCGCCGTGCCCGTGGTCAGTTACGTCTCGCAGCAGGATTGCGCCGGCGGGGCCGGCAACGTGGCGATGAACCTCGCGGCGCTTGGCGCGCGCGTCGTGGCGTTTGGCGCGGTCGGCGGCGAAACAAATTCTCCATCTCCAGGCCGCGCGGGCAAAGCGAAACGATTTGCTCCGGACGAAGCCGGTGCGGCGCTGCACGCTTGCCTGCGAAAAGCGGGCATTGCCGTTGGCGGCGTCCTTGCCGATCCCCATCGGGTCACCACCATGAAAACGCGCATCATCGCGCGCCACCAGCAGATCGTTCGCATCGACCGCGAGCGCCGCGATCCGCTTGCGCCGGAAACCCAAGAACGTCTCTTTCGCCTGCTTGTCGCCGCGCTGAATAAGCTCGATGGGCTTGTTGTTTCGGACTATGACAAAGGACTTCTGGGTGACGAGTTCACGGACCGCGTTCTTCATGCCGCTCACCGGTTGAACGTGCCCGTCTTCGTGAAGCCGAAGAGTTCACGCCGGCGTCCGTACAACGGCGCGCGCGCGGTGGTTTGTAACGCGAAGGAAGCGGCGGACTACGTGGGGCATGCGTTGCCCGATGAAAACGCCGTGATCGAGGCGGGCCGCGCCTTGCTCAGTCATTTCGGCGCCGCCGCGGTGGTAATCACGCGCGGCGGTCAGGGCATGACCATTTTCGAGGAAGTCTCTCCGCGTCACCTGCACATTCCGGCCACGAGTTTCGAAGTGACCTACGCGCGCATCGGACAGCCGGGCATCGAACGTGGCGCCACGGGACGCCAGGTGTTCGACGTTACCGGCGCGGGCGACACGGTTTTGAGCGTGCTGGCCCTGGCCCTTGCCGCAGGGGCGCCTTTGCCGGAAGCAGCCAGGTTGGCAAACGCCGCCGCGGGAGTTGTAGTGGGGAAGCTCGGTACTGCGGCGGTAACTCCCAAAGAGCTCTCCGCTGCCCTGCAAGAGTTGCACGCGTAGACCTGCGCAAATACAATTCAACTCAACTCCAGCCTGCGAAATTTCCTGCGCTGGTCGAGAGACTGTTCGTTCGGCTACGGGGGGAAGCTGAGTGACTTATCCTTCGGCAGGACCCACAAGGTTACAACCTTCGTCTTCCGGCTCTTCTCTCCATCGGAAGCCGCCGGCATCGGGGAAAACGGACTGATGGCCACATTCACTTCAATCGAGGTGCCATTCCTTGGCGCCCGCGCGTCCATAATCTTGTAGCTCTTCACCGGGCCGTAGTATCCGTCGTTTCCCCAGTCGGCCACGAAGTCGCTCATCGAGTAGCTCGCCGAAGGTTTCCAGAGCTCGTAAGCCTTGTTGACGTCGCCCGCCACCAGCGCGTCGAAAAATTGCGCGGTGGCCTTCTTTTCCGGGTAATAGCGGAACGTAAACCAAAGGACCACCGCCAAGGTAAATGCCACCGCCGCGATGGTAAACGCCAGTGCGCGTGATTTGTGAGGTTTTTCAGCGACAGGATCCAGCAGCGAAATTCCCTGATCTCCCGGCAAGTGGCTCAAGGCACGTCTCCCGATGGGCGCTTCTCAAAAATGGTACAAGAGGCAGCGCTCTCGTGCAAAGACTCCCTATAATTGGACGCAGTTTTGAAGGGTTTGGTTCCCCGGAACAATTGCGGGTGTTTGGGCGCGGAGCGGGCAGCGACCTAACCCGCGAGCGCGCCGCCGGAGCCCTCCGGCAGCTCAATCGCATATTTCGTGCGCGCCTTTTCCTGGTGGATTTCCAGCGCCAGGTCGATCAGTTTGTCGATCAATTCGCGGAAGGAAATGCCGGAAGCTTCCCAGAGTTTCGGATACATGCTGATCGACGTGAAACCCGGAATGGTGTTCACTTCGTTCAGAAAGAGCTTCCCGCCTTTCTTTTCGAAGAAAAAATCCACGCGGGCCATGCCGGATAGCTCCAGCGTCTGAAACGCCTGGATTGCCAGCGCCTGAATCTTTTTCACCTGCGCGGGCTTCAGGTCCGCCGGAATCAGGAGTTGCGTGCCGTCCTCCAGGTATTTCGCGGTGTAATCGTAAAATTCGCGGTGCGGCACGATTTCGCCGGGAACCGATGCCTGCGGCTCGTTGTTGCCCAGCACCGAAACTTCGATTTCGCGCGCGCTCACCGCGGTTTCCACCAGAATCTTCATGCCGTATTCGCAGGCAAGATTCAGCGCGGCCGCAAGTTCGCCCGCGTCGTGAACCTTGGTCATGCCGACGGAGGATCCCAGCGCGGCCGGCTTCACGAACACCGGGTAGGAAAATTTTTCTTCGATTTCCGCTTTTACGGCGGCGGGCTCTTTTTCCCAGCGCCAACGATGCACCGTTACCCACGGCACCACGGGAATTTCCGCCGCCTGGCAGAGGCGCTTCGAAACGTCCTTGTCCATGCCGATCGCGGAGCCGAGCACGCCCGCTCCCACAAAGGGCAGGTCCGCCAGTTCGAGCATGCCTTGAATCGTGCCGTCTTCGCCAAACGTTCCGTGCAGCACGGGAAAGATCACGTCGAAGCGTTGCGCGCCTGCGCCGCGGTCCAGCGGCACGATGGCCGCTTCCGTCGGATCGGCCGTCAGCATCACGCGCCGGCCGTTCTTCAAAATTTCCGGCAGCGGCTTTGCCGCTCCTTCGCCGACCAGCCAGTGGCCGTCTTTCGTAATGCCGATGGGGACGGGCTCGTACTTGTCCGGATCGAGCCCGCGGATCACCGAAGCGGCCGAGGCCAGGGACACTTCATGTTCGCCGGAGCGCCCGCCGAACAGCACGCCAACGCGAAGCCGTTTCTTCTTATCTGGGGTCACGAATCGTTCCTGTCTTGCTGGGCCGAGGGAGCAGCTTTTGAATATCGAATTCAGTTATACGAGGAAACCTGAAAAAAGGGAAAAGGGAGTCGCGCGGGGGTTTCGTGAGCGGCAACGCCCGATTCGCCGGCGCCGGCTTCTGCGAAGCCCATCCCTTTCCCGTGCGCGGCCTTTACGCCAGGAGGAGGACGAAACGGGGCTACCCGGCAGCGGAAATCAGGTCCGTGTGAGAGAAGTCTTCACCCTTGAATAGAAGCACTTCGCCGGAAACTTTGGCCAACGCATAGGCGAAGCAGTCTCCGAAATTGAGCCCCGCTTTGTGCCAGCCCTTTCCATACTTGCGCCACGCCACGCGCGCGATTTCGACCTGTTCCCAGTCTGCAGGGACGATCTCCAGCCCCGCTTGTTGCAGAAAAAGGTCAAATTCACGCCCTGCCGATTCTCCGCGCCGCGCCTCCAGCACCAGGCCCGTTTCCAGAACATTGGCCGCGGAGATCAGCCGCACGTCCGCTTCCGTGATCAACTCGAGAAAAACTCCTCGCTCCGGCTCCGCCAGGAAGATGGCCAGCAAGGCCGAGGTGTCGATGACCATCAGCGTGGCAATCCTTTTTCATCGTAGCCGAGGATTTCCTCTTCCGGCCGGTGATCCAGGACCGGGAGGGCATCCACCCGGCGCAGGATCTCTTCCAGTTTCTCGTAGACCACCGAGCGGCGGCGGCGATTTTTCAACCGGGCGAGACGCTCTTTTAGGGAATTTTCGATGGCCTGCGTGATGGATTCCCCTGTTTCCTTGGCGACCAGGCGGGCGAGACGTTCGGTTTCCGGATTTTTGATGCTTAAGGGCATAGAAGGCTCAAAGGAGAGGGTAATACATGTCTATAAAATTGTCTATAATTATATAAGTATTTTTAAGTGATTCATTTAATGATAGTTACAGAATTTTCTTGCCCAGTGCGGAGAGCACCAGTTCCACGCCAAGCAGCGCCGTGCGGTTGTGTTCGTCGATCACCGGATTGATCTCCACCACTTCCATCGAGACCATCGCTTCGCTATCCGCGATCATTTCCATTGCCAGGTGCGCCTCGCGGTAAGTCACTCCGCCGCGCACCGGTGTGCCCACGCCGGGCGCGTCGGCGGGGTCCACGAAATCCATGTCCAGGCTGACGGCAATGCCGTCGGTGTCGTCCATCGCGTATTTCAGCGCGTCGGCCATCACTTCACGCATGCCCCGCTCGTCGATTTCGCGCATCGTGAACGCCTTCACGCCCAGCTTCTTGATGAACTTCTTTTCCGCTGAATCCAGGTCGCGCACGCCCACCAGCACCACGTTCTGCGGCTCAACTTTTGGCTTGTAGCCGAACAGGTCGTAAAGCTCCGGCACGCCGTAGCCCAAAATGCAGCCCAGCGGCATCCCGTGGACGTTTCCCGAAGGCGAAGTTTCCGGCGAATTCATGTCGCTGTGCGCGTCCAACCAGATGCAGCCGATCTGCTTTTTCTCTTTTTTGAAATGAGCCGCCACGCCGCTCACCGAACCCGCGGCGATCGAATGGTCTCCGCCCAACACCAGCGGCAGGAAGCCGTCGACGAGCGCCTTCTGCACGGCCTCGCCCAGGTCCTTGCACGCATCGGTGATTTCCTCCACGTACTTCGCGCGCTTTTCGCCGAACGGCATCTCTTCCGCCTGCTTCACGGAAATATTGCCGAAATCTTCCACGTGGATGCCCAGCTGCTTGATGCGCGCCTGCAGGCCGGCCACGCGCAGGGCCGAAGGCCCCATGTCCACGCCGCGGCGGCTGGCGCCCAGGTCCATGGGTACACCGATGATGCGAATCTTCTGCGACGACATTGAGAGGCTCCGTGACGCGTGGCCGGCGCTTGGCGGCGAGTGAGGCGGCTTCCCGCAAACGGAGGCCTGCTCGTCGCTCGTCGCCAAGTGCTAGTCACATCCAATGATTTTGGGACTGCTTGAAGGGAGAAGCTGCGAAAGTACGGCTGCTACCCGGCTTCAAGGATATACCCGATAAATCGCAGGAGGGAAGCGAAGGACCGCGCGGATGTGCTCCTCACAAGTTAAGCAATTGAAATAGTGGCAAGACGATGATAGGCGGTTGCAGGACTACGTGCGCGATCAAAGGCAGACTAGATAGCCTGCTCAGATTTGAAAACAAGACCTATGGGATTGTAGATTTCAAGACCTCTAGGCTGCTTACAGAGATGCGGCGTGCCACATAGCACTAGTGTGCCCCAAGCAAACTACTTGTCAGAGGACATAACCTCTGAAATGGCCGCAGAGCAAGGCACAATGAATTTGAGCTGGGAAGGGTAGGCAGAGGTTGAATGGAAACGTAGGTGCCCCGGCCGGCCCTGTTCACGGATAAACCCGGTAGAGCATGCGCGGGAAAGGGATGACTTCGCGGATGTGCTCGGTGCCGCAGATCCAGGCGACGGTGCGTTCGAGTCCCAGGCCGAAGCCGGCGTGCGGGACACTGCCATAGCGGCGCAAGTCGAGATACCACTGGAACGCCTCTTCCGGTAGGTTGTTCTGCTTCAGGCGCTGCACTAATAAATCGAAGTCGTGGATGCGCTGGCTGCCGCCGATAATCTCGCCGTAGCCTTCCGGGGCTAGCATGTCGAAGGAAAGCGCCAGATCGGGCCGCTGCGCATCCGGCTGCATGTAGAACGCCTTGATGGCGGACGGGTAATGGTGCACCATCACCGGCCGGTCGAAGCTGCGGGAGATGACGGTCTCCTCGTCGCCGCCGAAGTCGTCGCCAAACTTGGTGGGGTTGCCGTTCTTTTGCAGGACCGCAACCGCTTCTTCATAGGTGATGCGCGGGAAGGGCGCCTTGATATTTTCGAGCTTCTTGACGTCTCGCTTCAAGGTTTCCAGTTCGCGAGAGCGGTGCTTCACCACGCCCTGCACGATGGCGCTGACGAGTCCTTCGCCGAGCTCCATCATGTCGTCCAGCCCGGCGTAGGCGGCCTCGGGCTCCAGCATCCAGAACTCGGTCAGGTGGCGGCGCGTCTTGGATTTTTCCGCGCGAAACGTGGGGCCGAAGGTGTACACCTTGCCGAGCGCCATGGCCGTGGCTTCGATATAGAGCTGCCCGCTTTGCGTGAGGAATGCTTTCTGGTCGTCGATGTAGTTCACTTCAAACAGCGTGGTGGTGCCTTCGCAGGCCGCCGGTGTGAACATTGGCGCGTCGGTGAGCGTGTAGCCCTGCGCATCCATGAAATCGCGCGCGGATTTGACGGCCTGCGCGCGAATGCGCAGGATGGCGGCCTGGCGTGGCGTGCGAATCCACAAATGCCGCTGGTCGAGCAGGAAATCCACGCCATGTTCCTTGAGCTGGATGGGAAAAGGCGTCGCCTCCGGAACCTTTTGCACCACCTGAATCCCCGTGATGCCGATTTCGTAGCCGCCCGGCGCGCGCTGCTCCGCGCGAATCTTGCCCGTGACGATCACGCTGGATTCCTGCGTGAGTCCTTTCAGCGCGTTGAAGGCATCGGGGCTCTCCTTCAGGGAGCACACGCCCTGGATGATGCCCGTGCCGTCGCGAAAAATGGGGAAAAGCAGCTTTCCGGATTCGCGGAGGTTATAGAGCCAGCCGCGGATGGTCACTTCCTGCCCGTCGTGCCGGCCTGCGTTTGCGATCGTGATCGTGGTCATAGTGAATCGCTTTGTAGGAAATTCAACACCTTAGTTTAACAGAGGAAGAGAGCACTTCCATGCGAGCGCCTGGATTCGGTTGAGAAATCCAATGATTGGAAAGCGTGTGGATGTTGTTGAGTGCCAGGAGCCGCGCGTCTGCGGTGACCAGAGTCAAATGGTAGACGAGGGCCGGCGCCGCTTCCGGGAAACAATGCGAGGCACAGCCGCGCTAAAGCGCCTGGAAGTCTTCTTCGAGGCGGTCGAGGGATTTGGCGCCGGCGCGAATCTGGTCCACAAGGCCGGGCGCTTCGGGGCCGGTTTTTTCCTTCAATTCCAGCGTTAGCGGAATTTCGCCGCCGGGCAGCGAGCGGAACAGCTTCAACGCCGCCAGCCAGTCGATCGAGCCGTCATACGGCGGCAGGTGCGCATCCTTATCGCCGAGATTGTCGTGAATGTGCGCGCTGACGATCTGCTCGCGCATGGCTTCGAAGGATGTGGCCACGCGCTCGTCCTCCGGGCCGTCGGCCAGATGCGCGTGGCCGATATCGAAATTGAAGCGCAGGCCGTGCAGGCGGGTTTCTTCGAGAAACGCGCGGAGATAGGCGGGTTCGCCCATTTCGCTGGTGGTGTTTTCCACGCAGAGCGCCACGCCGGCGTGCTTCGCGTGCAGCACCAGATGCTCCAGCGAACTGAAGGCCGCATCCCGCTTGCGGGGATCGGCGGAGTCGCGATGGCCGCCCATGTGCAGAACCATGCGGGCAAACGGCAAATCCTCAGCCACGTCGATGGCGCGCTTGAATTCATCCATCGCTTCGATGCGGCGCACGCGCTCCACTTCGGCGATGGAAAGCGGCGTGCCGCCTTCCCGGTTCGGGCCAAAATCGCGGCAGGTTGGCGCATGCAGCGAAGCAAGTTGCAGGCGATTGTCGGCGAGAACCTGCCCGAGCAGGCGAACTTCCTGCTTGTTCGTGTAATCGAAATGGCCGCGGCTGGCGAACAGCTCGATGGCCTGGAATCCCGCGTTGCGAACCTCGGCGAGCACCTCCGGTGTGAGTTTTTTGGAGACAAAGAGGTAGGTCGAGAGGATTCTTTGCATGCCCTACAGTGTAGCGCGAGCCAGAGCCGAACTCATGGCCTTCCGCCAGCGCAAGCCGCGGGGTTGGCGAAACGCCTTCTTGCCGGTAACGGAATTACGCGCCGCGCAATTCTAGTAGCCGGCCGCGGAGCCTTCATCGCGCGGATCGGCGGACCCGCAGCGCTCCCCAGTCTTCCGATCGATGCCAATTGCGTTGACCAGCCCTATATGGCCGCGCCGCTTCACGTTGTAGCCGCGCGTCTTCAGTTGTTCTTCCATCTCCGGTGAAAACAGATTTTCCATCACCAGCACATCCGGCAGCCACTGGTGATGAAAGCGCGGCGCATTGATCGCCGACTGCGCGTCCATCCCCAGCCGCATCCAGTTGAGCACGGTCAACAGCGTCGCGGAAATAATGGTTGGCCCTCCCGGCGAACCGGTAACGAAGCTGAGTTGTCCGTTGCGCAAGACAATCGTTGGCGTCATGGAGCTCAGGGGCCGCTTCCCCGGGGCAATCGTGTTTCCCTCGGACTGGATCAAGCCGAACAAGGCGTTGGGCACGCCGGGCTGCGTGGTGAAGTCGTCCATTTCATCGTTGAGCAGAAAACCCGCGGACGAGGTGACGTGCGAGCCGAAGCTGTCGTTCAGCGTGGTCGTGCTGGCCACGGCGTTGCCGGCGGCGTCGACCACGGAAAAGTGCGTGGTGTGGGGTCCTTCACCCAGGCTGACGATGGTGTTCGGCGGCACATTGATGCTTCCCGCCTTGCCGCATTCGTGAGGAGTTCCCGCCTTCACCTGATTGCTCGGCGTTGCGCGATCGCGATCAATCGTGGCTTCGATTTCTTCCGCATAGCACGGCGCGATCAGCCCCGCGACCGGAACACTCGAAAAATCCGGATCGGCCAGGTACGTCGCGCGGTCGGCAAACACGCGCCGCATCACTTCGGCGACCATGTGTACGCTTTGCGGATCATCCCAGCCTTTCAGCGGCACATTTTGCAGCATGTTCAATGCTTCAAGCTCCGCCACGCCGCCGGAACTCGGTGGAGGGGGCGCCAGCACTTCCCACTGCTGCCCGTCGACAGTGTAGTGCCCGTGCAATACCTCGCGGATTTTCGGCTGGTAGTGCGCCAGATCTTCCAGCGTGATCAGCCCGCCAAGCGCGGCCATATCCTGCGCCAGCATTTTCGCGGTTTCTCCGCGATAGAACTCATCGGGCCCGTTTTTTGCGATGCGCTTCAGGGTGGCCGCAAGCCGGGGTTGACGAATCGTGTCGCCCGCCCGGTACATTTTTCCGTCGTTCAGAAAAATGTGGCTGCTCAGGGAAAATTGCTGCAGCCCCGGGCGTTCCTCCACGAATTCGCGCGCAAGTTTTTCACTGACCGGGAAACCCTCCTCGGCGAGGCGGATAGCCGGCTGCATCACTTCGGCGAGCTTCATCGCGCCGTGCGTTTTCAGAACCAGCGCCAGGCCCGCGACCGTGCCTGGCACGGCGATCGAACGATACCCGATCACTGATGCCTGCTCGTCGAGTGTTCCATCCGCTTTGATGTACATCTCCCGCGTGGCCTTGCCGGGCGCCACTTCGCGGTAGTCGAAAAAGTCCGTTTTCCCGTTGGCCAGATGCACCATCATGAAGCCGCCGCCGCCGATGTTTCCCGCGGCCGGCTCAACCACGGCCAGGGCAAACGCGGTCGCCACCGCGGCGTCCACGGCGTTCCCGCCGCGCTTCAGTATCTCCACTCCGGCTTCGGAAGCCAGCGGTTCATCGGTAGCCACCATGCCGTGCGGGGCGCGAACCGCCTCCCGCGGCCATTCCTTGGGAATGTCCGGATGGTCGCGGAATTCAGAGGCCCGCTGGGCCAAGGCGCTGGGTGAATAAATCGCAAGAAGGGCAAAAACGCAGCAAAGTGAAATGGATTTTCGATTCATGGCGAAAAATTGACACTAAGGGAATCAGCGGCACGCGTCAAGGCTTCCCCTGCATAGTGCCGACTTGTCGGAGTCTCGCGGGCGCCAAGGTGGACCGCTGCGCGGAATTTTTGGCCGCCTGGCAAAATATTTGCGATAAGCTTGCGCGCGGAGTCCGGAGGAGTATTTTATGAGGGAATCGTCGCTGCGGGTGAAGTTCCTGGTTGCGTTCTGCCTGCTCATCGCGGCCAGTCTGGTTCAGGCCCAGGCTCCGCCGGCGGATCTGGATGACTACGTCGCCCACGCGATGAAAACGTTCGAAGTCCCCGGAATTTCCATTTCGATTGTGAAAGATGGCAAGGTCGTGCTGGCGAATGGCTATGGTGTGCGCAAGCTGGGCGATCCCGCGCCCGTCGACGCGAACACGCTGTTCGGAATCGGCTCCAACACGAAGGCGTTCACTGCTGCGGCCATCGCCACGTTGGTGGACGAGGGCAAGCTCAACTGGGACGATCCTGTCTACGAGCGCCTGAAAGGTTTCGAGATGTACGACCCTTACGTCTCGAAAGAGATGCGCATCCGCGATCTGCTCTGCCATCGCAGCGGGCTCGGGCTCGGCGAAGGCGACCTGATGTTTTGGCCGCACACTTCCTTTACCCGCGACGATGTCGTCTACCGCGTGCGTTTCCTCAAGCCGGCCACAAGTTTTCGCAGTCACTATGCCTACAGCAACCTGATGTTTGTGACCGCCGGGCAAGTGGTGGCGGCCACGAGCGGCGACACTTGGGACGCCTACCTGCGCGAAAAGATTTTTCTTCCCCTCGGCATGAAATCCACCAACACCAGCACCGATGCCTACCGCGAGGGGGACAACTGGGCGCATCCGCATTCCAAGGTCGAGGGAAAGCTGCAAGTGATTCCCTTCGAAAATCTCGATAATGCCGGGCCGGCGGGCTCCATCAATTCTTCGGCGGCCGATCTGGCGAAATGGGCGATGATGCAATTGAATCACGGGCAGATTCCCGGCACGGACAAGCGGCTCTTCAGCGAAAAAGCTTGGCACGAAATGTGGTCGCAACAGACGGTAGTGCCCGTCGGCGAGGAGACGCCGGAGGAAATCCGCGCGCTGAAGCCGCATTTCGCGGGATATGGGTTGGGCTGGTTCCTCCGCGATTACAAGGGGCGCAAGCTGGTGGGGCATTCGGGCGGGGTGGCGGGATTTGTCACGCGCGTGCTGATGGTGCCGGAGGAAAATCTCGGCGTGGTGATCCTCACGAATGCCGAGGAAGACTTCGCCTTCGAATCCATCCTGTATCACATTCTCGATAGCTATTTTGGCGGGCCGACCGAAGATTACATCGCGGCTTTCAAGTCCGTCGAAGACAAGGAACACAAGAAGGCCGAAGAAACGATGGCCAAGGCGGCCGCGGCGCGGGACGCCAACTCGAAGCCGTCGCTTCCGCTGAAAAAATACGCCGGCGATTACAGCGATCCGTGGTATGGCACGGTGACCATTCGCCAGGAAAGCGGCGGCTTGGTGCTCAACTTCCTGCGGACCGACAAAGGCGTCGCCGATTTGCAGCATTGGCAATACGACACGTTCAAGGCGCACTGGCGCGATCGCACGGTCGAAGACGCCTTCGTCACCTTCGCGCTGAAGCCCGACGGCACGATCGACCATTTCACCATGGCGGCCGTCTCGCCCCTGGCGGATTTCAGCTTCGACTATCAGGATTTGTATTTCACGCCGGTGCAGGCGGCGGAGAAGAAGTAGCTACTCCGCGAGGAATTCGACCAAGGGAGGCGCCGGCAAGAGTCCGGCGGCGGTGCCGCGCTCGATCAGTTCGCGCACGGCTTTCTTGCCCTTCTCGCCGTAGCCGAGCGTCCACTTGTTGACGTACATGCCCACGAATTTATCCGCCAGCTCGGTATCCATATCGCGCGCGAACTGCATGGCGTAATTCAGCGCTTCTTCGCGGTGTTCCAGGCCATAGGAAACGCTGTCGCGAATAGTCTTGGCGATCAGGCGGCCCACGTCCGTGCCCAGCGAGCGGCGGACGGCATTGCCGCCCAGCGGCAGGGGCAGGCCGGTCATCTCCTGCCACCAGATGCCCAGGTCCACCACCTTGTGAAGCCCAAGTTGCGGGAAAAATAGTTGTCCTTCGTGAATCAGCAGGCCGGCTTCGACCACCTCGTTCTTCACCGCTTCGATGATTTTGTCGAAGGGCATTACCACCGCTTCAAAATCCGGCTGGTAGAGCTTCAAGGAAAGATACGCGGAGGTCTTCAGCCCCGGCACGCCGATGCGTTTGCCCTTGAGTTCCTGCGGCTTGATGGCTTTGGTGGAGACGACGATCGGCCCATAGCCCTCGCCGAAGCTGGCGCCGCAGTCCAGCAGGATGTATTTATCGCGGATGGAAGGATACGCGGCGAAGCTCACCGCCGTCACGTCGTAGGTTTCCGTCAGCGCCGCTTCGTTGAGCGACTGAATGTCCGAAAGAACGTGCGTGTACTTGTAGCCCGGCGTTGCCAGTTTGTGGGTTGCCAGCGCGTAAAACATGAATGCGTCGTCGGAATCCGGCGAATGCGCCAGCTTGATTTCGCGCGGTTCTTTTTCGGTTTTCGATGCCACTTGTCGTGCGGCCATGGGTTCTCAATCCTCTGACCCGGAAGGACGCCCGCGGAGTAGACTCGACCACCGGTTCATTCTTCGGGGACGAAGGAACGCTCGGATCGAGGGACTTCGGAACTTGCGAGGCTTGCGGCCGGGCTTGCGACTGCAAAGAAAAGCCTAACACACCGCCCCGCTTGGACAAAGTTTCGCTGGGAAGCGTTTGCTGCTTCGAATTCCAAGCACCTCACCATCTTTTCCACATCTCAATTTTTGTTTTCTATTTCTTTGTTTGACAGTGCTTCGTGTTGCCACGATGCATAGTTCTCAATTTGGGACAGTTCCCAGCCCAAAGACCACCGCTTCACCCTCCGATCCGATAGGCGCTTTCCCTCTCCGGTCGCGGGCGCAACCGCGCTCGCAAGCTGACAGTCTGCCCGCCCGGCTGCAAACTCTGGAGGTCCCGTGTTCGCATCTCATGTGTATTTAGTCGGAGATTCGCGGACCGCGGGGAAGCAGTCACGGCTTCAGACTGCGGAAACCAGGTGGGCGATGGCATCCTCGAAAGTGACTCGGCCGTTCACATACGGCTGCCAGTAAACGTCAAGGAGGCGGAGGTAATCTCCCCAGCCGCGTTGCGCGAATTTCTGCGCCAGATCCATCGGGCCTGGCGACGCTTTGGCCTTTTGCGGCGCGGGAGTCCAGCCGGCTTGTTGGTCGTCGGAGACATCCTGCAAGACGGGGCGCAGCACCTGAATAGTGCTGTAAAGGATCAGGGCGTGCCACAAATCGCGGGGGATGGGTTTGTCGCGCTGGCGGCATTCGCGGGAGATGGCATCCTCCACCGGCGTGGCGATGCCGTGCGAGGACTCCTCGAAGAGCACGGCCAGCGCGTCCGAGCTCTGGTTGCGCGAATCGGTGCTGGAAATGGTCACGCGCAGCGGATCGAGGGTGGTGAAAGCGCCGGCGGAATTGGCATACGCGACGACCTCCACGCGAATCTTTTCATTGGGCCAAGTGGACTGAAAAATATCCGCCAGCTTTTGCGAGATGCCCACGCCCTGTTCGCGCACCAGCGGAGCCACGCGCGCCACCCAGCGGCGGTTGGCGCGGTCCTGATCCGCCCACCAGTGGCTGCGGTAAATCGGGGCGGCGGCCTCCAGAATCACGCCGACGTTTCCCGGCAGCCCGGCATCGCAAGCGGGCTTTTTTTTCCCCAGCAGTTCGTTGCAATCCTCAAAATCGCCAAGCTGGTTTTTCAAAAGGATCAGGTCGAGATTTACCTGCGGATCCTTGCCCGCGTAGTTCGTCCGGTAATAGGCGATGGCTTCGTCCCAGGCTTTCTGTTCGGCGGGGGTCAGGGTAATGGGAGTCTGCTTGAGAACCAGGCCGCCCGCTTTGCCGCTCGACGCCCTTGCTTCCGGAGTCGCTTCGCGCAACCTGGCCTGGTAATAGAGAAACTGGTGCAGGTTCACCCAGAAGCCGCTGTGAAATTCAAAGACGGGAAGCGGACCGATGCCCGATTCCACCTCTTGCGCGCGGCAAAACGGAGCGGCAGCCGCCAGGAAAAGCAAGACGGTGAAGAAAAGAATGCGGCGCGGCAGAGAGGAGAACATATCCGAAGCCGAATAGTATCTCACTTCCCCCGCCTCACAAATTGCGACTTTTCCCGGTTAGAATTCCGCGCCTGATTCCGCGAGCCAGCGCTCCAGTTTCGCTTGCTGTTCCGCTTCCACGGCGAGGAACGCGATGCCCATGCCAAGTCCCTGGCTCAGGTACACCACGCGGCCCACGGCCTCGAACACCTCGTCGTGATGCGTGATGCGAATGCGGACCTGCGAGCCAGCGGGGATGGGATTCAACGTGTCGATGTAGCAGCCAGTCCGACTGATGTCCGCGGTGCGCGCGCTCAGCTTGGCGCCGCGCGGCAGTTCCACCACTTCCGCCGAAAGCACCATTGCAATCCGCGGAGCCGTCCGCCGCTCCACTATGACTTCAGACATGCCCGTTCTCCCGCCATTGCAACCGCACCTGTTTGCAAGAGAGGGGAATTTGGACGCGCCTTCGCGGCCGAAAGATCTGAGGAGTGGATGAGCCCGCTCTTATTCTGGCGCGTCAGAGGGACGCGCGCAACGCCGTTTGGAACGAAAAGGCGAAATGGTCAACGGGGAGAATCGGAGGCGGGCGCATTAGACTCTTCCAACTTCGGGTCCAACACGCTGCCAACCGAACCTTTATGATCCGCCGCGCGCAGCACGCCGTCTGTTCCATAAAAAAACGAGCGCTGGCCGGTCCGGCCGTATTCGGTGGGAATCGCGGCCACTTCGTATTTAGCGGGCGCCCCGGAAGTATTCGCTCCCACGATCACGTAGCGGTAGGAGTAGCCACCCTTGCGGCCGGAGGCCAGCTCCTCATCCACCAGGCCGGCTTTTTCGGGCTTTTGCGTGTGGTCCGTTGCGGGCCCCAGCGCCTGAATGGCATCGGGAAGCCGCGTGTAAGTCTTGCGATAGGTCTCAATGGCGTCGACCAGATTGCGCAGCGCGGCGATGGCCGCTTGTTCGTTGGCTTTCATCTCCGCGCGATCCCATTCTGTTTCGAGCGAAGGGAGATCGAGGAGCAGCAAGCCCAGCGAGAGAATCTTCCACTGTCCGTTTTCACGGACCATGCCCATGGTGACGTGATGCGCGGTGAGGCCCGCCGAGTCCGTGGAGTCCTTAATGGTGAGGGGAATGAAGGCGAGGTTGTCGCGCGGCTCGGCTTTGTCGAGTTCCATCAACGTGGTGACGTCGGGAGTGGCGCAGGAAATCAGGAGACGCCCGTCCGCGCCGGTGTTGGTGCTCGGTTTTCCGGGCTTGTCCAGCAGTACAAAGCGTTTCAGCAACGTGGCGCGGGCGGGCGGCGTCATGCGGTTGAAGGCTTCGGCGTTGCGCACGGTCAGCACGGGGACGAAGCGGTCCGCGTCCTGCGAGCAGGCGGCGACTAAGGCGTCGCGAAGCGCGATGCCCGCGCTGGCTGCCGTCGAAGATTGCGCCCACGCGCCGGTGACGGCCGCAAGGCTCAGCGCCAGCACAAGCATTTCTCTTACATGCCTCATCCGATTCCCTCACAATGCATTTACGCGGCCGTATCCTTTGCGCTCCGCAGAATTGCCGCCAGATTTTGCGTGAACACCGAGCGCGGCATCACTTCCGTGCAGCCCGCGGCGCGCGCCTGCGCGGCAAGTTCGGTTTGCACGTGGGACAAAAACGCCACCACGCGCAGCTCTTTTTGAGTTGCCCGGATGCGTTCGATGGTTGCCACGGGCTGGTTGCGGGAATTCAAGTCCACGATCACCAAACGCGTTGGCGGCTCCAGCAGATTCATCAGTGCATCCGGGTTGCCAGCCACCTTGAAATCGAGTCCGAGGTGCTTCGCAGTCTCCGCCACCTTCATCTGGAAAAAAAGATCGTCAATCAGTGCTGCCACACGGCCCATGCGTTTCGCTCCCTGTCCGATTCCAGCAATATCTCGGCTTTCCCCCTGCCGCCGCCTCGGGATACAATCAGGGTGCCCACCCGAGGACCACGATGCAAGCGCTTTCCCGAGCACCCACCCTGCAACCCGCCATTTCGCTGCTGGAAAAAACGCCGGGGATGCTGGAGCTGCTTCTGCGCGACGTCTCCGAAGACATCTTCGACTGGAAGCCGGCGGCGGAGCGTTGGTCCATCACCGAAGTGCTGGCGCATCTGGTAGTCATCGAAACGTTATATGGGGACCGGGCCAAGCGCATGGTGGTGGACGACAATCCGCTGCTGGCGAAATTCGTTCCCCCGGACGAAGCGGAAATCCGCAAGCGCACCGCGCGCCAGCATCTGGCGGATTTCATCGCCGCACGCCGCGCGCATATTTTCTTCTGGCACTCGCTTCCCGCCAGCGGCGGCGGGCGCACGGCGGTGCACCCGGAGATAGGCGAGGTCACGCTGCTGCAACTCCTCAACGAACTGGCGAACCACGATTTGGGCCACTTGCGGCAGATCGCGGAGCTTTACCGCGCCAGGGCGTTTTATCCGAACGCCGGACCATTCCAGCGATATTCGAGTCCCAAGCCATGAGCGAACATCCGGAAGACCAACGGTTGGCCATCGCGCAAGCTAGCGACGTCACTTTCTACTCGAGGCCGGGCTGCCATCTTTGCGAAGCCGCCAAGGCGGCCATCGAGCCGCTGCTGGCGGAATTCGACGCGCCGTTTCGTGAAGTGAATATCGATCTGGACCCGGTGCTTACCGAGCGCTACGGCTGGGATATACCTGTTATTTTCATCGGCAACAAAAAGGCGGCCAAGCACCGCGTCAACCTGAAGCAATTCCGCCGGAAATTGCAGGAAGCTAAAGAAAAGGGGCCGCCGCCCACGATCAAGGTTCGCCAAACGGGTGCTTAGTGGCCTGCGGCGGGTGCATGCACGCCCACCGTTTCGTCCGGCACGTCGCCCTTGCGGCCTTTGACGCGGTCGTAGACGCTGACCTGGCTGACCGAGCCGAGCGCTTCGTTGTAAAAGGTGGGCACGCCCAGCGCCGTGCGGAGTTCTTCGTTGAATTTCCGCAAGTTGCTCAAGTGCGTGGCCAGGGCGGGCACCTTCAGACCTTCATCGGTTAACAGGAATTTCTGGTAACCGGCGTCCCACAACCGCGTGAACTGCCCCTTCAACATGATCGTCGGCAACACGGTCATGCGGAACCGGGAGTCCTGCTCCTGCCGGAACTCGGCGCCGCAGCCGTATTTTTCCACGCGGACGACTCCGCGGGTGCTGCCGACGCTAAAGCCCAGCGCCGCCAGGCTATCCATGGCCTTCTTTTCAAATCGTTCGTTGACGTTCCACATAGAATTTGAGGATAGGGGAATTCCGGAGACCTGTAAAGCGCCCCCCGAGGCCCCGGAAAAGGGCTTCGGCGTCTCACGGGATATTCTCTGAATTTTCAACATCTATATTTTGAATCTGAAAGTTTCTTCAGCCGTTTGTAGCTTTATTGAAATATTTGATTGCTAAAAAATGCTCAACGCATTGGCCACGGCTTTGGTGTGAAAGCCGATTTGACGGAGAACGGGGAGCATCCCTTCGAGTTTCGCTACGGATCCCGAGTTCGTGCGATGGGGATAACCCGCTGTAATCAAACTAATTTAAATAGGGAGGGTGCCCTCATGAAATTGTGTCTTCGGGACCTCTGCATCGTGTTGTGTGTGTTTCTTCTCGCCAGCGTTCCGCTCTCCGCGCAGCAGACCCTGGGGGCCATCAACGGAACTGTAGCCGATGCGTCTGGAGCCGTCGTCCAGGGCGCAAAAGTGACCATCAAAAACAACGGCACCAATCTTCAGCTTGAAAAGATGAGCAAGAATGACGGTTCGTTTGAGTTCGTGGACCTTCCCCTGGGCACCTACACCGTGACGTTTACCAAGGACGGTTTTCAAACCGAGGTGCACTCGCAGATCCTGGTGCGGGGAAACCTGACCACCACGGTAAACGGGTCCCTGCAGCCTGGCGCTGTGAGTTCCTCCATTACGGTGGAGGGTACGCCCTTGATGAACCAGACCGATACGACGAACGGGTATACGCTGGGCTCGGAGCTCGTTAATACCGTACCGCTGGGAACGGGGAGTTTCACCCAGTTGGCCACGCTCGCCCCAGGCGTCAGCGCCGACTTGCTCTCCGGCCAAGGCGCGGGTGCGGGCCTCGGCAACCAAGCCATTTGGGCTAACGGCCAGCGCGACACGAGCAACAGCATCACGTTTAACTCGGTCAACGCCAACAATCTATTTAATGGCAAGACCACGAGTTACGACAATACGGCGCGGTTCATCCTGAATACCGGCGAATCGTTCTCAACTCCGGGGCAAACCCAGACTAGTACCTCCGTCTATAACGCCATTGGCGAGGGCATACCCACGCCTCCGGTGGAGACGATCCAGGAAGTGCACGTGAGCACCTCGATGTACGACGCTTCTTTGGGTGCCAATAGCGGCGCTCACATCGAGCTGACCACGATCGCCGGCACCAACCTCTACCACGGCCAAGTCTATTACTATCACGGGGACAGCGCCTGGGATGCGGCGCCTTTCTTCCTTAAGGCCGCCGGCGTAGCGCCGATCTCCAATTCCACTCCAGGCCTGAGTCGAAACGTGTTTGGTGGTACGCTCGGCGGCCCGATCATCAAGGACAAGCTCTTCTTCTTCGGTTCTTACCAGGGCACGCGCGTGACGGATGCGCTAAACGGTGCAGTGAGCGGAACGGTGGTTCCCCAGGGACTCACCAATCAGCGCGATGCCGCCACGCTGGCTGCTTTGGCGAACGCGGATTTTGGCACCAGCCTAACTGCCAGCGACATCAGCCAGCAGGCGCTGGCGATCATGAATGCCAAGGATCGTCGTGGAAACTATCTGATCCCTTCGCAAAACATTTTCAACCAGGCACAGATCTCGACGCTCGGCTATGACGCGCTCGTGCAGGGTCCTGCAAGCACGTTCAACGCGGATCAGGTTAACGCCAACATCGACTATCTGTTCAGCGAGAAGGACCGCTTGGCGGCGAAATACTACTTCCAGAACAATCCGACGGTCGCTGCGTTTGCCATCGCCAGCACGCTCGGGTTCCCGCAGACGCTTCATGCAGGCAGCCAGGTCATCTCGCTGGATAACACGACAAGTTTGAGCCCGACCCTGACGTGGGAGCAGCGCTTCGGTTTCATTCGCGAAGTGGCCAACTCCGGCCTTTCTCAGGCTATTTCTCCGAGTGACGTTGGCATCAATCTGCCCGCGGTTGCGCAGTCAAATTTCCCCGGCATCAACATCACGAATGCCGACGATTTCACGTTCAACGCCCTGCACATCGGCGCCTCCAGCAATTTTTCCAACGCTGGCGTGGTGCAGAACCAGTTCGAATGGGCTACCAGCCTGAATTGGGTGAAAGGCGCTCACACTCTGTCTTTCGGTTTCAATTGGGACTACGGCCAGCTGAATATTCTGAACCGGGAAAACGAAGTCGCCAACATGACCTTCAAAAACTTCGTCACCTTTCTGCAAGGCGAATTTGGTGGTCGCAACGGGGGCGGCACGATGATCAGCGGAGCCACCAATCGCTACTACCGCTCCAATCAGGCCGGCGCGTATGCACAGGATAGCTATCGTCTCAAGAAGAACCTGACCGTGAACGTCGGATTGCGCTGGGATTGGGACGGCCCGCTCTGGGAAAAAGACGGCAAGCTGACCAATTTCTATCCGCAGGACTATTCCTACGATCTGAACTCGGACACCATCAACAACATCGGACTGGTGGTGGCGGGCAACAATCCCACTTTTGGCACCAAGGGCGTCAGCAACTCGACACTGACCGGCAGGCAGTGGGGATTCGCTCCACGCATCGGTATGGTGTGGGCTCCCGGGTTCGTAAAGAACATTACCCTGCGCGCTGGATGGGGCATGTACTATGATCGCGGCGAATTTTTCTCGGAGCTTTCGCCCAGCGCTGGCCTTGGCATCAGCGGCCCGTTTGGCGTCACCACCGAACTGCCGTTCGCCTCGCTGGTCGGCACAAGCTGCTCGGGGAAAAATTGCTTCGGCGCTCCGTTTGGCACCGCTGCACTGCCGCCGCCGCCCGCGAATTTGTCCGAGCTCCAAGCGTTGATTTACAACCAGTCGCAGTTGAGCGGCTGTCCGGAACCAGTTACGCCTACTTGCACACCGACGGGCACACCCCAACTCGCATACCTTTTCGGCGGCTATGATCCGCGGAACAAGCTGCCCTATTCGGAGAACTGGAGCCTGGACCTACAATGGCAGCCGACCAATACGCTCCTATTCACGGTTGGCTACCTGGGAAACCATGGCGTGCACCAGGTGATTCCTATTCCCTTTAACCAGCCGGCCATTGCTTCGCCCACCCATCCCGTGAACGGCCAGATTTATTCCTACGGGTACCAAGCCACCGACGCGAGCGGAAATCCGTTGCTGGCTGAACAGGTGCAAACCACCATCGGTGAATTTACGGCATCGGACGGCAACACCGCTTTGCGTGTGCCCTACATTGGCTACAATCCCAATTCCGACTTCTGGGAGGCGGAAGGCATATCCAACTACAACGCGCTGCAGTTTCAATTGAATAAGCGACTCAGCCATGGTTTGCAGCTCAACTTCTCCTACACATGGTCACACGCGCTGGATGAACAGAGTGGCTTGGGCCTATTTTTCAACGGCAACAACCCGCTGGATCCCCGGTCCAGCTATGCCTCCTCTGACTTCGACCGCACGCACGTATTTGCCATCCAGTACCACTACGATTTGCCCCACGCCCACTGGGCGAAAGGTTGGGTAAATCAAGTGGTGAACGATTGGTCCGTCAGCGGCGTAACCACGCTCGAGAGCGGCCAGCCGTTTACGGTCTACGACTTCTCGGGCTCTGTCGCTGGGCTCTATTACAGCGCGGACGATTTCATCACCAACCCGGTGCTGCCCCTAAATCCCGGAGTTTCGCCGGGCCAGGCGCAGACGCAGAGCACCACGGGCGTGAATGCTGGACGGCCGTACTTCAATCCCAACGTCTTCAGTATTCCGCTGATCAATCCCGGCCAGAGCGGTGTGCCACCCTGTGGGCTAACTACTGCGGGTACAACCGCTTGTGACACCTTCGAAACCGGCTTCGGTCCTACAGGACGGAACGTTTTCCGCGCACCCTTCCAGAATCGCTGGGATTTCTCCTTGTACAAAATGTTCCGGATCAACGAACGCTTCCAGTTGAAATACCAGTTGGACATCTTCAACCTCTTCAACCATGCAAGCTTCGACGCTCCGAACAACAACGTCACTCTGAATCCGTGCTTCAACCCGAATCCGTGCTATACGAACCCGCCGCCGTCCACGCAGAACATCGGCTTTATTACGGACACCATCGGCGGACCGCGCATCATGCAAATGGCGCTACACTTGATCTTTTAGCGCGCTGCACTGTGCCAGCTTCAATCAGCCAGAAGGGGGCCGCTTCGGCGGCCCTCTTACTTTTGCGGCGTGGGGGGCTGCGGGTGCTCCGTCACTTTCTTCTGGACGCCTGGCCACGTAAAATGGGAGTGGGGAACACACCATGTCTACCAAAACACAGCCGTTGACCGGGCAGGCGCCGGCAGCGAGCCTCACCAACGAAGAGATCCTCCGCTACAGCCGGCACCTGATCATGCCCGAGGTGGGCATGGAGGGGCAGCTCAAGCTGAAGGCCGCGAAGGTGCTGTTGATCGGCACGGGCGGTCTTGGCGCGCCGCTTGGCCTATACCTGGCAGCGGCGGGCGTGGGCCACATCGGCCTGGTGGATTTCGACGTGGTCGATTTCACCAACCTGCAGCGGCAAATTACGTTTGGCACCAGCGACGTAGGTAAGCCGAAAACGGCGGCGGCAAAGACGCGGCTGAGCAACCTGAATCCAGACATCGAGATCGTCACCTACGAAACGAAGCTCACCAGCGAAAATGCGCTGGAACTTTTCAAGGATTACGACATCGTGGTCGACGGCACCGACAATTTTCCGACGCGCTATCTGGTGAACGATGCCTGCGTGTTGCTCGGAAAGCCGAACGTCTACGGTTCCATCTTTCGCTTTGAGGGACAAGTCACCGTGTTCGGCATGCCGGACGGGCCGTGCTACCGCTGCTTGTATCCGGAACCGCCTCCGCCGGGGCTGGTGCCATCGTGCGCGGAAGGCGGGGTGCTGGGCGTGCTGCCGGGCATCATCGGCTCGTTGCAGGCGATGGAGACGATCAAGCTGATTCTGGGGAAAGGCGATTCGCTCGAAGGGCGCTTGCTGCTGTTCGATGCGCTGGCGATGAAATTTCGCGAATTGAAGCTGCGCAAGAACGCGGATTGCCCGATGTGCGGATCCAAGCGCACGATTCACCAGTTGATCGATTACAACGAATTCTGCGGCATTCGCGGCGAGGAGGAGGCGGAGAGCAATCTACAGGTTCCGGAAATCACGCCGCGCGAGCTGAAGCAGCGCCTCGAGAACGGCGACGACCTTTACATCTTGGATGTGCGCGAGCCGCATGAATACCAGATTTGCAATCTCAATGGTCATCTGATTCCGCTCGGTGAATTGCCGCGGCGGGTGCACGAATTGGATTCCTCGCACGAGATCGTGGCGCATTGCCGCAGCGGCAAGCGCTCGGCAGAAGCGGTGGACTTCCTCCGCAAGGCGGGCTTCCGCAAAATTCATAATTTGCGCGGGGGAATCCTGGCGTGGTCGACGGAGGTGGATTCGTCGGTTCCGCGGTATTAGTTTTTTGAGGCAAAATTTGGCCGGTCTAAAGTCCGGCCACGACACTTGGCTGCAACGGAGGAAAACTTGGCAGGTACAAAAGTCACGATATTTCATAACGGCCCGATGCGTGTGGAGGGGGAATTCACGATCGTGGATCAGGACGGCAAGGAATTCGGGCTGGGAGGGCGGACGGCGGTGACCTTGTGCCGTTGCGGGCACTCCGCCAACGCGCCATTTTGCGACGGGACGCACAAGCGCCAGAATTTCGTCTCGGCTGTTCCGGCGCGCGATTTGCCCCCAAAACCCTGAGAAACGCTGCATCAGGGCAAGTTGAGACTGTCTCATCATGAGACTTTAGCCAGTTTCGGGACTTTGTTGCCTAATCTCTGCTAACTCTCTGGATACATTCACGATAGTGTTTCAAAGCAGGAGTGAGACTGGACACAGAAGCGTCTCGTCTTGCGTCTCAGCGACCGCGCTCGCATTTCCCCTCGTTATTAATTCCATAATTTTCAACAGCTTGTGAATCGCGTTGCGCCCGCTGAAAAAGGGCACGGACGTGCTATTTCAGGCTCTGACCGGGTTTCTCCGGCGTTTGGGGGTTGTTTTGGGGGATTGGACGAAAATCAGGGGTTTCTTCCGCAAAGATCGTGGAAACCTGCCGGCCATCGCGTATGGCTTGTGTGGCGTCTTGTATCTGGGCGTCATTTTCTACGGCCGCCAATCTTATGTTTTCGGCAACCCAACCACGTATCTCTTCCTGGAAGTTGGCGGTTCGCTGCTATGTTTCTGCTACGCCGCGAACGCACTGGTGCGTTTTCGCGGCACGCATGACCGCGTCGCCCTGATCCTGGCTTTTGGCTTTGTCCTTTCTGGAATGATCGAGGCGATCGGCTACTTCGGCGTGAACGATCTTCTCCGTACCGGGGGTATCGCGCTGACGCATGTGCCGATGGGCTGGATGGTGGGCCGCACGATGCTGGCAGTGCTGCTGCTGGCCGCACTGGCCGTGGAGCGCTTTCTGCCGACCGCGCGGCAGCCCAGCCGCGAAACCGCAGGAGCGCTGTTCGTCGTCGCCGCCGCTGCCTATATCACCAGCGCCGCCTTTATGGCCGCTCCGGCCACTCCGGTGGCGCAAGCTGGCGCGTTTTTCTCGCGTCCGTGGGAACTGCTACCGGGCGGGTTGTTCGCCCTGGCGGCGTATTTCTTTTACCAGCGCTATCAGAAGGAAAAGAAGAACGATAGTGATGCGTCGCTTTACGACTATTCGTTGTTTCTGGTCGCCGTGCTGAACGCGGCCTGCCACGTCTCCGCACTTTTCTCGCGGCGGTTGTTTGACGGCCCGTTCTTTTTTGCGGAGGTAAACAAGGTGGCCAGCTATGCGATTATGCTGGGCGCCGCGCTGATCGATCAGGCGCGCTTGTTCGACCAGGTGCGCACCATGGCGGTGAGCGATCCGCTGACGGGGCTGGCCAATTACCGGCGGCTGATCGCGGTGATTGAATCGGAACTGGATCGTTCCCGACGCACGCGGCGTCCCTTCAGCATTGTGCTGCTGGACATGGACGGCCTGAAGGCCATCAACGACCGCTACGGGCATTTGGTCGGCAGCCGCGCACTGGTTCGCCTGGGAAAAATTTTGAAACACCATTCGCGCGCGATCGATACGCCGGCGCGCTATGGCGGCGACGAATTCGCCTTGGTGCTTCCGGAAGCGCCAAGAGAAATCGCCTCGCGCGTGGCCACGCGGATTCGCGAGCGGCTGGCGCTGGAAAACGAAGAGCCGGGTCTCTCGGTGAGCGCCGGATTCGCCTCTTATCCCGAAGACGGGGATTCCGCTGAAAAACTTCTGGGCGCGGCGGATCGCGCCTTGTACCGCATGAAGCACCGCGGCAGCACCATTAATTCCATCACGCGCATTGCGGCGTGCCTTTGAGGGAACGCGAAAATGCCGCAGCGAAACATTTCTACCCTCAAGCGCCGCGAAAATCGCATCCCCATGGAAATACCCGTGATGCTCGACGGGCACCGGAATCTTCCCGGCGTGGAAGCGACATTTACGGAAAATGTCAGCGCCAAGGGAGCGCGCGTCGTGAGCGTGCGCCACTGGGAAAAGGGCGCGCCCATGAAGCTGGCGTCGCGCACAGGAGAATTTCGTTCGGAGGCTCGGGTGGCGTACTGCCAGCCGCTGGGTGGCGACGGCTACGCGGTCGGCGTGGAGTTCCTCCAAACCTCAGGGCGATGGGTAGTCGAATCTACAAATTAGCTTGACGGAATCCGGCGAGCGGACAGGAGGGAACTGCTGGAACATTCTTACAGGGAAAAAGTTATAAGCGCAAAGTGGTTTGTGAAGGCGCCGGACGGGAGGTAAAGGACCTGTTCGGCGCTTTTGCTTTTCCTGTTGGATGCGCAACTCCCGAGGCGAACCTCGGCTTTTCGGCTGTATACTCGAAGATTGCAAATTCGCCCGCTTTCCTCGGAGGGATTTCGTTGAATATTCTGGTGACAGGCGCCGCTGGGTACATTGGAAGCGTGTGTTCGGAGGTATTGCTGAAACGCGGGCACCAGGTGATCGCCCTCGACAATCTTCAGGAAGGCCATCGGAGTGCCGTGCCTCCCGCGGCCACGTTTATTCAGGGGGATCTGGCGGACCGTCCGCAAATTGAGAAGGTTTTTTCCGCGCACAAGATCGACGCGGTGATGCATTTTGCCGGGGAAGCGCTGGTGGCGAAGTCGGTTCGCGAGCCAAGCACCTTTTATGCGGCTAACGTGGCTTGCGGCGTGAACCTGCTGGACGCGATGGTGCGCCACGGCGTGGACAAGTTCATTTTTTCCTCCACGGCGGCCACCTATGGCGAACCCGACACGGTGCCCATCCCGGAAGATCACCGGAAAGCGCCGATCAATCCCTACGGGAAATCGAAGCTGCGGTTTGAAGAAATCCTCGCCGATTATCGCGCCTATACCGGCCTGAAGTATGTCACCGTGCGCTATTTCAATGCCGCCGGGGCCAGCGCGGACCGCGGAGAAAATCACCGCATGGAAACGCACCTGATTCCACGCGTGCTGGATACGGCGCTGGGCAACCTGCCGGAGATGGAAATCTTCGGATTCGATTATCCGACGCCGGACGGCACATGCGTGCGCGATTTTATTCACGTGCTGGACATCTCGGATTCCCACGTGCTGGCGCTGGAGCAGATCGAGCGGGTGCCGGGGGAAGCGTTCAACGTGGGGACCACCAGCGGGTATTCCAATTTGCAGGTGGTGCAAGCGGCGGAGCGGATTACCGGACGCAAGGTGCCGCATCGGTTGTCGCCGCGGCGGCCGGGAGATCCCGCCATACTTGTCGCCAGCAACGAAAAACTGAAGCGTCTGCTGGGCTGGGAGCCAAAGCATTCTTCGCTGGAAGAGATCATCCAATCGGCTTGGGACTGGCGGAAGAGATATCCGCACGGGTATCCGGACTGAGATGGCGCGCGAGCTTGGCGAAGGATGCGAAATAAAAGCCCCAAAAGGCAATGCCTCAGGGGCTAAAGCCCGCTGATAGCCAAGCTCTCCTGTGGGAGCCAAAGCTCCGACTCCCGCTGCCAAGCGTCTCTTTCCGCAGACTGCCAGATGGCACCCGGGGAATTCTTTTTCTCGATGGCATTTTACTTGATGAGTGCGCCAAGCTTGGTGTACTTGAGCCAGACGGTCTGTGCGGCGAGCCGGGCAATCAGAAACCCGCGGTAACCGTCCAGAAAGCCCGCACCCAGCACGAAATACTGAATCCAGGTCCACGGAGCGGCGAGCCATCGGGCTGCGCGCCAGCTTCGGACGCCTTTTTCGAAGAGACTTTGCGCGGCGAGCGTCGAATAGGCGTCGCGCTTTTCGAGGAGTTCCTCCAGATTGCGCGCGGTGTAGTGCAGCAAATCGCCGCGCAGGCGGCCGAAGGGGCCGGGGAATTTCACGGCTTCATGAATGATTCCCTCGAATCGCGCCTTGCGGCGATCATAGAGCCGGCGCTGCCAATCGGGATACCAGCGGGAATGGTGAATCCACGCGCCTAGGAACCACGTCAGGCGCGGCATTTCATAGACCGAGAATTGCGGGACCTTCGATTTCCAGCCAAGAATCGACTCGCGAAGTTCCGGGCTGAGTTCCTCGTCGGCATCCAGGAGAAGGATCCAATCCCCACAGGCTTGCGCCGCGGCAAAATTTTTTTGTTCTCCGAAATTGGTCCAGGCTCGCGTCAAGACACGTGCCCCAGCGGCGCGCGCAATTTCGAGCGTGCGATCGGTGCTGCCGGAATCGACCACGACGATTTCATCGGCAAGTCCTTCGACGGATTTGAGCATCCGAGGAAGGTTCTCTTCTTCGTTCAAGGTAATGACGCAAATGCTGAGGCGGATCATGTTTCTTGGGAAGGTGCCTTTGTCAAGTTGAGTATCTTACACATGAGCTGCCAGCATCGCGTCTTCTTATCTCGTGGGCCAGAGCGGGGGTTACTTTGGCCGAAAGGTCATGCGGATGAGGCTGCTGCCGATGCGGAAGGACGCGCCATCCTGCAGCACGGCGGCGCGAGCGCGCTCGCCTTCATAAAACGTGCCGTTGGTCGAGTCCAGGTCCTTCAGATTGATGAAGCGCTCGCGCGCTTCGACGATGCAGTGGTGGCGGGAGACTTCGCCGTCTTCCAGGGCAATATCGGCTCCTTTGCGGCCGATGACGGTGCGCCCTTTGGTCAGGGTGAAGCTCTTGCCCGATTCGGGGCCACTTTCGACAGTCAGGACCACGTCCACGTCCGAAGGCAGGGAGAGGCCCTGTTCGTCGGGAAGCAGGCGCAATCGCTGGGTGGAAGCATCGGCGCGCGCAAACGATGGCATTGGGGAGATGACCACGGTCTGATCCACGCTGCGCTTCACTTCCACAATGGTCGTCAAGCCGCACTTGGTGCAGCGGAAACTGACCTTGGGATGCTTGGCCACCACCGCATCCTTCAAAATATGCTGTTGCCCGCAATGAATGCACGCCGCCTGCATACTTTGAAAATAACACGATGGCCGGCGGCGCGGGGACGCGGCAATGCCGGCGTTTGCCAGAAGGGTTACTTGTCCCGAAGGCCGCCGTTCGGGCAGGTATGCTAGGATTGAGGTTTCCAAATCAAGCAGGAGAACGGTTGTGTCCGAGCATATATCGCGCAAAGAACTGAAGCACGACAAGGTCCGCGAGACCATTGAACATGGCGCGGAGGCCGTCCTTTCCCATACGCAATTCCTTTCGATTGTGTTGCTGGTGATCATCGTTGTGGCTGCCGGTTACTTCGGCTGGAAGATTTATAGCGACCGGCAGACGGCAAAGGCGCAGGCGGCGCTTGATGACGCCATGAAAGTTTTCAACGCGGCGATTCTCACGCCGGGGCAGCCGAGCCTGCCGGGAGAGATCACCTACGTGGATCCGGCGCAGCGTTCGCAGGACGCGGAAGTTAAGCTTTCCGCAGTGGCGGCGAAGTATCCCAGCACGAAACCCGGGCGCCTGGCACGTTACTATTCGGCGCTTTGCCTCATGGACCTGGACAAGCTCAACCAGGCTTCCGAGGAATTGAACAAGCTCGAGACCGGTTCGGACAAGGAGCTTGCGGCGCTGGCAAATTTTCAGAAGGCGCTAATCGCCGAACGTACCGGCAAGAGCGATCAGGCCATCCAGATGCTTCGCGCGCTGGTCGATTCGGGATCGATACTGGTGCCCAAGCCGATGGTGCAGCTGGAGCTCGCCGGCGTCCTGAAGCAGAGCAACCCCAAGGAAGCGGTGGCGCTCTACCAGCAGATCAAGAAGGATTACCCGAACACGGCGATTGCGGACCAGGCGGACCAGGCGCTCACCGAAATCGCTCCGCGATCCTGATCGCCAGCTGCGAAGAAAATTCCGGAGGTTTCGGCCATCGAACCGCAAAGGCATCCCGCTCCCTGGTCGGTGGAGGCGGCGGCTTCGCGGGGGCGGCGTTTTTCTGAACCCACGCATCCCTATCGCACCGAATATGCGCGCGACCGCGACCGCATCGTGCACTCGCGCGCATTCCGCCGCCTGGAAGCGAAGACGCAGGTTTTCACCACGCGTTTTTCCGACCATTTCCGCAACCGCTTGACGCACACCTTGGAAGTGGCGCAAATTGCGCGCACGGTGGCGGCCGCTTTGCGCCTGAATACGGAGCTTGTGGAGGCGCTGGCGCTGGTTCACGACATTGGGCATCCGCCCTTCGGGCACGCGGGGGAGCGCAAGCTGGACGAAATCATGCGCGCGCAAGGCAGCCGCTTCAATCACAACCTGCACGCGCTGCGCATCGTGGAGCATTTCGAGAACCGCTACATCGGATTCGAAGGATTGAATCTGACCTTCGAAGTCCGCGAAGGGATCGTGAAGCATTCGCGGGATTATTCCTCGGCGGAGTATCCGGAGTTGTCGGAGTATTTGCTGGAGCTGCGGCCGCCGCTGGAATCGCAGTTGATCGATTGGGTGGATGAAATCGCTTATAACTCCGCGGATTTGGACGACGCGCTGGAGGCGAATCTCCTGGACCTGGAGGTTCTGCGCAGGGATGTTCCGCTGTTTGGGGAATTTTACGGCGAAATCGAAAGGGAACATCCCGGCGCGCGCGCGAAACTCAAGTTCAATGAGGCCCTGCGGCGAGTGATCGATTATCTGGCAAGCGACCTGATACGCAACACGGAATCGATGGTGCGCGATTCCGGCGCGCAAACGGCGGCGGACATTCGGCGCGCGCCCGCGCGGCTGGCGCGATTCAGCGAAATTGCGCGCGAGCACAATGCGCAACTTAAGAAGTTCTTGTTCAGCCACATTTACAACAATCCGCTGATTACCGAAGATTCCCAGCGCTCCGTGGCGTGCCTCACGGAACTGTTTGAGCATTATCTGCACCGGGCGGGTTCCATGCCCGAATCGCACGAACACGCGGCGCAACGCATGCCGCGCCATTTTGTGGTTTGCGATTACATCGCGGGAATGACGGATCAGTTCCTGCTCCGGCAGCATCAGGAACATTTTGGAAGTATAAGATCCGCCCCGCCTTCTCTTGCGTCCACTGAGCGGCTAGAATAGGCCGTTCTTACGGAGTCTTCTCTATGCTCGTCCGGCGTTTGCCGCTTTTTGTCGGCGTATTGCTGCTCCCGATCGCACCGGCGCATGCGCAGCTTGCGGGGCTGCTTGGGCCGCAAGCCACGCCGGCGCCGACCGCCAGCGCGGCGAAAACAGACTCGAGCGTGCCGCCGGATCCGCTGGGGCGCGAAACGCCGCGGGGAGCGATCCTAGGCTTTCTGAAAGCCGCGCAAGACGAGCGCTACAACGTTGCCATTGAGTATTTTCAACAACCGGCGAATCGCCGGCGGCGTTCGGAAGAGGACGACGAAGAGCTTGCCGCGCAACTCCTGGTGATTTTCAACCAAAAATTCGCGGGCGCGCTGGACCTGGCGAGCCGCGATCCGCAAGGCAAACTGGATGACGGGCTTCCGCCGGATCAGGAGCGCGTGAGCAGCGCGCTTGGGTTCAACGAAAAAATTTCCATTTTGCTGATTCGGCAGGAAGACGAGGAGGGACGGAAGCTTTGGTACTTTTCGCGCGCCAGCCTGGGTCGCGTTCCGGAAATCTATGATTCGCTGACGTTTCCCGGGCTGGAGAAGAAGATTCCGGAGATGCTGGTGGCCAATCGCCTGCTCTCCATGCCCCTGTGGCAATGGATCGCGCTGATTCTGTTCATTCCGGTGGCTTTGCTGGCGGGCCGGCTGGTGACGATGAGTTGCGTGTTCTTGTTGAATCGCTGGCGCAGGGCGCGCGGGAAATCGCGGCTGATTGCGGATAAATTCTTTACCGTCGATCCCATCACGCTGACGATCGCGATCATTCTGCACTATGCGTTCGTCGGGTACATCGGCACATCGCTGATTTACCGGCTGTATTACCGGCATATCGTGTGGATCTTTCTCGCTGTTTCGTTTTACTGGATCTTCACGCGAATCACGCGCGCCATTTCCGCGAGCATCGGCGCCCGTCTGACGACGCGCGGCATGCTGGCGGAGCGCTCCATCGTGTCGCTCACCCGGCGTTTCACGGAAGTAACCATCTTCCTGCTGGTCGGGTTGTTAATTCTGCGCAGCCTTGGCGTGGATGTTTCGACGGCGCTGGCCGGAGTGGGAATTGGCGGCCTGGCGCTGGGCCTGGGCGCGCAGAAGACGTTTGAGAACATGTTCGGCGGCATCTCGATTTTGTTCGACAAGGTGATCCAGATTGGGGACACCTGCCGCATCAATAATCATACCGGAGTAGTGGAAGACATCGGCCTGCGTTCCACGCGGCTGCGGACGGCCGAGCGGACGTTGATTTCGGTACCCAACGGAACCATGGCCACGGCCACGCTGGAGAATCTGCGCTTTCGCGACAAATTCCTGTGCCAGCAGACCATTCGCTTGCGGTATGACCTTTCTCCCGATCACGTTCGGTATGTTCTGGGCAGAATTCAGGATTTGCTCCGGGAGGATCCGAAGGTGGAGGATCCCACGGCGCGCGTGCGATTTGTTCGCTTTGCGGAATATGCGCTGGAAGTGGAAGTTTACTGCTACCTACTGGAGCCGGACTATAACGCCTACTTGGCCTCGCAGGAAGTATTATTTCTGAAGATTATGGAGGAGATCGAAAGGGCGGGGGCGGTGGTGGCGTTGCCGACGCAGGCGACCCTGGTGACACAAGACGCCTGGGTGGATCCATTCAAAGAGAAGGCGGCCAAGGCCGCGGTGGAGAAGGTGCGGGAACCCGGCGTGCCGGGCGCGCAGCCCTCCACGGATCAAAAATGAATTGAGAATGGATCGATAAAACCAGGAAGTTCCGAGGCATTAGTGCTGCGAGAATGTATTGCACGCCTCGATCGAACCGGACTGCAGTCCTTTGTTGAACCAATCCATGCGCTGCTGCGAAGTGCCATGCGTGAACGTCTCTGGTTGCACGCGCCCGCGGGTCATCTGCTGGATGTGGTCGTCGCCAACGGCGGCGGCCGCGTGCAAGGCGGATTCGACGTCGCCGGCCTCCAGCAAACCGCGCTGTTGCGTGGAATGGGCCCAAACTCCCGCCAGGCAATCGGCCTGAAGCTCCATGGATACGGAGAGCGAGTTGGCTTCCCCTGGATGGGTGGTTTGCAATTGCCGGACCTTGTTCTCCACGCCGATTAGTTTTTGCACGTGATGCCCAATCTCGTGCGCGAGAACGTAAGCTTGCGCAAACTCTCCTGGGGCGCCGAAGCGCTGTTTCAGTTCATCGTAGAAACTCAAATCGATATAAACCTTTTCGTCAGCCGGGCAGTAAAAGGGTCCTGTGGCGGCTTCCGCCCCGCCGCAACCCGAATACGTTTCATCGCGGAACAGCACGAGTTTTGCGTGGTGGTAGGGAACTCCGGCCTGCTGCGGCAGGGCTTCATCCCAGGTCTTTTGGGTGTCATTCAGCACAAATGTGACAAATTGCACCAACGGTTTTTCCGTTTCATCGAGCGCCGGATTCGGGCGGCTCATCGTCGTTGCGGGTGCGCCGCCTCCGCCGCTCAGCAGCGCAAAGAAATTTTGTTTGAAAACGAGGCTGAGGATAAAGAGGATGACCAGGCCGCCGATGCCGATGTGCATTCCGCCGAAGCCGAATCCTCCGCCGCCACCGCCGCCCTCATCGCGGCGATCTTCGACATCTTCGGTGGATCCGCCGGGTGTCCAGCGCATGATTGAGACTCCTAGGGTGAACTTAAGTCAGGGCAGAGAGGGGCGGCCGACAGGAAATACTACCATCCTGAATAGGGATTGGAGTGCCCTAATGATAGGGAATTTTCTGGTTGATCCCGATCCGCAAAACCTGTATACAAAATTGCAATTCGCTCGCATTCTTGAGACGCTTCCGAAGCGGCACATGGCAGCCGGTGATTGCTGGCTCGCCTGTTTTTGTTTGGAACCCTGGGTGACTATGAGCGACCTCCTGGAAACAGACGCGATGCCTTCCGAAATAGACGTAAAGCGCCCCCTCACGCTTCGCGACTTGTGGATTTTCCTGGTTGTTTTCGTTGCGTATTTTGCTTCAGCGCGACTCGAACTGAAGCTGATACACATGCAAAACGGCGAAGGAATCATCTGGATTCCTGCGGGAATCGCGCTGGCGGCGATACTGCTGAAAGGGAACCGCATCGCTCCGGTCATCCTGCTCGCGTCGTTGGCGGTTGAGCTTACCTCCGGGCAGCCTTTGTTTACCGGGCTCAGCATCGCGCTGGGAAATATGTTTGAATGCCTGCTGGGGGGGTACCTGGTGAATCGCTACGCGGGCGGCGGGAAGGCCTTCTCCAGCCCCGGTAATGTCCTGAGGTATTCGGGATTGGCCGGTGTATTGTCCACGCTGGTGAGCGCCACCCTGGGCACTACTTTTCTCTACGCACATCTGGACCCCAGCCGGACCGAGGTGCTTGGAACGCTGGCGGCCTGGTGGGCAGGTCATGCGCTGGGCGTGCTGGTGGTGGCGCCGTTCCTGGTTTTGCAGTTGCAAGGCACGCATCATCCGCTGCACCTGAGCGAGCTGGCGGAAATGGTGGCGTTGCTGGTCGGGCTCAGCATCGTGTGCGTGGTAAGCTTTGGGCCGGCGGGAATCTTCACGGACCGCGTGGATACGCCGCTGTTTCTGTGCGTACCGTTTTTGGTGTGGGTGGGTATCCGCTTCTGCCCGCTGGAAGCGTCGGGGACGTGTCTGGTGCTTTGCGGCTTTGCCACCTGGGGATCGCTGCACGGGTACGGGCCGTTTGCTACGGCGACGGCGATGCCGCTTGCGCTGGTGGCATACATTTGCGTGGCCACGACGATGACGCTCACGGGCACGGCCACGATCGCTCGCCAGCGCAACCTTTCCGAACAGCTCCTTGAGAATCTGTATCGCGTTGAACAATCCAAGGATCTGGAGATCAGCCGGCTCAGCTCCGAACTCGAATTTTTCCGTGACGAACTCATTCGCCGGGTGCATGCCAAGACGCAACCGGCCCTGGACCGCCAGTTCGCGGAAGCGAAGCTGGCTTCCAACGAAGTGCTCTGGTTCGTCGAAGCCGAAACCGAAAACGTTCTCTACATCAGCCCGTCCTACGAAACCGTCTGGGGCCGCTCGCGCGAGGAGTTGACCCGCGATTGCCATTCCTGGATCGATGCCGTTGTTCCCGAGGACAGGGAAAACGCCTTTCTTTTCATCGGGCAGGAATTTCCGGGAGGCCGGATTGAAAGTACCTATCGCATCCGCCGCCCGGATGGGACTGTTCGCTGGATTTTCGATCGGGGATTCGTCATTCGCGATCCCGAGGGGCGCATTGTGCGCTTTCTGGGCCTCGCGAGCGACATCACCGAGCAGGTAGATCAAGGTCAGGTAATTCCGATGCAACTCGAGCAATCGTCCCCCACTACTCTTCGCAGGGGAGCAGGCGGAACACAAACAAGGAGAACACAGGAATGATCGGAGAACGTTTGCGGGATATTCGCAGGGAAAAGAAACTGTCGCAGGGCGACCTGGAAGAGCGCACGGGGCTTTCGCGTTGCTATCTCTCCCGGATCGAGAATGGCCATACCACGCCGTCGATCGAAACGCTGGAAAAGCTGGCGAGCGCCATGCAGGTGCCGCTTTACCAGCTGTTCTATCAGGGCAGCGGTCCGGCGAAGCCGCTGGTAATTCCCCGGCAGAAGGATGCCACGTCGGAGGAATGGGGGCTTTCCGGCAAGTGGGGCGGATTTATCAATCGCCTGCGGGGTTTGCTGGGGCAAATGGAAGAGAACGACCGCAAGCTGCTGCTGGGCGTGGCCGTCAAGCTGGCGCGCAAGAAGTAACGGCGGGGTTCGTTTGCGATCGTGCTGAGGAGCCGGCCCTGGGACAGGTCCCAGGGCCGAAGCGGACGCTTTCGCCGCTTTCGAGGGGAACTTCAGCAATTCCGTCAAAATTGCACGCCTATCGCCGCCGGGTTCCCTCTTTGGCGCTTCCTTGAAGAAGCGCGTCGCGCAAGGCGTGAATGCGGGTTAGAATTCTGGCAACGCCCCCTGCCATGACCGCACGGATCGAACGCCGAACACAAACCCGCAAGCGCCCCGTCAGCCTTGTGTACGTGGAGCTTCCCCCCGCGAATGGCGGCATGATGCGCGACCTATCCGAGCACGGATTCGCGGTTCGGGCGATGCTGCCCTTGCAGCAATCCGAGAAGGTCGCCTTCTCTTTCATCCTGGAACCGGGCGCGCGCATCGATGGAGACGCCATTGTCGTGCGGTTGCAGGACACCGGGCACCTCGCGGCGCTTGAGTTCGCAGGGCTTTCCGCGCACGCGCGAGATCAGATTCGCCGGTGGCTGGATCAATCGGACAGGCCTCTGGGCAAAAAGAGTCAGGCGGCACAGGCGCCGGCGGAGGAGAATTCGAGCTTCGAAGAACTGCGGGACGAGATTCGCGCCACGGAGCGCCGCCCCCTGCCACCTGCGGTGCAACTCCCGGTTTCCAACCCTGCGCCGGCGCCGCCAACGCCAAAACTTTCGGAACCTGAGGAACTCCCTCCGCTACTGAAACTCTCCTCCATTCGACCGAACTCCAAGAAGAAGGAATTAGCCGAACAAGTTGGGCCGGCGCCCACGGAAGCGGCGCTTGCGCCATTGGTTCCAGCCGTTGCCGTGCCGGAGCCAGAACCAGAACCGGAACCGGAATTCCGACGAGAGATGCCACTGGCAGAGCCTGTGGTTCACCCTTCACAGGAACCTCTTCGTGACCTACAAGCGGACCTTCCCCCGGCGCTGGAGCCGCTCTCGTCTCTGGAAGGTGAGAACGAGCAAGCCATGCCCGGATGGATGGACCGCTTTACGTTGAGCCGGGCCATTGGCATCATGCTCGTGCTTACCTTGGTTGCGGGTTCTTTCGTCTACCATCGCGAACTCGGCCGTGCCTTGATCTGGCTGGGGCAGAAAATCGCCGGGGACGACATCTCTGGAAGTGTGCAGCCATCGCGTTCCGCGGCACTGGCTGCCGCCGGGCCGCCGGCCATTGCGGAATCCGGGCAAACCGCGGCCGGCACGAATCCACCGAGGCCGCCGGCATCTGCAACCGCCCCATCCGCCGCCGACTCAAATGCCAACGTGACGCAGAGCACGGAACTGCCGGCAGCTTCGGAAGCGACACCTGTACCGCAGTTGAAAGACGCAACCTCTGCTTCGCTGGTGCCGCTGACCCAGGTCACGCGCGCACCACCCGCTTCCGCTCCCGCGGAATCTTCCAACGCCGCGGACCAGCCGGAATACCAGCGAGCTCTGGCCATCTTGCACGCACGTAACCGCGAAGCGGAAGTGCCCGAAGCCGTGCGGCTGCTCTGGGCAGCAGTGGAAAAAGGCAATCTGGCCGCGGAAGTGACCCTGGCCGATTTGTATCGCACGGGCCGCGGAGTCTCCAAGAATTGCGCGCAGGCGAAGGTCCTGCTGTCCACGGCCGCGCGCCGGGGGAGCGCGGACGCCCAGAAGCATCTGGACGAGTTGCAACGGGAAGGGTGTGAGGAATAAGCTAGGCGCTCGAAAATTCAGGCGCGTTTCCAAAATAGGCCTGGTGAATCAGAATGGAGGGCGCTGACCGTGTATTGCTCCAAGTGTGGTGGAAGTCTGACGGCGGATGCCGCATTTTGCGGCGGATGCGGAACGCCGGTTGGGCGGCCGGCGCCAGTTGCAGCTGCGCCGCCGGTGACGGCGGGCTATCCGCTTGCCGCGGCAGGTTCTACGTATGCGGATCCGGCGGGGCTTGTGATATCGCGAAGCTTCGTCTATGCCGGGTTTTGGCTGCGATTTTTCGCCTACCTAATTGATGGCCTGATTCTCACTGTGGCGATTCTGATTCTGCTTCTCCCGTTTCTGTTTTTGACGGGACTCGCTGCGAGCATCGGCACGATCGGGGAAATCCATGGACAGCCTAATGCCGCGCAGGTTGGCGCATTCATTACCTTGATTTTGTTCTTCGTGGCCATTTCGATTCTGATCCAGTGGTTGTACCACGCGTATCTGGAGAGCGGCGAAAAACAGGCCACCTGGGGCAAGCAGGCGTTGGGCATCTATGTGACCGATTTGATGGGGAACCGGCTCAGTTTCGGCCGGGCGTCCGGGCGCTTTTTCGCGAAGATAGTTACCGGGATGATTCCCTTGGGAATCGGTTACATCATGGCCGGGTTCACCGAACGAAAGCAGGCGCTCCACGACATGATTGCGAGTTGCCTGGTGCTGAAGCGCTAGATTCTGCAGAATTGCATGGAGCCCGGATTCACACGCAGCCGGGTAGAGTGCGCCTTCGCTTACTCGTAGGAATTGGCCGCGCGAAGCAGCGTGCTCTCCATGCGCAGGAACGCAAGTTCCGTCAGCCAGAGCACATTGTGTTTTGGGCTGCGATTGAGCTCCGTGATGTCGATAAGGCGGTAGCCGTGCCCGGCCATGAATTGCACGACCGCTGCAACGGAGTTCTCAAAAGGGCAGAGCACCGAAGCTTCAACCAGGAAGACTTCCGTCTTTCCCAGCAGGTTCGTGGCTCCGCGCAATACCTTCAAATCAAAACCCTCGGCGTCGATTTTCACCATCTCCGGGACCGGGAGTTTGTGCTCCACGAGAAGATCGTTCAGCGCCCAAACCTCAATGGGGACAGCGGGCCCCGAGGCACCTTCCGGCGAGAGAAACGAACTGCTGTCGTCGCGATGAGAGAGATGGAAGGGAAGCTTGCCGGTGGCGTCGGAAGCTCCCGCGCTGATCCAGGTGATATTTTTGCCGGCCTTCCGCAAGTCCTCGATGTAGACCTTCAGCGGGTCCTGGGGCTCGAGGAGTGTATATTGCGCGCCGGGAAAAAACTGGAGCGCCGTGCGCGTCCAATTCCCATGATTCGCGCCAACGTCGAGAATGTGGGCAGGCGCAAAGCCCGCCTGGCGAAGCACCGAAAACAGGACTTCCGCGCCAAATTCCCGCCTTTGAACGCCCTGCAGCCTCGCCAAGCGCAAACCGAAGGGCCGCAAGAGGGACTGAAGCAGAGTTTTCACAAGAGGCATCATAGCAAAACCTCCCAAAATTCCTCGCTGCAGCTCGCTGGGTCACAGGGCACAGGCGCCAGAAATGCCGTGGGCTTTTGGTCGAAACACGGGGCGAAAGCCAGTACTAGTAACTCCAGTTGACCGAACCGCAGCGAATCGCCCGGCTTCTTGCCTCGATTTCTTGACTTACCCCCCTTCTGCCCAAATAATGGATAAGCATGAGCGCACGCGCCGGAGGCGCCGCAGATATGTTCCTCGACGTAAAGGAACTAGCCGTCCGTAAGGTGCACATCCGGAAAGAATACGCTCCGGGCAGCATCGATTACGGCGCCAATGAGGTGAAGCAGGCAGGGCCCTTGGAGGTCACCGCCGCGGCCGAATTATTGGACGGGCAGATTCGCGTTGCGGGGATCCTGGAGACAAAGATCGAGATGGTCTGCGCCCGCTGCCTGGAGCCTGTAATCGAGGAAGTTCACAAGGATTTCGACCTCTTCTATCAGCCGCTTCCGAAAGGTGCCAAGCACGAGGAGGAGCGGCTGAGAGACGACGACACAGAAATCGGGTTTTTCGAAGGAGAAGGGCTGTTTCTGGCCGACGTGCTCAAGGAACAGGTGCTATTGTCACTGCCGATGAAGGTGATTTGCCAAAGCGATTGCCGCGGATTGTGTTCCACCTGCGGCGCGAATCTCAATCACGAAGAGTGCCGCTGCGAGACCCACGCCACGGATCCGCGGTTGGCTCCCCTCGCACGGCTAAAGCAGGACTGGCTCAAGAAACAATAGATTTCCGGGCTAAAAGCCCATAGAATCCGACCTTGTTCGGACTGGCGCAGTGTGTTGCCACGAGCGAGGCGAGAACCAGGAGTGAAGTAATGCCTAATCCAAAACGTAGACATTCCAAGGCGCGCAAGAACAAGCGTCGCGCTCACGATCACTTGTTTGCGCCTGCGATGGCCAAGTGTCCGAATTGCCACGAAATGAAGCAGCCCCACCGGGCTTGCCCTCATTGCGGCTATTACAAAGGCCGGCCGGTTCACGACACGAAGTAAGCGGTTGAAATATTTGCCAGGCCCCGGATGGGCGTTGGTTCAGGTGTGTGCTTTCATCGAGGGCTTGCCGGAGTCGCCGAGTAAAACTCCATGATCACAATCGCCGTGGATGCCATGGGGGGAGACCACGCACCCCGTCCGGAGGTGGAGGGGAGCGTTCGCGCCGCCAAGGAGTACGGCGTACGCGTGCTTCTGGTTGGACAACCGCAAGTGATCCGCCCGGTGCTGGAGACGTATATCAAGCCTTCGCTGCCGATTGAGATTGTTCCGGCCAGCGAAGTGATCACCATGCAGGATCACCCGGCGCAGGCCTTCCGGCGAAAGAAGGATAGCTCGGTGCACGTGGCGGCGCGCCTGGTGAAGGATGGCGCGGCGGACGCGATCGTCAGCGCAGGGAACACCGGCGCGGTGATGACCACGGCGAAGTTCATCCTCGGCACGCTGGAATCGGTGGACCGCGTGGCGCTGGCCGCGCCATTTCCCAACGCCAAGGGCGGCGTATCCGTGCTCCTGGACGTCGGGGCGAACGTAGACTCGAAGCCGGAGCACCTGCTGCAGTTCGGTGTGATGGGCGAGATTTACTACCGGCTGACGTTCGGCAGCCGCAAGCCGCGTGTGGGGCTGCTATCGGTCGGCGAGGAAGAGATCAAGGGCAATGAACTAACGCGTGCCGTGTACGACCGCTTCAAGACTTTGCCGGTGCAGTTTGTCGGCAATGTGGAAGGCAACGACTTGTTTTCCGGCAAGGTGGACGTGATTGTCTGCGACGGATTCGTCGGCAACATCGCGCTGAAGATTTGCGAAGCGCTGGCGATGGAAATCGTCAAGTATCTGCGCAAGACGTACAAGAGTTCGCTGTCCTCGAAGTTGGGCTATCTGTTTTCCAAGGGGGCCTTCAAGGGTCTCAAACGCACCATGGACTACTCGGAATACGGCGGTGCGCCGCTGCTGGGAGTGCGTGGCGTTTGCGTGATTGGCCATGGCCGCTCCAACGCCAACGCCATCAAGAACGCCATTCGCGTGGCGGCGGGTCTTGCTCGCGCGCGGTTGAATGAGAAAATCGAACAAGAGCTCTCCCTGACCCACGCGCAAATGTGACGTCCGGAGAGAGGAGCATTTTATGGGCAAAGTAGCATTCATCTTCCCGGGGCAGGCTTCGCAATACTCCGGCATGGGCAAGGAACTTGCGGAAAAGTATCCGGCGGCGCGCGCGATTTTCGACGAAGCCGACAAAGCGCTGGGCTTTTCCATTTCCAGGATTTGCTTTGAAGGCACGGAAGAGGAGTTGAAGCAGACGGCTTATACGCAGCCCGCGATTTTGACGGTTTCCGTCGCGGCGCTTTGGGCGCTTTCGGAAAAGCGCATCGGAGCGGAGTTTGTGGCCGGGCATAGCCTGGGCGAATATTCGGCGCTGGTGGCCGCCGGCACATTGAATTTTGCCGAGGCGGTGAAACTGGTGCACAAGCGCGGAAAGTACATGCAGGAAGCGGTTCCGGCGGGGCAGGGCGCGATGGCCGCGATTCTGGGATTGTCGCCCGCGGTGGTGGCCGATGCGTGCAAACGAGCGGCGGAGGGCGGCGTGTGCGCGCCGGCAAATCTGAATTCGCCAGAGCAGACTGTGATTTCCGGGGAAGCCGCGGCCGTGAAACGCGCGGTGGAGATTGCTTCGCAGTTGGGCGCAAAGCGGGCTGTGATACTGCCGGTATCGGCGCCGTTTCATTCGGCGATGATGATGCCCGCGCAGGAAAAGCTGGAAAAGGATCTTCGTGCCATCCAGTTTGCCGATCCTCATGTGCCGGTGGTCACCAACGTGGACGCGGACACGATCCAGAAGGGCGACGACGCCCGCGAAGCTTTGATCCGGCAGGTGTCCATGCCCGTGCGCTGGGAAGAATCCATGCGATTACTGCTCGACGAAGGCGTGACCACGTTTATCGAAGTTGGCCCGGGCAAGGTGCTCACCGGATTGATGCGCCAGATCGAGCGTTCGGTGACCACACTGAACGTGGAAGACGAAAAGAGTTTGCAAGCAACAGTGGAGAAAATCGCCGCGGCCAAATCGGACGCGGCTTGAATCCGCTGTGCAGGAGCGGCGTTGCGCTGCTTTCTTGCTGGCAGAACGTTTTTGTCCGGAGTGGGGATGCTTCGATGTTGGCTCGGCAGCACAGGCTAAAGCCTGTGCAACAGGAGCGGGCGAGGCGTGAGGGATTGTAGCTCGGGACTCCAGGCCCGGTGGTTTTCGGATTTGCGGGCGGAATTGCAGATGGCAGGGAAAAGCCTCACCCCTGAAGGGGTGAGCTACAGGTTGAATCGCAATGTTTAGTCTGAAGGATAAGGTTGCGGTTGTTACCGGCGCCTCGCAAGGGATCGGGCGCGACACCGCACATGCGCTTGCCGAGGTTGGCGCGAAGGTTGCCGTGGCGGCGCGCAATGAAGAGAAGCTCGCCGAACTGGTGCGGGAAATTTGCGCCAAGGGTGGCGAAGCGCTGGCTGTCAAGATGGACGTGGCCGATCTGGAGCAGATTAAAGCTGGATTCAAATCGATCCTCGAAAAATTCGGCAAGATCGACATCCTGGTGAACAACGCCGCCATCACGCGGGACGGTCTGGCCATGCGCATGAAGCCGGACGATTGGGAAGCGGTGCTGCGCACGAATCTCACCGGCGCGCATTATTGCATCCAGCAGGTGTTGCCGCCGATGATGAAAGTGCGTTCCGGCCGGATCATCAACATCTCCTCGGTCGTGGCGGAAACCGGCAACGCCGGCCAGGCGAATTACGTCGCGGCCAAAGCCGGGCTCATTGGCCTCACCAAAGCCATTGCCATTGAAATCGCATCACGAAATATCACGGTGAACGCGATTGCCCCGGGCTTCATCGAAACGCCGATGACCGCCGTGCTGCCGGACAAGGTGAAGGAAGAACTGAAGGTGCGCATTCCTCTCGGCCGCCTCGGCTCCGGCCGCGACGTCGCCGCCGCCATCGTTTTTCTGGCCAGCGACGAAGCCGCTTACATTACCGGTCATGTCCTAGACGTCAACGGGGGCATGTATCTGGCGTGAGGCCAGTTGACGGCTAATAGCTGCTTGCGAAGTTGACCTTGGTGGGCAGGAAAAGTAGACTGGCAAGGTTACTTAGGCAAGGCAAAACGAGCTTGTACACGGCTTCATGGCCGGTTCAGGGTACAGGGAAGTACGTCACACAATTGAGCGGCTCCAGCGCCGCGGAGGAATGTGTATGGCCAGTGTGGAAGAACGCGTAAAGCAGATTATCGTCGAGCAGCTTGGTGTGGATGAAGCCGAAGTCACCCCCACGGCGTCGTTCGTGGACGATTTGGGAGCGGACTCGCTCGACCAGGTGGAATTGGTGATGGCTTTCGAAGAAGCCTTCGGCATTGAAGTGCCCGACGAGGACGCCGAGAAGATGACGACCGTGAAGGACGCCATCGAATACATCGACAAGCATTCCAAGGGCAAGTAGTTCGCAGCGAAATCCCCGCATGAAGGAGCACGTGAGTTGACTCGCCGGGTGGTTGTTACGGGAGTTGGGTTGGTCTGCGCGCTGGGCATCGGCACGGAGGAAAGCTGGAAGAACCTCGTCGCCGGGAAGAGCGGCATCGGCCCGATCACCCATTTTGATACCGCGGATTTCGATTGCAAAATCGCTGGCGAAGTCAAAAACTTCGACCCCTTCCAGTGGATCGAGAAAAAAGAACTGAAAAAGATGGGGCGATTCATCCAGGTGGCGCTGGCGGGGGCGGATTTCGCGGTGAAGATGGCGAACTGGAAGCCCGAGGATTCGGACCTCGATGAGGTAGGCGTGTATGTGGCCTCCGGCATCGGCGGGTTCGACATCATCGAGCGCGAGCACATCAAGCTGATGCAGGGCGGCCCCGGGAAAATCTCGCCGTTCTTCATTCCCTCTGCGATTGTGAATCTCGCTTCGGGGCACATTTCAATTCGCTATGGAGCGCGGGGGCCGAATTCCGCGACGGCAACGGCCTGCTCCGCTTCGGCGCATTCGATTGGCGATTCTTTCAAGATCATCGAACGCGGCGCTGCGGAAATGATGATTTGCGGCGGCACGGAGGCCACGATCACCCCCATGGGCATCGGCGGGTTCGCCTCCATGCGAGCGCTTTCCACGCGCAACGATGCGCCGGAAAAAGCCAGCCGGCCGTTTGACGCGGACCGCGACGGCTTCGTGGTCGGCGAAGGCGCGGGCATTCTGGTGATGGAATCGCTGGAGCACGCGCAGAGGCGCAACGCGCCCATCCTCGCGGAAATCGTCGGCTATGGCATGAGCGGTGACGCGTATCACATCACGCAGCCCGCGGAAAACGGGGACGGCGCGTACCGCGTGATGAAGGCTGCCTTGAAAGATGCCAAGCTTTCACCCGACGATATTGGTTACGTGAATGCGCACGGCACGTCCACGCCGCTGGGCGACGCCATCGAAACCACCGCGATGAAGCGGCTGTTTGGCGAACGCGCCACCAGCAAGAAGCTGGCTGTGAGCTCCACAAAGTCGATGACCGGCCACCTGCTTGGAGGCGCGGGAGGCCTGGAAGCGGGGATCAGCGTCCTGGCCTTGCGAGACCAGATTTTGCCGCCGACCATAAACCAGGAACACCCCGATCCGGCGTGTGACCTGGATTACGTACCCAACGTGGCCCGAAAGGCTACAGTGGATTACGCGCTGTCGAATTCGTTCGGCTTTGGCGGCACCAACGCCGCCCTGATTTTCAAGCGCTGGACCGGGAAGTAGCCGCTCCGCGTCCCTCTGAGGGCGGCTTCTTGCCCCGAGCATAGCGAATGGGTACGCCGCCTTCGCTCCCCGTGCCCGGTTTCATCGAGAATTGGCAGGGTCTGCCGCTTGCCCTGAGGGTAGCCGAAGGGTCTGAGGCGGGCCGCTCCTCCGTACAAAGGTGATCGCATGAACATCCTCGTTTGCATCAAGCAGGTTCCGGCAAAAGATGCGCCGCTGGCCATTGCCGGCAACTGGATCAAGGAATCGGACATCGGCTTCGAAATGAACGAGCCGGACTCTTACGCGCTTGAAGAGGCGCTGCGCCTGAAGGAAAAACACGGGGGCGAAGTGATCGTGCTTTCACTGGGGCCGGAGCGCGTGAAGCAAACGATTAAGGAAGCGCTGGCCAAGGGAGCGGATCGCGGGATCCACATCGCTGACGACAATTTTGCGGAACTAGATCCGCTCGGAGCCGCGAAGGTGCTCGCCGCAGCGATAGGCAAGGAAAAGATCGACCTGGTGCTCACCGGGCTGCAGAGCGACGACCATGGGTTCGGCCAGACTGGTGTGCTTCTGGCGGCGCTGCTGAACCTGCCGCACGCGACGATCATCATGCAGATCGACGTTCAGGAGGGGTCTTCTTCCGGTACAACCGCTCCGCGGTTGATGAAGCTGAAGCGGGAACTGGAAGCCGGATGGTTCCAGTGGATCGAATGCCCGTTGCCGGCGGTTTTGAGCATTCAGTCCGGCATCAACAAGGTGCGCTACGCGACGCTGAAGGGCATCATGGCCGCGAAGAAGAAGGAAATTGCCACGGTGACGCGGGAAGCGCTCGGCGTCAGCGCGGAGTCCACTCAGAAAATCGAAAAGATCTACGTTCCCACCAAGACGAAGAAGACGGAATTCCTGACCGGCCCGCCCAAAGAAGTGGCCGCCAAGCTGGTCGAGAAGCTGAAATTCGAAGCGCGGGTGATCTGAACATGAAAATCCTCGTTATTACCGAGCAACGGCAGGGCAAGTGGAACAACACGAGTTTCGAAACGCTGGTTGCCGCGCAGCAAATCGCGGCGGCGGCATCCGGCACGGTCAGCACGGTGGTGATCGGCAAGGGCGTTGCTGCGCTGGCGGACGAAGTCGCCTCGAAAAACGTGGCCGACGTTTCAATCGTCGAGCACGATCTGCTCGACTCCTACACGCCCGACGGCTATTGCACGGCGTTGAAGCAAGTGGTCGAATCCGCGAAACCGGATCTCGTCCTTTTCCCGCACACTTATCAGGTGCGCGATTTTGCTCCCAAACTGGCCGCGTCTCTCGGCAAGGGCATGATTGGCGATTGCGTCGGTTTCCGCAACGAAGGCGGAAAGCTGGTTTTCGTCCGGCAGATGTTCCAGGGCAAGACGGCCGCGGATGTTACCTTCCTTGGGGCGGGGCCGTGGTTCGCTTCCTTCCAGTCGGGAGCGTTTCGTGCTGACCAATTGGCTGCGCACTCCAGCAAGGCACCTGTGAACGCGGTGGCGGTCACGCTCGACGCTGCGGACATTCGCACGAAGCCGCTCGAAGTGTTCAAAGAAGCCAAATCCGCAGTGGACCTGACGCAGGCGCCGCTGATTGTGTCGATCGGGCGCGGCATCAAGGCCCCGGAAAATATCGCGCAGGCCGAAGCGCTGGCCAAGGCGATGGGAGCGGAGATTGCGGCGTCGCGGCCGATTTGCGACGAAGGCTGGCTTCCCATGGAACGGCAGATCGGCAGCTCCGGCCAGACCGTCGCGCCGAAGCTATATCTCGCGCTGGGCATCAGCGGTGCGATCCAGCATGTGGTCGGTATGAAGGGAGCGCGCACCATCGTCGCCGTCAACAAAGACCAGAACGCCCCGATTTTCGAAATTGCCGATTACGGCATCGTCGCGGACATCTTCGAAGTCATGCCTGCCCTCACCGAGGAACTCCAGAAGGCCAAGGGCTGATATCTGTCACCAAACGCTTGTTTGGTAAACTGAAACCATGACCATGCAACGGGAACAACTGGAAGCGGATGTACTGATTGTGGGTGCGGGGCCGGCGGGATTGAGCTGTGCGCTGCACCTGGCGAACCTCATCAAGCAGCACAACGCCAGCGGCGCGAAGCCAGAGCTCTCGGCGGAAAACATTTACGTGCTCGAAAAGGGCAGGGAAATTGGCGCGCACCAGCTTTCCGGCGCGATCATGAATCCCAAGGCGCTCGCCGAGCTCGTTCCCGGCTTTGAAAAATCGGCGCCGCTGGATACGCCGGTGACCGATTCCGCCGCGCTGCTCTTCACCGAAAAGCACTCTTATCGCGCGCCAATCACGCCGCCGCCGTTCAACAATACCGGAAACTACGTCATTTCGCTTAGTAAGGTGGTGAAATGGCTGGGCGGGCTGGTGGAAGCGGCGGGCGTCAACCTGTTCAAGGAATTTGGGGGCGCGGATCTGATTTACGAAGGAGACGGGATCGCCGGCGTCATCACCGAAGACAAGGGCCTCGACAAAAACGGCAAGCCCAAGGCCAACTACACGCCGGGCTACGAATTGCGTGCCAAGGTCACCGTGCTCGCCGAAGGCACGCGCGGCTCACTCACAAAGCAACTCGTTGCCAAAAAGCATCTCGACAACATCAATCCGCAAAGCTACGGCATTGGAATCAAAGAACTCTGGGACGTGCAGCCCGGCAAAATCAAACCGGGCTACGTGGCGCACACGTTAGGCTGGCCGATCTCCACGAAAATGTACGGCGGCGGGTGGATTTACGGGCTCAGCAACAATCGCATTTCGATCGGCTTGGTTATCGCCCTCGAATACGAAAACTCGCGCTTCGATCCGCACGCCGCGTTTCAGACCTGGAAGACACATCCGTTTGTGCGCAACATTCTCGAAGGGGGAAAGCTGGTCCGTTACGGCGCGAAGTCGCTTCCCTATGGCGGCTGGTACGCAATGCCGCGCAATTTTATGGATGGAGGGCTGATCGCTGGCGATTCGGGCAGCTTTCTCGATTCGCAGCGCCTGAAAGGCGTGCACCTGGCCATGAAGAGCGGCATGTTGGCCGCGGAAACGATATTCGAAGCGTTGAAGAAAGGCGACTACTCCGCCAACACGCTGAAACTTTATAAGGAAAAAATCGATCACAGCTACATCAAGGAAGAGCTTTGGAAGGTGCGCAACTTCCATCAGTCGTTCCGCAACGGCATGTTGGACGGCTTCTTTCATTCCGCGATCCAGCAGATTACAGGCGGCGCGGGCCTGGTCGATCCCATGCACGCCCACGCCGGCCACGAAGCGTACAAGCCGATTTTTGGGCGGCCCGCTCCGGAGCGATTTAAGGGTGACGGCAAGCTGACCTTCGACCGGCTAACCGACGTCTACCACTCCGGCACGCGCCACGACGAAGATCAGCCCTGTCACCTGAAAGTGCAGGACCTGAACATCTGCTCCACGAAATGCGTTGAGGAGTTTGGCAATCCCTGCCAGTATTTCTGCCCGGCGGCCGTTTATGAAATGGTGAAGGAGGGAAGCACACTGAAGCTGAAGATCAACGCCGCCAATTGCGTCCACTGCAAAACCTGCGACATCGCCGATCCCTACCAGATCATCGACTGGGTTGTGCCCGAAGGCGGCGGTGGCCCCAACTACGATGGGATGTAGGGACGTTGAGCATTCCGCATCCGTGCGGGATAGCGGATTATAGAAAGAAACTCCGGCCGAGCCTCACGGCAACAATCCGTAGACGTCCAGCTCACCAGGGACCGTTGTCGAAGAAGAGCTGCCACCCGTGTTGTTTCCGCGCGTTCCGATATATACCTTGCCGTTTGCAATGGTGGGCACCGTGAATTTAACGGCGTTTCCGGCGGAGTTTCCGCTGCCTTGCGAACTGTTCCAGAGTTCGGTGGCCAGATTGGTTGCATCAAAAGCGTGAAGAACCGTGGCCCCGCATCCGGGGGATTGCTCCGTGCAGTAATTGGTGTTGTCCAGCGCCCAGACGATCCCATTGGTGGCTCCCAGTGAGGAAACAGAGGGAGTGGCTCCCGGGAAACCAAAGGTGTTCCCCGCGGACTGGGAAGTCGAAGAGGTCGCAAACAAACCAGTGGAGGTATTAAAGGTGTACTGCTTGATGTGGCTGCCGACTCCAGCAATGTAGAGCGAATTCTGCCAGAATGCCGGAGTGGAAAAGATGCTGTTGCCGATGCTAAAGGATTGGACAGCGTTGCTATTGGCGGGGCTGGCATTCGCACCATAGCCGCCGAGGTTGTCGCGATTCAACAAAAACAGCGTGCCCTCCTTGCCTCCACCGATGACCAGCCGGGGTACCGGGGAGTTGGGCGAGTCGACAAGGACGGTCGCGCCGCCTGCGCCCGCATCCTGGTCGCCGCCATCGAGGGAACTCTGATCGCTCGGGGTGAAGTAACTGGAGACGGCCAGTCCCGAAGCGGTGGACAACTTGAGGTAAGAGTCTCCGTAATCTGTGTTCGGAGCGGTCGAGGAATTCGCGTTGAAGTTTCCGTTGCCGGTAATCACATAGAGATTGTTGCTCGAATCTGCCGCGGGTGCGCCACCCGACATCCAGATACCGCCCTGCCGGCCGTTGGGGGAAGTGTTGAAGACGGCCACTTGCGCCAGGTTGCTTTCGTTGTATCCGATCACCCAGCCGTGGTACGGGCCGTTGTCGCCGTGCGAAGCCCATGAAATGTAGACAACGCCGTTGACCAGAGCCAGGCCGGGCCGCTGGCCTTCCTTCAGCGGATCAAAGGCAACCAGCCCGCCGCTGGACCCATCGCCGGTCCCCGAAACAGTGATGGAGTTGTTGATGTCGACGGGGCTTCCGGCTTGCTCGCTTCCATCGAGCAGGCTGATGGCGTGGAGTCGCTGGTGGCAGGAAGAGGAAGGCGTGCACGAAGTTCCGCTGACCTTGGACTTCGCCAAAACGTAGAGAACTTTTGTGCTGAGTTCGATCACCGGGGTACCGGTGATGCCGATATCGGGCATCAGATCGCCAGTACCCACGTCGTTGTAATTGACATAGGTTTCGTTCGAGCCCAGCAAGGATTTCGACCAGTATAGCGTGCAGGGGCTTGCGTCTGCGTCAAAGGCGTAAACCGTGTCGTGGGTGGTGGCAACGAAAATGACGTTGTGCGTGCCGCCGCCGATGTTCAGACTGGGCACCCACAAAGGCTGAGCATAAACCGCACCATCCACGGTGCAGGAGAAAAGCTTGCCAAAGGTGCTGGAGCTGACGGTGGATGTCGTCAGAGCGTATTCCTGTGAGTTCACACCGTCGCGCGACAAATCGTTATGATACGTCGTGACGCCGGCGAGGTCGGTCACGCCGATGGTCACGCTGGCGGACTTGGAACCATCCGAGATGCTGGTGGCCGTGATGGTGTAAACGCCTGCGGTTGCCGCGCTGAAGCTGGCGGTTGAGGTCGTCTGGTTCTGCAGGGAGCCGCCGCTCGAAACGCTCCAGCTCACTCCGGCGCCCCCGGGGTCATTGGTCACGGTCGCGGTCAGCGAGAGAACTTGATTGATCACTGCCCCGCCGCGCTTCGGAGAGAGGGAAACGCTGATATTTCCTGTGCCACCGATAGTCAGCGTCAGGTTCACGGTCATTGATTGTTTCGGACTGCTGGAATCCTGTACTTGGAAAGTTAGCGGGGTGTTGGTCACAGACACCGTTGGCGTTCCAGAAAGCACACCGGTGGATGCGTTCAGAGAGAGACCCGGCGGCAAGGTGCCGCTGGTGATGGACCAGGAATAAGGCGGCGTGCCGCCGGATGCGACAAGCGTCGTGCTGTAGGCCACGCCGACCTGCCCGCCCGGCAGAGAAGTGGTGGTGATCGCCAGCGTCGCTGGGGCAATGGTCAAAGTTAGATTGGCAGTTTTTGTCTGCTTGGGACTGCTGGAATCCTGCACCTGGAACGTGAGCGGAGCGCTGCTCACCGCGGTCGTCGGTGTGCCGGTGATCGCGCCCGTGGAAGAATTGAGCGATAGCCCTGCCGGCAACGAACCACTGGTTAGGGACCACGAATAAGGAGTCGTGCCGCCGGATGCGACAAGCGTGGTGCTGTAGGCCACGCCGACCTGTCCGCCCGGCAGAGAAGTGGTGGTGATCGCCAGCGTCGCTGGGGCAATGGTCAAAGTTAGATTGGCAGTTTTTGTCTGCTTGGGACTGCTGGAATCCTGCACCTGGAACGTGAGCGGAGCGCTGCTCACCGCGGTCGTCGGTGTGCCGGTGATCGCGCCCGTGGAAGAATTGAGCGATAGCCCTGCCGGCAACGAACCACTGGTTAGGGACCACGAATAAGGAGTCGTGCCGCCGGATGCGACAAGCGTCGTGCTGTAGGCCACGCCGACTTGCCCGCCCGGCAGAGAAGCAGTGGTGATGCCCAAAGCGGCCGGAGCGATGGTCAGGAGCAGCGTTGCGGTCTTTGTTTGCTTTGGGGTTCCAGAATCCTGCACCTGGAAGGTCAGGGAGAGGTTACTGACCGCAACGGTAGGCGTTCCGGTGATTGCGCCCGTCGAGGCGTTTAACGAGAGACCCGGCGGCAAGGTGCCGCTGGTGATGGACCAGGAATAAGGCGGCGTGCCGCCGGATGCGACAAGCGTCGTGCTGTAGGCCACGCCGACCTGTCCGCCCGGCAGAGAAGTGGTGGTGATCGCCAGCGTCGCTGGGGCAATGGTCAAAGTTAGATTGGCAGTTTTTGTCTGCTTGGGACTGCTGGAATCCTGGACCTGGAACGTGAGCGGAGCGCTGCTCACCGCGGTCGTCGGTGTGCCGGTGATCGCGCCCGTCGAGGCATTTAACGAGAGACCCGGCGGCAAGGTGCCGCTGGTGATGGACCAGGAATAAGGCGGCGTGCCGCCGGATGCGACAAGCGTCGTGCTGTAGGCCACGCCGACCTGCCCGCCCGGCAGAGAAGCAGTGGTGATGCCCAAAGCGGCCGGAGCGATGGTCAGGAGCAGCGTTGCGGTCTTTGTTTGCTTTGGGGTTCCAGAATCCTGCACCTGGAAGGTCAGGGAGAGGTTACTGACCGCAACGGTGGGCGTTCCGGTGATCGCGCCCGTGGAAGAATTGAGCGATAGCCCTGCCGGCAACGAACCACTGGTTAGGGACCACGAATAAGGAGTCGTGCCGCCGGTCGCAAGCAGTGTGGTGCTGTAAGCGGCGCCCACCTGGCCGCTCGGCAGAGCGCTCGTCGTGATTGCCAGGCCCGGAGGGTTGATGGTCAGCGTCAGGTTGGAAGTTTTTGCCTGCTTGGGACTGCTGGAATCCTGCACCTGAAACGTGAGCGGAGCGCTGCTCACCGCAGTCGTCGGTGTGCCGGTGATCGCGCCCGTGGAAGAATTAAGTGATAGCCCTGCCGGCAGCGTTCCGCTGGAGATGGACCATGTGTAGGGGGTTGTGCCCCCCGTCGCTGCCAGCGTCGTGTTGTAAGCCACGCCGACTTGTCCATTGGGCAAGGAACTCGTGGTAATCGCCAGACTCGGTGGCGCAATCGTAATGGTCAGCGACTTGGGTGCGGTCTGCGCCGGCGAGCTGCTATCAGTCACCTTGAACGTCACAGAGTCATTGGAGACCGCAGCGGTTGGCGTGCCGGTGATGGCCCCCGTGGACGAATTCAAGCTTAGCCCAGCAGGCAGGGAGCCGCTGGTAATCGACCACGTATACGGGGGCTTCCCGCCGGTGGCCGTCAACGTAGTGTTGTAAGCTACGCCGACTTGCCCGTTCGGCAACGAAGTGGTGCTGATGCTAGGTGGAGGAGGGAGAATCGTCAGGGTGAGATTCACCGTCTTGGTTTGCTTTGGGTTGGAAGCATCCTGCACTTGAAAGGTCAGGGAGGCGCTGCTCACCGCGGTCGTCGGTGTGCCGGTGATCGCGCCCGTGGAAGAATTGAGTGACAGCCCTGCCGGCAGCGTTCCGCTGGTGAGGGACCACGTGTAGGGCGTCGTGCCGCCTGTGGCCACCAGAGTTGCGCTATAGGCCACGCCAACTTGTCCGTTGGCCAGGGCCGTGGTGGAAATGGCCAGGTTGGCGGTATTGACGGTCAGCGTCAGATTTACCGCTCGAGTCTGGGCAGGAGTCTCCGCGTCCATGACCTGAAAGGTTAAAGCCACGTTGTTGGCAGGCGCGGTTGGCGTGCCCGAGATGGTCCCCGTGGAGGAGTTCAGGGACAATCCGGCGGGTAATGTCCCACTGGTAAGCGACCAGGTGTAGGGAGTCTTGCCGCCAGTGGCAACCAGCACCGCGTTAAAAGCCGTACCCACTTGTCCATTGGGAAGCGAGTTTGTCGAGATCGCCAGTGGCGACGGGTTCCCGCCTCCGCCACCCCCGCCGGAAACGGAAGCGCAGCCAGTCAAAAGAGCGGCCATCAACAGAACGGGTATCGCCAGGGCAGGGATGGAACGTGGGCAAAAACGCTTCGAGGCTGGCATGAGTTCGAGCTTCTCCTGATAGACCTGGACACGCGGCTTTACGGCTCTAGTTCGAGGACGGGGCTAGGCAGTCCTGAAGAGTGTAAGCTTGGAACGCGGATTTCGCCAACTGGTAGATAGAGCCAGTACCATCTCCGGTCAAGTGGCCAGTTCACGAACGGTTCTCCAGTAAGCGCGGCTCAGGTCGCCGGTGACCAGATGCGGCGGAAGTAAGTTTTCACCCGGTTCCAAGTGGATTCCTCCGGGGGCTTGGGCGGCGCGGCGGTTGGTCTTGGCGCTCGAGTGGATGGGCTGGCCTGCGCGACTTCGGGTTCGCCCTCCACACGGCCCTGGTAAATCAGCGTGGGCCGGACGCGGACGTGTCGCACCAAAATCACCAGGTTCGGGTCGTAGTCGGACTCGACTTTTTCTTTCGCGTTGTATTGCAGCGGCGGCATGAAAATCTGGTAGACCGGCTCATCGGGCTGCGCGGTTTGCGGCAGGCTGGTCGGATGTGCCGCGACCTGAGGCTCCGTCATTTTCTTGCGGATTTCTTCTTTGTTGGCCAACTGGCTGAGTTCGGTTGCGGGTGTCATCGGCTGCAGGTTGGTTTGCATTTCGCAAACGCAATGGCCGGTGGTGGATTTCAGGCCTTCCAACTGGCCGTTGGTCAGGGTGATGTCCCCGGCCTGAGGCACAATCACGCTTTGCCCGGTCAATTGATGTTCCAGGCGCACGGCGCCACGGTTCGCGCGGATGCACATTGTGCCGGAGCCGTCCAGGCCGACCAGCAAGTCCTGTACGCCATTGCCGATCGAAATGGGATGCGCCTGGATCTGCGCCGTGTAGACGTTCAGAGAAATGTTGCTCCCGAACTGTGCGTGGATTGTGCCAGAATCGAGCGCCACGGTGATAGCGCCTCCAGATTTCAGCAACGAAAAATGCGCGGGGCCGCAAATCAGGATGTACCCGCCTTCCACGAGGTCCACACGAGCCTGCCCAGCTTTGACGTGGACTTCGCTGCCGCTGCGCAGGATGGTGCGCACCTGGCCGTGAACCACGTCCACGGTCATCGGGCCTTCCACGGAGATGGCTTCACCCTCGATAGCGCCGATCGTGTCCGCCGGCGGATGGTCCGCGCGTGCCACGCCGATCGCGCAAAGGCCCGCGCACACAAACGCCTGCAGAAGAAACTTCGCCAGCCTGCTTCCAAGCTCTGGTTTGTTGTTGAGGGTCACCTGGGTGGAGCTCCGTCCGGGCGGGGATCATCGGACCCTCTATATACTATAGGAAGATGGAGACTCCCGACATCCAGAGGCAAGGGACCGAGCTGCCCGTCAGCGCCCATTACGATACCCGCCTGCCCAGGCTTCCCTGGAGCCGGCGCATTCAGATTCCGGTGATTGCCGCGGTTGTATATAGCGTCATTCGCGTCTTAGGCCCCACGTTGCGCTTTGAATGCCTGGGGCGTGCCCCGATCGATGCGTTTTGGGCCAGGAAACAACCGTGCATTTGGGCGTTCTGGCATCGCGTGATTCTGCCGATCTCCTGGTATGGACGCAATCGGGGCATCGTGGTGATGAACACGACGGCATTTGACGGGCAGTGGACTCGCAAGGTGATCGAGCGCCTGGGTTATGGGACCGCCCAGGGAAGCTCTTCGCGGGGCGGCTTGCGCGGTTTGCAGGTGATGGCCCAGCGGATTCGCGAAGGACTCGATTGCGCGTTTACCATTGATGGACCGCGCGGCCCCCGCTATGTGGCTAAAGTGGGCCCGGTGCTGCTGGCGCGCATGACGGGCGCACCGATCGTCGTCTTTCACATCGGCGTGGATCGCGGCAAAACCATGGAAAAGACCTGGGACCACTTCCTCTTGCCGGGACTTTTTGCGCGAGCGGTGTTGATTGGCGGCAAGCCGATTCTTGTTCCCACGGATGCCAATTCAGACATGATTCAGGCAAAGCATCAGGAGATGCAGAGGGAACTCGAGCGCGTGCGCGATATCGCGGAAGGCTGGTTCTCGCTTAGCGAAGAGGAGCGGAATCGGTATCGCGCGGAAATCGGCCGGTAGCCAAACTTCCCGGATTTTCCTTTCTTGCGAACTAAGAAGCCGGAGGAATCAGTTGCCGTCGCGTTCGCCGAGTTTCACGGGGATATCCAGCTTCTTGGCGCCGCGATAGACAGTGACCGTCACTGTGTCGCCGGGGCGCTTGCGATTCAGCAGAACGTTCATATCGAATTGATTCGCCACTTTCTGCCCGTCAATTCCGATAATCACGTCGCCGCCAATCATCAGAGTCCGCATGCCAGACTGGACGCGGCGGTCGCCACCGCGGATGCCCGCGGCGGCCGCCGGGCCGCCTCGCGTGGTTTGCTCCACCAATAGGCCCTCCTGCACGGGCAAATCGAGCGCTTCCGACAGCCACCCGGTAAGTTCCAGCGTGGTCACGCCGAGATAAGCGCGGCGGACGCGGCCCTCGGAGATCAGGTCGTTGGCAATCAATTTTGCGGTGTTGATGGGGATGGCGAAGCCGATTCCGGCCGCGGTACCCGAAGGCGTGTAGATCGCGGAATTGATGCCAATCACGTCGCCGTGCGAATCGATCAGCGGGCCGCCGGAATTTCCCCGATTGATCGAGGCATCGGTCTGGATTGCCGCGTCAATAAAGGTGGTGTCGCTGGTTTGCACCGTGCGTCCCAAGGCGCTCACGACGCCGGTGGTCAGAGTGGACTGAAAGCCGAAGGGATTGCCGATGGCCAGCACCTTCTGTCCGACCTGGAGCGTCGAAGAATCACCCAGCGGCAAATAGGCGAGCTGTTTGCCCTTGGCTTCTATTTTGATTAATGCGACGTCGTTGCGCTGGTCTGCCCCCACGAATTTTGCCGGATAGCGGCTCTTGTCGCCCAGCACCACTTCAATGGTCTGCGCTCCTGCGACCACGTGGTAATTCGTGAGGATGAACCCTCGCGGGTCAATCAAGAAGCCGGAGCCTGCGCCTTCCACGGGCACCGGGTCCATAAAGAAGTCATACTCCGTGGCCTTGGTGAGGATATTGGCCACCGCCGGCGAAGCTTGTTTGTAGATTCGGACGTTAATCGCTTCGTCCTCGGTCAGGGATGCGGGATGCTGCGGCTCACTCGCGGGCATCAGGCCCGGCATGGACATGGCGGCCGCATGCCGCGCTTCCACTTCCTTTGCCTCGCGAGGGCCGTAGCGCGCTCCCAGCCAATACGCTCCCAAAATGAGAATTAACGCCACCAAAACCAGCCGCACCGAGCTCCGGCCCAGCTCCGATCTACGGTCGTTCATTGAGTTCGCTCCATCGTTCACAAGTCACAGTATAAAGCAATTGGTCGAAGCTCGGCGGTGAGGTTCTGACGCAGCTCATTCAGAGCAGTGGCATTCAGAGCGCAATGCTTCGATCGGGTCCAGGGAGGCGGCCTTGCGTGCCGGATAATAGCCAAGACTGATGCCCACCAGAGCGGAAGAAAATACGGCAAGAGCGACTGCGCCGAAGCTGACGAGCGTGTTCCAATTGGCCATGCGCGAGATGATCATGGATGCCGTGATCCCGCATACTACTCCGGCGGATCCTCCTGCGATGGCCAATGTCACTGCTTCCATCAAAAACTGGGTGAGGAGGTCCTTGGTTTTTGATCCCACAGCTTGACTGAGGCCAATTTCCCGGGTTCGCTCGCGGACCGAATCCAGCATGATATTCATGATCCCAATGCCGCCCACAATCAAGGAAACCGACGCAACTGCCGCAAGCAGCAATGACAAAATGTGCGAGGACGCTTCCTGGGCGGCAAAATTCTCCTCCATGCTCCGAATCGAGAAGTCGTCGTCTGCCGATGCGGCGAGATGATGTCGCTGGCGAAGGAGCGCTCTTGCTTCGTCCTGCGCTGCCCGGACTTGATTGCCGCTTTTGGCCTCTAAGATGATGCTTTCTACAGCATCGGCATTCGCGGACTAAATTCCGAGAACTTTGCGTTTCGAAGTGGAAACCGGAATCAGGATGAAGTCGGCCTGATCCTGTCCGGGGAGCTCTCGCGCATCCGATTCGGATAAGGTGACCGCATTTCCGGTCCCCATGCGCATCCCGGAACTGGTCAGGCTGCCCGGAAGAATGATGACGGTGTTGCTGCCGATGCTCGCGATCTGCTGCTGAATGCGCTGCTTTGCCCCTGAACCGATCGCGGCGGTTGCGATCACGGCGGCAACACCGATCATGATTCCCAGCATCGTTAGAGCGGAGCGAAAATTGTTAACCTCAAGCGCGCGAAAGGCGATACGCATTGCGGAAGCAGGAGACTTCATGGTGAGACCTCTTCCGGAAGCGGTTGACCTTTCCTGTTCGGCCCGGAAGCCTCCATCGGGGGCGCCCCCGTATCGCCGACAATGCAGCCGTCGCGGAAGCTGATGATTCTGCTCGCGAATTTCGCTACTTCATCCGAGTGGGTCACCACGACAATCGTGAGCCCCTGAGCCTGGTTGAGCTGATGAAAGATCTCCATGATTTCGGCACTCGTGCGAGAGTCCAATTTGCCGGTTGGAGTTGATCCGAAGCGACCGCTGTGTACTTGCCGTCGGTCAGCCCGAAGCGCACGGGTACCGCTTCGAGCTTTCCCCCTTGCAACCGATAGACTACTTGCTTTTCGGGAGGTTGGAGCAACAAACCCGCATTTTTCAATACAGCCGCGGAGGGCCGGAAGCGCAAAGCCGAATTTGGCACCTTGAGTGCCGCCTCCAGCCGCGCGGTGAGGATGGTGACGTTGGCGGTCACACCCGGAAATAATTTCAAATTGGAATTGTCAACCGTAGTCACCACATCGTAGGTAACCACGTTTTGCGTGATGATCGGAGCCTTCCATATATCGGCGACCGAGCCCGCAAAAATTGTGTTTGGGTAAGAGTCCACGATGAAGGCGGCCTTTTGTCTCACGGCCACAGTGCCTACGTCCGAATCATCCACATTCATATCCACTTGCATTTTCGCGAGATCTTGCGCGATTTCGAAAATGGTGGGTGGATTCAAAGTGGAAGCAACGGTTTGCCCGATATCCATGCGACGCGCGATCACCGTCCCGTCCTCGGGAGCGTAGATCTGGCAATGGTCGAGGTTGATTTTCGCCTGGCCAAGAGCGGCCTGCGCCTGGTGTTGCTGGGCTTGCGCCGTGGCCAGTTGCGTTTCTGCGCTCTTGAGGGTCGCCTGAGCGGCGAGCACAAGCTGCTTGGAAGAATCAATCTGAGCCTGATCCGCGGTGACTTGCGCCTGGGAGGCGTCGTAATTGGCCTTGGCGGTATCGCAATCTTGCTGGGCGATCATCTGTGCGGCAAGCAGCGAGTTTGCTCTTTGCCATTGGGCTTTCGCATTTAGTTCGTTGGCCAAATCCTTGGAGGCGACTCCATCGGCGATTTTTGGGGTGCGTTTGCAGCGGTGAGGTCCGCCTTTGCCTTTTCAATTTGTGCCTGGGCGGTCAGCGTGGCGGCATGGGCAGAGCGCAAGCTGGGGGTGGCCTGATCCACCTGCGCCTGAGAGATTTCCGTATCGATCAAAGCCACGAGCTGATCTTTCTTGACCTTGCTATTCCAGTGCGGGGAGAGAGCTTGGATATTGCCGGAGACCTGACTGCTTACCAGTACATCGGCGACGGCATTCAGATTGCCCGTCGCGGTCACTTTTGCTTGAATCGCGCCGCGTTCGACAGGGAGTGTTTCGAAAATAATGGTGTTCTGCAAATGAGAGCGCCACACAACGCCGGCTACCCCCAAGACCAGCAAGACACACGCGGCCAGTGCCCATTTCCGCCACTTGATTTCTGGGACCTTGCCGGATCTCGAGAGAGTGACTACGTTTGAACGGCCCGGGGTGGGCCCGCTCGGACTTGGGGCCGTGGCCATGCCGCACCTTCTTTTCCGGTTTCCTTGTGGAATTGGGAAAGACTCCCGGCAGTGACCCTCATCACGAGAGCAGACAATGCAGCTTTCGAGGCAATGTGATGATTGACTCACTGCCCGAAGGCATTCGCGAATGGCAAGAGAGCACGAAGCAGTCCCCGAGAGCTTCGCGGAAAATGGGGTATGTCAGACGTCCAATCCTGTGATTTAGTGCAAGATCAAAGTGGATTGGCTGGCGACGCAGCGCCAGGTATTGTCGGTTCTCACCCAGGTATCCGTGAACCGGCCGCGGCGCGTATAGGGCTTTCCGTTACTTGTGCCTTTTTCGCGGTAAATGCCGGTGACCACGGCGCAATCGCCAAAGACCTTGGCGGACTGCGATTCGTTGACGATTTGTGAGGGCGAGAGGCCTTCACGTTTCACAGCCGCGAGGAACTGCTCCTTATTCATCAGGCTGCCGTCGTAATCGATATAGATCAATTCGGGAGCGAGAAGCTGGTCGAGCGCGGCCACGTCTTTGGACTGCTCGGCGTGGTTCCATGCAGTTTCCAGCGCCAGGACGCGGCCTTCGTCCTCCGACATCGTTTGGGAACGGCCATGAGAAAGGGTTACGAGCGCGAGAAGCGAAACAAACAGGGCAACGATCAGGCGGAGATTCATGGGGTGCTCCTTTGGAAGGGAAAGGATGCAGGAAAATAGTACACCCTGGAGTGCAAGCCTGTTCTCTGGCGCGCCTGAGTTGGTCTTGAGACCTATGCCAAGGGTGGCCTAGTGGCACTCAGGGCAAACCTCTGCGCATTCGGGCCAAAAGCGGTGGATGATAGGAGATATCGCCCCACGACGTCTGACCGGCGGAACGCATGCGCTCAGCCAGGGAGGCACCATGGATCACGAACGACGCCGTACGCCCCGTTATATGTTCTTCGCCAGTGCGGAACTCTTGGAGGAAAAATCCGAAGTGCGCGTGGCCTCGCGCGTCAGCGAATTAAGCCGCTATGGATGTTACCTCGACATGATGAACCCGTTCCCTAAGGACACGTTCGTCCTGGTAAAAATCTGGAGGGAAGAAGGCAACGTGGTACAAACGCGGGGAAAGATAATTTATTCGCAACCGAATCGGGGCGCGGGCGTTGTGTTTGTGGACATAGAGGAGAAGTACGTACCCACATTGGAACAGTGGTTGGCCCAAGCGGCCAAGGAATCGTGATTTGGGGCAATTGAAGTTGGGCGTGCTCCGCGCTGGCGAGCTTACCCAGTCCCACCGAAGAAAAGTTCCGCGCCTCAATTAGAACTTGAATTCAAGATTCGCCTGAAGCCGGCGGCCGGGATACGCGGATGTCGGCAAGCCGAAGTTTGGATTCAAGGGCCCACCGTCGGGCCCGATCACACCAATGTAGCTCACATAGTTGGGATGATTCAGCACATTGAAGGCATTCAAGGAGGCGGTCAACACCGGCCCAGCTTTCTTTTCTTTTTGGAAACGGAAATCGTGGGCTACGTTCATATCCAGATTCAACATGCCCGGCCCATGCAAGGTGTTGCGCGGGGCGAGTCCGCCGTTCGGGCGGTCGTTGAAGACACTATCACCATTGGAATCGAGCCCCGTGGTGACGTTGACGGGCTTGCCGGAATAGGCTTGCAGGGCCACGCCCAGGCTGAAAAGCTCGCTCGGCTGAAACGTGCCAAGCAGATCGAACTTGTGGCGGCGATCGTTGTCGGAGCGCGCCCAGTCGAGATTCGGGAAATTGCTGTTGCCCGGGAAATAGGTGATGCCGCTGGTATTGTTATAACTTTTGCTGAGGATGTACTGCGCCTGTCCGCTGAAGTAGCGCGTTGGTTTGCCGCGGAAAGTGATCTCGAGAGAATTGCCCTTTTGGTAGCCTTCCGATTGGATCTGCCGGTTTTGTCCTAATGCCAGATCGGGCCGCGCCAAATAGTCCGGCGGCAATGGGGCGTTTACGTCACGTGAGACGAACAGATCGATCCCGCGCGTACCCACGTAGGTGGCGCTGAGGGTGCTCTTCGCTGTGATTTGCCGCTCGATTCCGAAACTGTATTGCACGATATAGGGGATCCTCGCGTTGGGATCGAGAGTAACGACGCTCGTCGGCACTCCCACGAGGTCCGCCGGCGTCACCGGATACGGCACAAATCCGCCGGTGAGCTGGGGCAGGAACAGGCGCTGTAAGTTTACGCCGTTGAAGTGCAACAGGTCCGCGATCGGACGCGGGCCGGAGCGATCGTAGAAAACACCGGCGCCGCCGCGAAGAATCGTTTTGCTGTTCCGCGAGGGTGCGCAGGCAAAGGCAAAGCGCGGCGCAAAATTGTTTACGTCCTCGTTGAAATAGTTCTGATAGTAGTAGCGCACGCCCAAGGTTACCGAAAAATTCGGCATGATCCGGACGCTATCCTCGATAAAACCCGAAGCATCGCGCTGCCAGAAAACCAGGTGGCCGTTGCCGGTTTGAATGCGGAACCCGGAAGGCAGCAGCGCATTGTACGCGTTGATGCCGGCAAATGTGTAAACGCCTTGCTGGGCGGTGAAATCGTCCGCGCCGCGCCGGCTCAGATCCGGGGCCTCGACGCCAAACACCAGCATGTGGCGGCCGCTGGTGTACGTCAGAAAGTCCACGCCCTGGAAGTGAGATTCCGTGCGCTTGGCATCGGCCTGCGCTCCGCCGCCGGTGAAATAGCCTTCCACAATGAGTTGCGGAGCTTCCACGTTGCTGACCGTGGGCTCGTCGTTGTGCCCGACCAGAAAGCGCAGTTGATTCACCCAGCGAGGTGAAATGATGTGGCGGTAACTGGCATTAATTTCGCTCTCCGCAAAGTGGTAGGAATAACCGGCTTCGCGAAGCACGGATCCGCCGACGCCCTGATTCTGGTCCAGTTCGTTTTCGTAGGAGTATCCGATCCAGAACTGGCCGCCATTGTCGAACTCGTGGAAGTAGCGGAAAGAACCGAAGAAGTGGCGTTCCGGCGAAGGCACGTTGTCCTGAATGATGGCGTTGTTTGCGCCGTAGGCGTGCACGACGGATTCCAGATTGTCGTTGTCCTGCTCGAGTGAGAGAAGGAAGGAGTTCTTTTTGCCGTTTCCCAGCGGTCCGGTCAGGGAGCCTTCTTCCATGTAACGGCTTTCCGCCGGCTTGGTGGCCGCCAGGGCATTGCTGGCGTCGAACACGGAGTTCCGGACCAGGAAATTCACGGTGCCGTGATACTCGGGCGTTCCCGCTTTGGTGGTTATTTCCAGGCGCGCGCGGCCGGGCCTGGCGAAGAGCGCCGAATACGGATTCTGGTTGATTTTTACTTCCTGAACCGCGGAGGGAGAAACGCCGGGCCCGTTCGCTTCAACCCCATTGACCACCAGCGAAATCCCACTGGTGGCGATGGCGTCGTCGGTCAGGAAACGCGAAAGCAGGGTGATGTAATCCTGGTCGAAAACGGGAACGCGGTCGAGGGCGTCGCGCGTCACGTTGTTGGTATTCAGATTTTCCGAAGGATCGGAAGAAGTCTGTGGAATCGATTCATCGGCCGTGACGCTGATGGTTTCGCTGAGTTGGGAAATGGCCAGCGCGAGGCGAAGCGGGGGCTGCGGCTTGCGGGCGATGGATACTTCGGTGAGGGCATCCTGGAAACCCGCGGAGTGCACGCGCAGGCGATATTTGCCCGCCGGCACCTTGTCGAACGTGAAGCTTCCTTTCTCGTCGGTGGCCGCGGACGCTCGAACGCCGCCCTTGGAGTCCAGCAGAGACACTTCGGCGCCAACGATGCTCGCGCCCGAAGGATCCACCACGATTCCCCGGAGCGAATCCGCAGGCCCCTGAGGCGAGGGGTTCTGCGCGAAACACGCAACCGAGAGAAGAACACACAGGAGTGCCAGTTGAACGACCTGGCTGGCGAGCCGCAAGCCGAAAAGCACGCTGAATTTACGAGCGTTCATTCGGATCCCGAGGTTTCCTGCATTCTGGTTCCAAAGTAGGCAATTGCTTCCGAACGCCAGGAAGGTCAACACACCTTTGCTGCGCTGAAACGTTAAGGGAAACAACTTAAATGGGAGATAAAAGCGGCCGGAGCGGTTCAGCCGCGGGGAAAGACGGAATAGAGGATGGCCACGTAATGGCAGGCGCTGCCGGTCATCACCAGGAGGTGCCAGATGACGTGATGATGAGGAATGCGCTTGCAGGCATAAAAAACGACGCCGGTCGAATACGCCAAGCCGCCCAGGATGATCCAGACGATGCCCCTCAGCGGGACGTGCGTGTACACCTGGTGGGCAGCGATGATGCCGAGCCAGCCCATGGCCACGTAGGCGGAGACCGAGAGAATCGGGAAGCGGTCGGTGAACCACAGCTTAAAAAGGATGCCCACGACCGCGAAGCTCCAAATGGCGGCGAAAAGCGACCATCCCCAACTGCCGCGGAGATTTACCAGGAGGAACGGCGTGTAGGTGCCGGCGATCAGAAGATAGATGGCGCAGTGATCGAAGATGTGCAGGATGCGCTTGGCGCGCGGCGAGGAGACGCCGTGATAAAAGGTCGAGGCGGCGTAGAGGCTGACGAGAGTGGCGCCATAAATTGCGCAGCCGAGAAGGTGCCACGTTCCGCCATGCACAATGGCGAGGATCAATAAAATCACGAAGCCAAAAAAGCTGAATGCGAGGCCAACGCCGTGCGTCAGCGTGTTGGCCGCTTCATCGGCGGTGATATGCCGGGTGATGGACCTAGTCCAGGAAAACATAGATTGAGCTTGCGCGCGCGCGCAAAGGTTGGCAAGAAAAATCGCGCTGCTTCTTTTGCGCTATTGCTTGTAGCGCTCCTTGTAAAAGTCGATCTGCTGCTGGATTTGTTCCTTGGAAAGGCCGGCGGTCCACTTGTGATAGTCGGACTTCATCACGCCGGAGGTCACACCTGGCATGAGTCGCTCGGCTTCCGGGATGAATTCGGTGTAGAAAATTTTGGCGACTTCGAAGAAACCGTGCCATTGCGTGTAGTCCGGCCCCATCATCGCGGTGCCCATGCGGGCGCGGCGGCCGGCATGATGCCAAAGGTCGTAATAGGTCCACTCGATTTTTTCGTCGAATGGCGTGGGGGTGAGCTTTTTCGCCGCATAGAGCTTGTCCATAATCGATTTGGCGGGCTTGGCGAATTTTTCGTTGTAAAGATCGATGGTGGATTCATACTGCTGGTAGAAATTCGTCACCCAGCCCGTGGCGTGGCAATTGGAGCAAACATCCTGCATCGCCAGGCGGCGGTGCTGCCAATCGTCGAGCTTAATGGAGATAGCCGGGCGCAGCGTGAAACTGATGCGATCCCCCACGTCGTGCGTCACCGGCTGGTTGGGCGTGGCCGACATGTGACAGGTGGCGCAGGTGGGCGCGGCGGAATAGTCCTTGCCGACGATCCAGCTCTTGGAATCCAGATTCATCCTGGCGATATTGGCGCGGTATTGAATGCCGTGCTTTGATTCGTTGTAGATCTCGATTTGCGGGTGGTCGGGGCCCAGGTGGCATTTACCGCAATTTTCCGGCATGCGCGCCGTGGCGGAGCTGAAAGTGTGGCGGCCATGGCAGGCAGCGCAGGAGCCGCGGCTGCCATCGGGATTCACGCGGCCGATGCCGCTGTTGGGCCAGGTGGCGGGATCGAATTTTCCGTCGCCAAAATATTTCACTTCGCTGCCATGGCATTGCCGGCAGCCATTGTTGGCGGCGGGGCCGCCTTCGACGATTTCGCCGAGCATGTTGTCGAGCGAGCCGATGAATTTCGCCGCCGCGGCGTGGTGGCTCTTCTCGAATTGCCGCACTTCCCCGGCGTGGCAGCGCGCGCAGTAATTTGGCGTGACGATGACGGCGATCTTGTGGCCGTAATGGTCAAAGGCCGCCGGATCGCCTTCGTTGGCCTTGTGGCAGGAGTAGCAGTCCACGCCTTTTTGGGCATGTGCGCTCGATTTCCACTGCTCGACGATGCCCGGCGTCGAATCGGAGTGGCACTCCAGGCAGGCCTTGCCCTCTTCGGAAACCTGAGGGGTATCGGCGCGCCAGGCGGACGCCGAGGCAAGGGTGAGCACGATTGCAAGCAAAGAGAATTTCATCAAGCCTCCAGAATGGAGCGACGAATTCTTTGGACGGGTGGACCAACAGGCCAAATTTTAATCTTCGGATATGGAAAGGGAAGAGACTTTTGTCACATGGGTAAGAAAACCCTTAAAAGCCGGGGGCGCCGGAGGAGGCTGGGCGCATTTCTGGGGCATTGACGCCGAAGCGGAGATGCGCGAACCAGGACTGGCTGAGGGACATGAAGCCCGTGTAGAGGTAGCCCCAGACGAAGAGTAGCAGGAACGGGACCGTGGCGTAATTTTCATTCAGGATGGCGTAGACGACCGTCAGCGCGAAGTAAAGGCCGAGTCCCACCTCGAAATACGGCATCCAGCCGGCCTTGTTCCTGTATTTCTTCGCGGCGAAGGTGCCGGACTTGCCTTCAATTTTGAATTTCGGGGTGCGCGCGAATTCGGATTTCTTGCCGATGATCGCTTCCAGGACGGCTTGTGCGTTGCGCACGCTGATGCCGATGCCGGTGGCCATCACAAAGGGCATATAGAGAAACGTGGCGAGCCAGGTTTTCGGCCGCAGCTCTTTCTGCGCGGCAAGATAGAAGCTGGAGATGGAGCACGTAGAGGCCAGAAAGAGAGGCAGGTCGATCACCAGCATCTGGAACCAGCCCTGATAGAAGCGCACGATCATGGCGGGCAGGAGCATGGTGGAGAGCAAAACCATAAATGGATAGGAAATGTTGGCGGTGAGGTGGAAGAAGGCTTCCGACTTCACATAAAACGGGACATCGGAGCGGAACACTTTGGGCAGAATTTTCTTGGCGGTCTGCATCAGGCCCTTGGCCCAGCGCGCCTGCTGCGCCTTGAAGCCGTTCATGTCCACGGGAAGTTCGGAGGCGCATTCAATTTCGGGGAGATAGAGGAATTTCCAGCCCTTGAGCTGCGCGCGATAGGAAAGATCGGTGTCCTCGGTGAGCGTGTCGTGCTCCCAACCACCGGCAGCTTCGATGGCCGCGCGGCGCCAGACGCCGGCGGTGCCATTGAAATTGAAGAAGGTGCCGCGGCGGGAGCGGCCGCCATGCTCGATGACGAAATGACCATCGAGGAGAATGGTTTCGACGCGCGTGAGCAGGGAATAATCGGTGTTGAGGTAGGTCCAGCGGGTCTGGACCATGCCGATGTTTCCGCCGTTGGCGGGATCGAGAAAATAGGGAATGGTGCGGCGAAGGAAGTCGGCGGGCGGCAGGAAGTCCGCGTCGAAGATGGCGACGAACTCGCCCTTGGCGGTTTTCAAGCCGTTTTCGAGCGCGCCGGCCTTGTAGCCCTCGCGATTGGTGCGATGGACGTAAACGACGGGCAGGCCTTGCAACGCATGGCGTTCGACGCAGGCGCGGGCCACCTCACGGGTTTCGTCGGTGGAATCGTCGAGGACCTGAATATCGAGCAGCTCGCGAGGATAATCAAATTGCGCGACCGCATCGACGAGGCGCTCGATCACGTAGCGTTCGTTGAAGATAGGAAGCTGTATGGTAACCTTGGGCCAGTTTTCGACCGGCGGAGGCGCCGGAGGAAGATTTTTGCGATAGGCAAAGTAATCGTAGAGCAGAACGTAGCGATGCAGGCCGTAGGCGGCGAGGACGAACAGTACGATGAAATAAGGAATCATCATCGCCAGGTCGAAAGCGTTGGCGTTGTATACCCCGGTGAAGGTCTTGTCCGTAATCTTGTGCCAGTAGTGGCTCAGGGGCCCCTGAGAGGCGACGGCCAAAAGGGTTGGAACGAAGTTCAACAAAATGCGTGTCTCTCCGAATGTCTTCCCAAACGCGTACTGAATCCCTGAAACTGGCTGGGCTGGTGTTGGCAGGAGTTGTGCTGGAAGCGCTCTACCTGCGGATGCACAGCCTCTACTACTTGAAAAACCACGCGATTGCGTTTATCGAGCTTGCGCTTGCCGCGGGCGTCGTTTACCTGATTGCCTTGTACGGTTTCGACCGCACACGTGCCTCTCGCGCAGCCACCATTTTACTCATTTTTGGCGCAGTTGTATTCCGCGCCACGTTGTGGCCCATGCTGCCGACGCTTTCCGACGATTTGCAACGTTACCGCTGGGACGCCAAGGTGCAGGCCAACGGCTGGGGCCCTTACGAGATTGCGCCAAATGACGAGCGGCTAGCACATCTGCGCGATCACGAATGGGAGATCATGCCGGGCCGCGAGACACCGACAATCTATCCGCCGGCCACGGAGTGGGTGTTTCGTGAGACGTGGCGCCTGTTTCGGGGGCCAATTTCGTTCAAAACGACCTTTGCGGCGGCGGATGTGCTGGTGGTCTTTTTGCTGCTGTGGATGTTTCGCAAGGAGCAGGACGTCGCGTTTCGCGTTGCGGTGTACGCGTGGAACCCGCTGGTGATTGTGGAATTTGCCGGGAGCGGCCACAACGATGTGCTGGCAGTGCTGGGCATTGTGGCAGGATTAGCGCTGGCGAGGCGTTGGCCGTCGGCGGCAAGTGTTTCGATTGCGTTCGCGGCGATGGCAAAGGCGTTTCCCGCGGTATTGTTGCCGGTGTGGATTCGCAGAGCGGGCTGGCCGGAGAAGCGCGAGGGCTGGAAGGCGATGGCGCTGGCGGGTGCCGCGTGCGTGATCCTGTTGCTGCCGTACCGGCGGTCGTTGGGAGCGTTCCGCGCGAATTTCGGACATTACGAAGCAAACTGGAAAAACTATCATGCCAGCCTGTACACCGTGATCGACTGGATGACCGGGGGCGGGACGCGGGCGCCCGCAATCGCAGGTTCGCTGGCAATCTGCGGCCTGGCCGCCTGGCTGGCGTGGAGGCGCGCGGAACCGGCGCGTGCCGCTTATTTGCTGATCGGAACGTGCCTGGTGTTCTGGCCGAACGGGTATTCGTGGTACTTCACGTGGATCGTGCCGTTGCTGTGCTTTTTTCCGAATCCGGCGTGGCTGCTTCTGACGGTGTTGCAATTTCTCTCTTACAACGTGTTGATCGGCTACGGTATTCTGGGCGTATTCAAATTCGATCCACAAATGCAATGGCTGGTCTACGCGCCGTTTTACCTGCTGCTCGGTGGGCTTAGGGTGCGGGATGCTGTGCGCGAAAATCGCCGGGCCACGAAGCGCCTGCTGAAAGCCGACTAAATCTTTACTTCGCTGACTTGGATGACGGACCGCGAATTCGTGTAGTTCGGCACATCCGCGGAAATTTGGGGAAGGTGTTGGCCAAACGCATTCGCAAACGCATCCAACGACTCGAAATAAAGATGCCCAACCGCAAGATAGGGAGGCAGTGAACCGGGTTGCGCACCTGCTACGCCCTGATCCACCTCCAGCTTCAACAGCGCGGGACCCAGGAGTTGCCGCACCATCGGAATATGTCTGGTGCAGTAATACTCCACGTCGAAGTGCAAACCCGGCTGGTTCGGATAAAGCCCGCTCACATTGATCATGATCCCACCTTCGAGACCGGCAGACGGTGCAGGTTGCCGGCTGCTCTGTTTTTCCCGAACAACTTCGCGCCCTTGCTGTTAATGTGCAAGATCACGGTGGACGCAGAAAATGATTCAGCCATGATTCCATCCAGGAATAACGACCGGCCGAAATGTTTGCGCAGCGGCAAGCCTCCGGTTCTCCATGCCACTGAATTTCAGGCAGACGTTATACCATAGCGGTCCGAACAGTGATGGCGAAAGGCAATTCGGAGCAAACTCCTTCACGCGGCCGCCTGAGTGAAGTGGCCCGGGAATTCCTGCGCCTAGGATTCGTGGCCTATGGGGGGCCGGCGGCGCACGTGGCCATGATGGAAGAGGATTTTGTGCGGAGGCGCGCGTGGGTGACACGCGAGAGGTTCCTGGATTTGCTGGGAGCGGTGAGCCTGCTGCCGGGGCCGAGTTCGACGGAACTCGCCATCTATTTGGGAGAGATTCGCGCGGGGCTGGCCGGACTGATTGTGGCGGGCGGATGCTTTATTCTGCCGGCGACGATTCTGGTGGTCGCGCTGGCATGGGCGTACGTAGAATTTGGCGCGCTGCCGCAGGTGAGCGGGATGCTGTTCGGCATCAAGCCGGTGGTGGTGGCACTGGTGGCGCAGGCGGTGTGGAACCTGGGAAGGACCGCGCTGCGAACTGTGCCGCTCATGGTGCTGGCGGGAGTGGTGATCGCGCTGGCGATTGCCGGCGTGCAGGCGCTTTTATTGCTGCTGGGCGCGGGATTTTTGTGGCTGGTGGTCCGGGAAGGAAAATTGCTCATGACGGATCGCGCGGCGATTGGCGCTTGGCTTTCTATGGGGGGTGGAAGCGCCGGCACCGCGGTTGGTGCCCTGCCGGTGTTTTTCTATTTCCTGAAAATAGGCGCGGTGCTGGTGGGGAGCGGATACGTGCTGCTGCCGGTTTTGCGCGCGGACTTGGTGACGAAGCTTCACTGGCTGACGGATGCGCAACTGCTGGATGCCGTGGCCGTCAGCCAGGCGACGCCGGGGCCGTTTTTTACGGTCGCGACGTTTATCGGGTATCTGCTAGCGGGCTGGAAGGGCGGGGCGCTGGCCACGATTGGAATGTTCGTGCCGGCGTTCGTGTACGTTGGAGTCACTTCGGGATTTTTGCCGAAGCTGCGCAGATCGCCTCTTGCCGGAGCGTTTTTGGATGGCGTAAACGCCGCGGCGGTGGCGCTGATGGCTTTCGTAGGTTGGCAATTCACTCGCGTCGCGCTGGTAAATCTGCCGGCATTTGCATTGGGAGCGGCCAGCGCCGTCCTTGTCTTCCGTTACAAAGTCAATTCCACCTGGCTCGTCCTTGGAGGGGCGATCGCGGGGATCCTTATTTCGTCTCTAGGCTGGCGATAAGCGAGCCATGTTTTTCCGTTGACGCCGGCCGCCGGATCGGAAGGATCTCTATCGGATTTCGTCGCCAGCTTCCGGCGGATTAGCGGGGGCCTTTTTCAGGAATTTCGCCAGGCCTTTCCCTGTGGCGGAACCCGCCCGTTTGCGCGGAAACTCCGACGCGGTTTCCACAACTCCGATTTTTTCGGCAACGGCCACGGCGATCCACTGATTGAGAGACACACCGTCTTCCTTGGCCAGCCGCTGTGCCGCTTTTTTTACCGACATCGGAAGCTTCAAAGGGTACGTGCCTTTACTCATGTCCGCGCACTCCTCAAAAACTCACCTGGCCGTAGTATGCGTATGTGAAATTTATCAGCCATCGCAAAGTCGCGAATATTGAATGTGATCAAGGCGTCCGCAGACCCATTTATCGCGGCCTCCAACACCATCTCATCACGGGGGTCGCTGGCCTGCGGCCGCCACCGGAAATGAATCTCAACGGGTTTCGCCAATGCGGCGAGTTCAGAGAGGAACACATCCACCATCAGCTCACTCAGCCCATGCCAGACCCGATGCTCGGGAAGTTTCAGCACTTCCTCATATTCGAGCAAGAGGGCGGGGCTGACCAGCAACACTTCCTTTCTGTCCGCAACCCTGCGAAGAAGCTGGTTGGATGCGGACAGACGGCTGCGGAGGGCGGCGACGACGAGGGAGGTGTCCAATACGAGTCGTCTCGGCATACATCCTATGCGATATCACATCCTATTTGACATAGGCATCGCCGAGGCTGCGCCGCATCTTTTGGGAGCGACCGGCTGCTCAAGGAATGAGGACGATTTTGCCGTGTGCGCCGGGGGCCAGCACGTCGGCATGGGCCTGGGGCGCATCTTTCAACGGAAGTTCCTTTCCCACGATTGGGCGCAGCGTGCCGTTTTCCAAGCCCGCGCCAATGGCTGCGTAGATTTCGGTCGTCTCGTTTTCCGTGGCCGCCCACAGGGTGAATCCGCGGGCCGTGGCGCGGCGGGCCATCAGGTCGCGCGGATTGATGTTAATTTCGCCGCGGTTACCGATGACGATCACGCGGCCATTTAGCGCGACCATCTTCAAATCGTTGGCGAGGTTCACATTGGCCAGCATTTCCAGAATCACGTCCACGCCGCGGCCGTCCGTGGCTTTGATGATTTCGTCCGTATATCCGGATTTAGTGTGATCAAAGGCCTGATGCGCGCCTTCTTTTTTTACGAGGTCGAGGCCCTTGACTGTGCCCGCGGTGCCAAAGACGGTCATGCCCATGGCGCGTGCGAACTGAATTGCAGCGGTGCCCACGCCACCGCTGGCTCCATGAATCAGCAGAGTTTCACCTGGACGCGCGTGCGCGTGATGGCGCAGCGCGGTGAACGCCGTGCCATAAGGAACCCAGACTCCGGCACCTTGCGCGAAAGAAATGCTGTCCGGCAATCGCTGCACTTGCGACTCCAGAGCCAGAGCATATTCGGCATAAGCGCCGCTAACGGTCCTCGCCGTATAGACGCGGGCGCCGGACTTGACCCGCGTAACGCCTTCGCCGACCGCTTCGACGACGCCCGCGGCGTCGGAGCCGGGAGTATACGGCAGCGGAGGTTTGATCGCGTAGGTGCCGTTGCGCATGTAGGTGTCATACGGGTTCACGCCGGCGGCGTGCACGCGAACGAGCACTTGTCCCGGTCCGGGCTTCGGCGTGGGGATTTCGTGGAGCTGCAAAACTTCCGGCCCGCCAAACTGGTGCACTTGAATCGCTTTCATCGGAGTTCTCCCAGAAAGTTGCGAAAAAAATTGGATGAGACCGGCATCGATCCGGCGACATCAACATACAGGGAAACCGGAACCAAGCCCAAGTGGAAAATGGTTCGATTCGTGCCCGGCCAAAATGGTCACTAGCATCAAAAGTGGTCGTCGTGGATCAGGGCGGCGCCCGGGGCTTCCGCATTTTCCAGGCGTTTAGCCCACGCGGTGGTCTGCCAGTTGTCTTTGGTCTTTTTCGCGGGCACCCAAGGAGGAAGCGTTTGCAGGAAGCGTTCCGACAGGGCGTAGACGTAGGGCTCGTAAATTTTCCGAAGTTCTTTCAGCTTTAGTTCCGCTTCGGGAGTGGCAATTAATTTCGTGCCATGCTGCGCCAGTGTCTCACGGATCATTTGCAGCGTTTCCGGCGGGAGGCGGTCTTGAGGAAGCGCCAGCGGGGGCGCGGAAAAGACCTGGCAGAGATCGGCGACGGCGTGCCGCGCAATCGCGAAGGTGAGCTGCGCCTGCTTGGCGCAGACGTCTTCGACGCCGGAAATGGTCAACGCGCAGGCGTCCAGAATTGCCGTAAGCGAGCCGATCCACGACTGATTGTCGTGTTGCGAACGAAAATAGGCCAGCAAAGGGTAAGACAAGTGGCTTTCCAGGAGTTGCGCCGACCAGCGCTCCCAGTCTTTGAACAAGCTGAGCAGCGCCTGATGTCCGCCGGGGAAGGAATGCCGGAGCAAGAGTTCGCCGGCAGTCGGAGGAGTGCCGGCCCGGGCGTCGAGCAGCACAATCTCCGTCTCACGCTCGCCAAACGCGCCGTGAATGAACGGCAAGTAGCCGATAACCGCTGCCAGAAAACCGAAACCGAAGCCCGATTCCACCACGACGAGGAAGCGCGACAATCCCGAGCGCGGGATGACGTCTCCCAAGCCAAGGGTGAAAAAGGTAGTGCCGCTGAGGTAGAGATCCGTCGCGAAACTTGGGGTCATGCCGGTGACATTTAGAGCGGAACCCGCGCCATACTGCATCATCGCAAAGCTGATGATGAGCCCGCCGGCCCACACGCCGATCAGAAACAGCAGGGAGATCGGACCATAGAATCCCAGGAACGACTCGCGGCGTTTCGCGGAATGAATCAGGCAGGCGTAGAACTTCCAGGTCGCCCAGGTGAGCTGGTAGTAGAAGCGGGCAAGCCGGATTCTTCGGGTGACGCGCCGCGGAAGAATGATGGCCTCAAAGGCATCCCAAGCCACGATGAAGAAAACGGCGAATCCGGCGATGAATACACCCGGAGCAGGGATCATGCGAGGCCTTCCCGATTGTCGATATTGTCGCGGGTCATTAAGCGGAAGTGGAGGACACCAGTCGCGCGTTGACCGAAATCTCCGCCTTGAAAAGCTTCGAGACGGGGCAGCTCGTTTCCGCGTTTTTCACCGCGGTGTCAAATTTGGCCTTGTCGGCGTTGGGAATCGTCGCGACCAGGTCGAGATTGCTCTTGGTGATAGAGAAGCCTTCGCCGACTTTTTCCAGTGAGATGGTGCAGGTGGTTTCGAGCTTCGAAGCAACCATGCCCGCGCCGGCAAGCTGCGCGGAGAGAGCCATGGTGAAGCAGCCGGCATGCGCCGCAGCCAGAAGTTCTTCGGGATTCGTCCCCACGCCGTTTTCGAAGCGCGTGGAGAACGAATACTGCGTTTCCTTCAGTGTGCCGCTATCGGTGGAGATGGAGCCTTTGCCGGTTTTCAAATCGCCTTGCCAGACCGCGGAAGCTTTGCGTTGCATGAATATTCTCCTTGTTACGGACTCGGGGCCGCTGTGTGGATGGTTGGATTCACCCGGAAGGGAGAAAGATGCAGCGCCCGCCGGGATTCTACCACTTGTGGAAGATAAAAAATGCCGCCAGAACGATGAAGGCGAAGCCCACGCCGTAATTCCACCTCATCGGCTCGCCGAGATACAGAATCGAAAAAATAGAGAAGACCGAAAGGGTGATGACCTCCTGGATCGTTTTCAGCTGCGCGGGATTGAATTCGTATGAGCCGATACGGTTGGCCGGAACCTGGAAGCAATATTCAAAAAAGGCGATGCCCCAGCTGATGACCACGACTTTCCAGAGCGGGACGTTGCGATATTTCAGATGGCCGTACCAGGCGAAGGTCATAAAGATGTTCGAGATGGTGAGAAGTAGAATCGTGCGCACGCTTCGCTCCCGAGAATTAGACCTCGCCACCGCAAGGCAAGTTACAGCCGTTCTAATCTAATTCCGTTCTCGAATTTATGGATAAATTAGTTTATGGGCTTACGAGAGGGCTTGAATGGGCCGGGAACGGTGTTAGTGATGATGGCTGTAGACGCCTTGCGTGTTCAGCGAGATAGCAATCGTTTGCGGAAGCCACCACACCTTACGCCCGCGCGCTGATTTTCCCAGTTTCCAGCCCAGCCAGTTGACGCCGGTCACCAGCGCGTAGCCGGATACATAGTAGGCCGGCGTCGGCAGATGGGTGAATGGCCGCGCGACGGGGTCTCCTTCGGCGTCGCCCACGCAGTGGTAGTGTTTGCAGCGATTGATGCTGTCAACGGTGTCGTGCATGTCCATCCCGGCGGCGGCGTAGGCAAGCCCGCTGAGAAGTAAGAATTCCAGCTTGGGATCTTTCGGAGAGTTCTTTTGCTTCTGCGGACTGACCGATTCTTTTGCAGAAACCGGCGTCGCGCGAAAGTCATGCGGCGTAGGGAACGTTTCTGTTGGTGGAACGGGTGCCTGTGAGCCTTCTGCATCCTGCGCCCAACACAAGCCGGCACGCGCCAGCAGCACGGCAAAGAATAGGATTCGAAAGCACCTCATACATCCCCCGTCGCGGGATTCCTGATCCCAACGGGGAAGCAAGTGCAAACCGGAAGCCAAGTTGTCCGCCACTGGTGGGCCGCGAACTGGTGGAAATAGCGAGAATTTTGGCGGAAAGCCAATTCAGCAAACGAATTTTTCGGATGTGAGGTTTCTTTTGGAACAGCAAAGCGGGACACCGTTCCAATGTCGGACCGACCGAAACGGTGTTTTTATACGCCTAGCGAGACTAGGCCTGGGGGCGTTGCCGGAATGATCGGAGGCAGCTTGGAGCGGTCAATGGGGTTGTAAAGCGTGTCGCGTTCGACGGGCATGCGGCCGGCGGCGCGGATCAGGCGTTCGAGTTCGCCGCGGGGAGTGAACTCGGAAGTCTTGGCGCCGGCGTCGTGATAAATCTTTTCTTCCACCACGGTGCCATCCATGTCGTTGGCGCCGAAGCGCAGGGCGATTTGCGCGATGCTGGGCGTCAACATGACCCAGTACGCCTTGATGTGGTCGAAATTGTCGAGCATCAGGCGCGAGACGGCGATGCAGCGCAGGTCGTCGTAGCCGCTCGGCTTGGGAATGTGCGCAAGCGCCGTGTTGTCCGGGTGAAACGCCAGGGGAATGAAAGCGACGAAGCCGTGGGTTTCATCCTGCGCCTCGCGCAGCAGCACCAGATGGTCCACGCGCTCTTCAAAAGTTTCCACGTGGCCGTAGAGCATCGTGGCGTTGGTGCGCAGGCCAATGCGGTGCGCCTTTTTTGCGATGCTGAGCCACATGCGCCCGCTGACTTTGTGGTCGCAGATAATTTTGCGCACCCGCGGATGGAAAATTTCCGCGCCGCCGCCAGGGCAGGAGTCCACCCCCGCTTCCTTCATTTTCCGGAGCGTTTCTTCGATGGTGAGCTTCGCGATGCGCGCGAAGTAGTGCACCTCCACCATCGTGAAGGCTTTCAAATGCACATGCGGATGGCGCTGCTTAAGTCCGCGAATCATCTCCAGGAAATGATCAAAGGAAAGATCCGGGTGCAGGCCGCCAACGATGTGGAACTCCGTGGCGCCTTCGCGGACGCCCTGGGCGGCCCGCTGGTAGACTTCTTCGAGCGCAAAGGTGTAGGCGCCGGGCGCGTTAGGGTCGCGGCCAAAGGCGCACAGCTTGCAATGCGCCACACAGACGTTCGTGGGATTGATGTGGCGGTTGACGTTGTAATAGGTAACGCCGCCGTGGCGCTTCTCGCGGACGTAGTTGGCCAGCCAGCCGACAGTAAGGAGATCCGGGGAGCGGAACAAGGCGAGGCCGTCGTCGAAGGAAAGGCGCTCGCCCGCCAGCACTTTGTCGGCGATGGGTTTCAAAGTTGCATCTTGGATCGTGAGTTGAGCCACGGTCTTTCCCGTTTCATCGGATGGCAGCGGACAGCGGGCCGCCACCCGAATTCGCTTTACGAAGAAGTCGAAAAATTCAAACGCGCCAAAGGGCCGCTGCAGCGCCCCAGAACAATAGAAACAACATACTAATATAGCCGTTCACGGTGAAAAACGCAGCGTCGAGCTTACTCAGATCGTTGGCTTTTACTAGCGAATGCTCGTAAGCCAGCAGCGCGGCCACCACGGCAATGCCTGCCCACGCCGGCCAGGGCAAACCGAAGCTCAAGGCGAGCCAGCTCAGGAGCGCGACGACACCGACGTGCATCGCGCGCGCAATTCGCAGCGCATTGGCAATGCCGAATCGCTTGGGCACCGAAAACAATCCCGCGCCTTTGTCGAATTCCACGTCCTGGCACGCGTAGAGCACATCGAAGCCGCCCACCCACAGCGTGACCGCGCCGCAGAGAATCAGCATGCGCGAGTCAAGTCCGCCGGTGATGGCGATCCAGGCCGCCGCGGGAGAAATTCCCAGCGCGAATCCCAAAAACAAGTGCGACCAGTTGGTGAAACGCTTGGTGTACGAATAGAAAAAGAGGATGAACAGAGCGAAGGGAGCGAGCTTCAGGGCCAGCGGGTTTAGCCGCCAGGCGGCGAAGAAAAACACGGCGACCGCGAGAAGCGTGAAGCTCCACGCGAAGCCGACGGACAACTCACCGGTGGCCAGGGCGCGCATTTTGGTGCGCGGATTTCCTTTGTCATAGCGCAGGTCGGCAATGCGATTAAGCGTCATGGCCGCGGAACGCGCCGCCACCATGGCGACGACGATCCACAGGATTTGGCGCCATGTGGGCCAGCCATGCACGGTGGCGCGCGCGGCCAGCAACGCGCCGGTGAGCGCAAAGGGCAGCGCGAACACGGAGTGCTCAAACTTGATCATCTCGAGGATCGTGCGGATGCGGCTGCCCATGGCGTCAGCGCTCCGTTTTCTTTGCCGCATCGCTGCCGGTCCAGCGAAACATTTTCTCCTGGGGCAGGCCCGCTTGCGCCAGGACGCGGCAAACGTATTGCGTCACCAGATCGTCGATGGTTTTCGGCTGGTGATAAAAAGTGGGCATCACCGGCATGATCACCGCGCCGGCGGCCTGCGCGCGCAGCATGTTTTCGAGATGAATGCGATGGAACGGCGTGTCCCGTACGCAGAGGATCAGCTTGCGGCCTTCCTTGAGCATCACGTCGGCCGCGCGGGCCACCAGGTCGTCGCACGTGCCGCAGGCGATCGAAGCGAGCGCGCCCACGGTGCAGGGAATGACGATCATGGCATCGACGGAATAACTGCCTGAGGCGATCGAGGCGCCGACGTCCTTGTTGGGAATCATTTCGATTTTGCGCGGCGCACGTCCGAGAATCCGGCTGGGAAGTTTCTTCAGGTCGCCGGAAGAGATCTGCAACTCCTCGGCAAATAAGCGCTGGCCCGTTTCGGTGACGACCAGGTGAATTCGGGCCACGCGTGGATCATCTTCCAGCAGGGCAAGCGTTTTTTGCGCGAAGACGGCGCCGCTGGCTCCGGTGACGCCGACGGTGACGATTTTCGCTTGTGCTTGGGGCATGGAATTTGCGCGGATAGAAACAGTCTCGCAACGCCGTGTGGGCAAGTCAAGCGTAGTGAGCGCGCGGCAGGGATGTTAAGATGCCTTCCGGTCCAAAACCATGAATGCCGAAGAAATCCTGCAGTTGCTGCATGCCGTCGACAAGAAAAACGTCTCGCCGGAGTCCGCGCTCGAGCGCCTGAAGCACATGCCGTTCGAGGACATCGGCTTCGCCAAGGTGGACCACCACCGCGCTTTGCGGCAAGGCTATGCGGAAGTGATTTTCGGCAAGGGGAAAACGCCGGCGCAGGCGGCGCAGATTGCGAAAGCGATGCTGAGCAAGAAAGGTTCACGCCATAACGTGTTGATCACACGGGCGGACGCGAAAATGTTCGCGGCGGTGAAGCGCGTGGCGCGCGGAGCAAAGTTTCATCCGCTCTCCGGTGTGGTCACCATCGAGCGCTCGCTGGAGATTACCGGGAAAGGCACAATCGCGGTGGTTTCCGCCGGCACCAGCGACATTCCCGTGGCCGAGGAAGCCGTGCTGACCGCGCGCATGATGGGGAACCGCGTGACCGAGCTTTTTGACGTGGGCGTCGCCGGCATTCACCGCCTGCTGGAACACCGCCGCGAACTGACCGAAGCGCGCGTGATCATCTGCGCGGCAGGCATGGAAGGAGCGCTGCCGAGCGTGGTGGGCGGATTGGTGGGCGTGCCGGTGATTGCCGTGCCCACCAGCACGGGCTACGGCGCGAGTTTTGGAGGGGCCGCCGCGCTATTGGGGATGCTGAATTCGTGCGCTTCGAACGTTACAGTCGTCAATATTGACAACGGCTTTGGCGCGGCTTGCGTGGCTTCCTGCATCAACCGGCTCTGAGGTTCACGTGTCGGCCATCTGGTAGCGCCTGCATCTTGCTGGCGAGCACGATGGCCGCCAGGATGGCGGCGCTACCGGCCCGCGTCCAACAGCACCTTTAGAACACCCGAGTGTTGCGCGTAAACGATGGCTTTCGGTGCATCACGAAGTGGAAAGGTGCGGGAGATGAGCGGAGTGGGATCCACTTTGCCGGCGCGGAGCAGGGAAATGGCTTTGGCAAATGGTCCGCAGCGCGAGCCAACCACGGTGATTTCCTTCACCACGATGGGCCAGGTCTCCACGGGGGCCGCGCCGTGAAACGTGGATTTCAGCAGCAGCGTGCCGCGCGGTTCGGTCATGTGCTGCGCGAGAGCCAGGCCCGTGGGAGAGCCTGTTGCTTCGACCACAAGCCGGAAGCGCTCGCTTACATGCTTCCAATCGCTTGCGCCACCACGAACTTTCTTCGTGACAATGCCGCTGCGGCGCGCCAAGGCCAGCTTGCCGGCATGTTTGCCGGATAGAGTCACGCGCAATCCGGCGGCGCGCAGCACCATGGCGATGAGTTGTGCCAGCTTTCCATCGCCGAGAACCGCGGCCGAAGAGAAATTCCGTACGTTCAGCTGTTCGAGAATCCTGCACGCGGCGGCCAGCGGTTCTATGAACACCGCTTTCTCGTCGCTGACTCCTGCGGGGACGAGATGCAGATTTTCCAGCGGCAAGGCCAGATATTCCGCGAATGCACCATCGTGCGCCACGATGCCGAGCACGGTTCGCCGCGCGCAATGTGTTTTCAGGCCGCGCCGGCAGAACTCGCAAACGGGCTTGTAGCCATAGGCCGTGCAGGCGACGTTGATTTCCCCGGCCACGCGCTTGCCCAGCCAGCGGCTGCGGATTTCCCGAGAAACGCCGGCGACCTCGACGATTTCGCCGACAAACTCGTGCCCCGGCGTCCCACGGAACGCGTGGTAGCCGCGCAGAATTTCCACGTCGGTGTTGCAGACGCCCGCCAATCGCACGCGAATCCGCGCCCAACCAGGACGCAGCATCGGCAACGGCTTGTCCGTCCGCTTCAGGGTTTTTTCTTTAACAACGAAGCTGAGCATGAGCGACTACTTTTCGGGCTTTCGGAAAGTTCTCGGCGGCGGGGAGCGGGTGCAGCCATGCGCTCGAGTAATTCAAATTTGGCTTCAAGACGATTCAAGCGAGAGTCCAGATCCTTGCAGGTGTGCGCCAGCTCTTTGACTTGATTCGTCAGGTTGTTGACATGGTCGTCAATCAGAACGATTTGCCGCAAAGCCTCGAATGCTTCGCGCGGCCAGCTCACTTGGATTTCCTGATGCTTTTCAAAACCGCGTCCACATACGCAATTGCTTCATCGAGCCGCTTGATGCTCCGTTTGGCGGATTCGTTGGCGGCACGGGCAAGCAAGGCGAGTTCATCTTCCGTCTTCGGCGGTATTTCCAGGTACAGGTCGACGGCATTGCGCACTTCCTGAGAAAACGAGCGGCCGCGTTTTTTTGCCCTCCGTGCGAGCCGTGCTTTTTGTTTCGGGTCGAGATGGATCAGCGCCGTTGCCATACGGCCTCCTATATCACACCTATATCATACCATTTTGAGGCAAGGGCATTAGCGCAGGGCCGCAAGCAGGGCCTCGCGCAAAGCAGTTTCCTGTTCCGGGAACACCGTACGCAGGTCAAGGATCAAGCGGTCGTCTTCAATGCGGGCGATCACCGGCGGCCCGCCCGCAGGGAGGCGCAGCCGCTCTTCGAGTTGGCTTGCCGAGTGACGCGCGCTGGCGATACGCAGCACCCGGGTGGGAAGCGATTGCGCGGGTGTAGAACCTCCGCCGACCAGCGAGCGGGCTTCGGCGATTTCGAGTTCGGCTTCGAGTTCGCCGGCTTGCTGAGAAAGAGCATCTCGAAAGGCCCTGGTCCGAGCGCCGATCTGTTCCGCCGTCAAGTGCATCATGCGCAGGGATGGAATTTCACTCCAAGCGCCGTGAAGATAGGCACGCAGAGTCGCCTCCATCGCGGCGATGGTTAGTTTGTCGACGCGCAGCGCGCGGAACAAGGGATGCCGCCGCACTTTTTGTACAAATTCTCTTTTCCCGGCGATGAGACCCGCCTGCGGGCCGCCCAGCAGTTTGTCTCCGCTGAAAAGCACCAGCGAAAAGCCGGCTTCCACGCTCTCGCGAGCGGTAGGTTCGTGAATGCCCGTGCCCGCCAGTTCGATGAGGCAACCCGATCCCAAATCCTCGACCACCGGCAGGCCAGTGCGCCGTCCAAGCGCGATCAGTTCCTCCACTCCGGGTTTCTCGGTGAAGCCGCTGACGGTGAAGTTCGAGGGGTGCACGCGCAGGATCACGCGCGTTTTTTCATTCAGCACATTCTCGTAGTCGGCGATGCGCGTGCGGTTCGTGGTGCCCACTTCGCGCAACACGGCGCCGCTCTGTTCCATGATTTCCGGGATGCGAAAGCCGTCGCCGATTTCGATCAGTTCGCCGCGCGAGACGATCACTTCGCCGCCACGTGCGAGCGCCGCCAGCGTCACCAGGACGGCGGCCGCGCAGTTGTTCACGACGATGGCCGCTTCTGCGCCGGTGAGTCGCTCAATCATCCGGGAAGTGTGTACATCGCGCTTTCCACGCGCGCCGGCCGCGACGTCGTATTCAAGATTCGAGTATTGTGTTGCGGTTTGCCGGAACTCCTCGAGAATGGCCGCAGGCAGGGGAGCGCGCCCGAGGTTGGTGTGGAGAATGACGCCGGTGGCGTTGATTACGCCACGCAGCGAAGGCGCCAACTCCTTATCCAGCGCGGTGACGATGCGCCGTTCGATCGATTCGCTGCTGAAATGGGTCTCCTCAATAGCCGCGCCGGATACAATTTCGCGGCGCAACTCCGCCAGGACTTCACGCACGACTTTCACCAGAAATCCGCGCTCGATCCGACGGCCCATCGACGTCACGGCAGGGCGCAGCAACAGCTCATCCACCGATGGGAGTTGACGCAGCAGCGCCGTCTGCTGGGAAGCGGCAGGTTTTGCCCGTTCGCTCATGCCGCCATTGGAGCACAGGCGGGAATCCCCCGCAATCGGCACTGTTCGAATGGGCAGTTGTCTTGCTGCCGCCGGCCGTTGTTTCATCCGTAGCCGGAGGCGGCCGGGGCGTTGACGACCGGCAAGGTCGCCCCTAGGATAAGGCGACGGAGATTCCAAGCGCATGGCCACCATTGACGAGGAACTCGCGCAGCTTGAGCGGGACATCCGGCAGCTCAAGATCGAGTACGACATGTACTTTGGGGGCGGCCGCAAGCGCCCGCCCAGCGAAATTGAGTGGCGCATTGAGACGATCGTCAAGCGGTATTCGGAGCGGGGCGGGGAGTTGAAATACACGCAGCGATTCCGCTTCACCAACCTTACGCAGACCTACGCCAAATACAAAGAGGTGTTCCGCAAGCGGTTGGCGCAACGCGAAGAGGGAAAAATCGAGCGGCACTTCGGCGCGGCAGCCAAGGCCATCGAGGCCGAGCGCGCAAAGGCGCAGATGGCGGCCGGCGGAGGGGCTTCGGCCCGGGAAACGCCCAAGACGTTCCGGGTGACGTGTGTTGCTCCGGAAAAGGAAGGCGAGAAAGTCCAGCAACTCTACGAAGCCTTTGCAAGCGCCAAGAAGGAAGCGGGCGAGGAGATGGGCAAGATGACGCGCTCGGCCTTCAACGAATTCGTGCGCAAGAAAACGAAGGATCTGCAGTCGCAGAAGAACTGCCGCGAAGTGGAATACGTGGTCGAAACGGTAGGTGGCCAGGTAAAGCTGAAAGCCCTCGTGAAGTCCTGATTTTTCAAGGAGATTTTTCCCACAGAAGCGCGTTTCCGGAATTTTGCGCGTCCGCGTAAACTAATGGGTTCTTTCCAACTTGGGAGGCGACATGGGCGTGGAGCGCGCGCTGCTCAGCGTATATGACAAGACCGGCATTGTGGAGTTCGCCCGCCGGCTGGCCAAACTCAACATCGAAATCCTTTCCACCGGCGGCACTTCGAAGCTATTGAGGGAATCGGGCGTTCCGGTGAGAGACGTGTCGGACTTCACCAAGTGGCCGGAAATGCTGGGCGGGCGGGTGAAGACGTTGCATCCGAAAGTGCACGGCGGGCTGCTCTACCGCCGGCACAACGCCGACGACCTGAAGCAGGCCAAAGAACACGGTATTGCGCCGATCGACCTGGTGGTTGTGAATCTCTATCCGTTCGAAGCGACCGCGGCCAAGGAATATCTTTCCCCGGAGGAGCTGATCGAAAACATCGATATCGGCGGCCCGACGATGCTGCGCTCCGCGGCGAAAAATTTTGTGAGCGTCACGGTGGTAACCGATCCGGCGGATTACCCGCGCGTCGCGGATGCGCTGGAAGCAAATCGCGGAACGCCGCTGGCGCTGCGGCTGGAGCTTGCCCGCAAAGTGTTTGCCATGACTTCGCGCTACGACGGCGTGATCACCATGAATCTGGAACGCCTGGCCTTGCAAGGCGACCAGATGGAAGTGCAGCTCAAGAGCGGCCTGACCGAGCGCGTATACTTGGCGTTGCGCCGCAAGCAGGAACTCCGCTACGGCGAGAATCCGCACCAGGCCGCGGCGCTCTATATTCCCGCCGGGCATCCGGCCACGGGGCTGGCCGCCGCGAAGCAGCTTCAAGGCAAGGAACTTTCTTATAACAATTATGTGGATCTGGAAGCGGCGCGGAGCCTGGTGGCGGAATTCGAAGGGCCCGCGGCAGTGATCATCAAACACAACAATCCCTGCGGCGCGGCGGAGCAGCCGACGCTGCTCGATGCGTACGTGAGGGCGCTGGCCGGCGATCCCGTCTCCGCGTTCGGCGGCGTGCTGGCATTCAATCACATTGTGGACGCGCTGACGGCGGAAGAAGTGGCCAAACTCTTCGTGGAATGCATCGCGGCGCCGGGGTTTGCGGATCGCGCACAGGAAATTTTCGCGGCCAAGAAAAATCTCCGGCTGCTGCAATTACCGCAACGCGGGCTGGAACACGATAAGGAACTCCAATTCAAGCGAATTTCCGGCGGCATGCTGATTCAGCAGCCGGATCTGGGCACGCTGAAGGACAAGGAGCTCAAGGTCGTCACCAAGCGCGAGCCCACGGCGGCTGAATTGGCGGATTTAAAGTTTGCCTGGAAGGTCTGCAAGCACGTGAAATCAAATGCGATTGTGTTCGCTAAAGACCGAGCGACGGTGGGCGTCGGCGCCGGCCAGATGAGCCGCGTGGACTCCGTAAAAATCGCGGTGATGAAGGCACAGTCGCCCTTGAAGGGCACGGTGGTGGCGTCGGATGCGTTCTTCCCTTTCCCGGACGGCGTGGAAGAAGCGGCCAAGGCGGGCGCGACGGCGGTGATTCAACCGGGAGGTTCGGTGAAGGACGCCGAAGTCATCGCCACGGCGGACCGGCTGGGGTTAGCAATGCTTTTCACCAACATGCGCCACTTCCTGCACTGAGAGCCGCTAGTTTGACGTTTCTGAAAGTGGCGCCGGACTCCATGCGAACCAATGCCGCGTGCGGTTGCACACCCTGCACACCGACAGCATGACGGGCACCTCAATGAGCACACCCACGACCGTGGCAAGCGCCGCGCCGGATCCCGCTCCAAACAGCGCAATGGATGTAGCGACCGCAAGCTCGAAGAAATTGCTTGCGCCGATCAGCGCTCCGGGCGCGGCCACCCGGTGCTCGACACGAAAGAACCGCATCAGTCCATAGGCGAGCGCGGAATTGAAATAAACCTGAAGGAGAAGCGGCACGGCGATCAGCAGGACGTGCAGAAACTTGCCCGTCAGATTGTCTGCCTGAAATGCAAAGATCAAGACCAACGTAACCAGCAGCGCCAGAATAGTGACCGGAGAAAACCTGGGTAGTATCACGCTTTCAAAATAATCCTTCCCCTTCCGATGAATGAACAGGGCGCGCAGCGCGGCGCCGATCACCAGGGGAATCACAATGAAGGCCAGAACCGATTGGAAGAGCACGGCAAAGGGCACGGAAAGCGAGGAGGCCCCGCTTACCAGGAAGCGGACGATGGGGGCAAAAAGAAAGAGCATGATCAGGTCGTTCAAGGAAACTTGCACCAAAGTGTAGGCGGGGTCCCCATCCGTAAGGTAACTCCAGACAAAAACCATGGCGGTGCACGGGGCGGCAGCGAGGATGATGGTTCCGGCGATGTACTGATCGGCTTCCAGCGCGGAAATCCAGGGCGAGAAAATATGGCGGAAGAAGAGCCAGGCAATCAAGGCCATCGAGAAGGGTTTTACCAGCCAGTTGACGAACAAAGTGATTAGCACTCCCGCGGGCCTCTTGCCGACCGCTCGAATCGCGGTGAAATCCACCTTCATCATCATCGGGATAATCATCAGCCAAATGAAAATCGCGATGGGCAGGTTGATCTGGCTGCCCTTCCCGAATTCCAGATTTCGAACCAGTCGCGTCATGTCCGGGAAAAATCTCCCGAGCAGCACGCCTGAAATCATGCACAGCCCCACCCAAGCGCTCAGGAAGCGCTCGAAAAATCCAAGGTCCGCCGCCGAATGTTCGCCGGCACGAAGACCGGAAGAATTCGGCGTACTCATCGCTCGCGCCCGATGCGGTCGACTTCTTTTTTGACGGCCAATAGATCGAGGCTGGCCAAGGGCAGGCTGAGAAACAAATCGATCCGGCGGCTCAGTGTGATGAATGCGTCGCGAAAAGCGCGTTGGATTTCTTCGGGCGAGCCTTTCACTGCTGCCGGATCCGGGACCCCCCAATGGGCTGTGATCGGTTGCCCCGGCCACACCGGGCATAGTTCTGCCGCGGCCGAATCGCACACGGTGAAGACGAAGTCCATGCGCGGCGCATTGGGCCGCGCGAACTCATCCCAGCTCTTGCTGCGGTACGCTTCCGTAGGCAGGCCCACCGCGCGCAATTGCGCGAGAGCATGGGGATTCACCTGTCCCGTGGGATGGCTGCCGGCGCTGAAGGCGCGAAAGCTTTTTGCGCCCCGGTGATTGAGCAGCGCCTCCGCGAAAATCGAGCGCGCGGAGTTGCCTGTGCAAAGAAACAGCACGTTGTAATGCTTGTCCATAATGAGCCTCAATGGCAGCAGGGGAGATCGATGCAGTCCGGCGGACAATCGCAGGCAGCTAGCGCCGGCTTGCTGGCGCGCAGGAACGCGCTCATGAATTTATCCTTCACCAGGGGCGCGATTCTCTCGGCGTCGAAGCCCGCCGCCTCCAGAAACCTGCGCGCTTCTTCGACCTGATAGATCCGCGTCGGCTCCACATCAATGGAGGCAAATCCAGCAGCCGCCAATTTCTCGACATACTCACTTTCCTGCAAAGCGCCCGCAATGCAGCCGACCCACAGCTCCATGCTTTTGCGAATGTCGGCGGGCACTTCGCCGCGCAGCACCACATCGGAAACGGCCAGACGCCCGCCTGGCTTCAGCACGCGAAAGGCTTCGCGCAGGACGCGGTCCTTGTCCCCGGAGAGATTGATGACGCAATTCGAAATGATTACGTTCACGGTGTTGTCGGGGAGCGGAATTTCTTCGATGGTGCCCTTCAGAAATTCAACGTTTTGCACGCCGGCCTTGCGCTGATTTTCGCGCGCCAGAGCCAACATTTCATCGGTCATGTCCAGTCCGTAAGCCTTGCCGGCGGGCCCGACGCGGCGCGCGGAGAGCAGCACGTCGATGCCGCCGCCGGAGCCGAGGTCGAGCACGATCTCTCCCGGCTGCAACTCCGCCAGCGCAGTGGGATTCCCGCAGCCAAGCGAAGCAGCGACCGCTTCGGCGGGCAGGCTGCCTCTTTCCGCCTCACCGTAGAGATTGCGCGTGATGGGATCGCAGCCGCTCAGCGAGGCGCCGCCTCCGCAGCAGGCGGTCTTACCCTGCGCTACCTGGTTAGCCGCCGCGCCGTACTTTTCTTTCACTGCGTCCTGGAGAGTTTGTTCACTCATGTTTTGTTTCCTTCCGTCATTTCGAGATTTGCACGATTGCTTCGGCGGGCACGGCGCGGTTGCGGGTGCAGCATTCCTCGTAGAGAAAGCCGAGCACTTCGCGGAGCGCGTCGGTGTTCGCCGAATACCAGAGGAAGGTGCCGGCGCGCCGCACGTCCACCAGGCCGACCTGGCGCAATTTTTCCAGGTGGTGCGAAAGCGTCGAGGCGGGGATGCCGAGTTCCTCCTGAATTTCGCCCGCGACCATGCCGGTGGGATGCGCCGATAGCAGCAAGCGAACAATCTGGAGGCGAGGCTCGGCGCCGATGGCGGAAAAACGATCGGCGCAGCGTGTGACGAGAAGCGGATCGGGCATCTTCATATTTCGATGATTGCAGAAATATGGAAACAGCGCAACCCCTTTTTTCGGAAACCCTACCCTCCGCTCCCGCATCCCACCTAACTGATGCTGTTGTCCTTGCAACTCGCGCGGTTTTCGCTTTTGACCCCTCCTCCAGCCCATGGGATACTGAAAAAACCAACTTTATGACTCGAAAACGACCGTTTTTCGCCGTGCTGTGGGCTTCTCTGGTAGCGCTCCCCTCCTTCGCCCAGATTGCCGAACCTTCGCAAGCCCCAACGGCCGAACCGCCCAAGGTGGTTGCCCGCGCCGACGCTTATTACAACTTCACGATGGGCCATGTTTACGAGCAGCAGTACGAGCAGACCGGCGCCGGGGAATACGCGACACGCGCGATTGAGTCCTACAAGAAGGCGTATGCCCTTGACCCACAGTCGCCGATCATCGGCGAGCGGCTGGCGGAAATGTATTGGAAGGCGCAGCGGGTGCGCGAAGCGGTTACGGAAGCCACGCAAATTCTGAAAAACAATCCGGATGACCTGCCGACGCACCGCTTGCTGGCGCTGGTTTACCTGCGCAGTCTGGGAGACCTGAATGGACCCAACGTGCAGGGCGAGGCGATCGACAAAGCGATCCAGGAATATTCGGAAGTGCATCGCCTGGATCCCACGGACCAGGAATCGACGATTTGGCTGGCGCGGCTTTATCGCCTGCACAACGAAACGGACAAGGCAGAAGCCGTGCTGCGCGGTTTGTTGAAGGACGATCCGGAAAACGATGCGGGCGTCGAACAACTCACGCAACTCCTGCTGGATGAAAGCAAAGCCGAGGAAGCCATCGATCTGCTGAACGGCCTGATCCAGCGCTCGCCGTCAGCGACGCTCTACGATCATCTCGGAGACGCGTACACGCAGACACACGACTACGCGAAGGCGGAAGCCGCGTATCGCAAGGCCGTGGAGATCGATCCTTCCGAGCTAAGCCACTTGCGCGGCCTGGGCCAGACGCTCCTGTCGGAAGAGAAATATCCCCAAGCGCTTTCGATCTATCAGAAGCTTTCCGAGTTTCTGCCCGATGACGCGGATACGTATCTACGCATCGCGCAGATCTATCGCGAGCTGCACGAGCTCGATAAAGCGGAAGAAAATCTGGTGAAGGCGCGGCAATTCGCGCCCGGCAGCCTCGAGGTGATGTACAACGAGGCGATGATTTACGAATCGCAGGGAAGGTTTGAGGATGCCATTCGCGTGCTTTCCGACGCGGTGACCGGCGTGAAGGCACAGTCGCGCGTGATGCCTTCGCGGCGGCGCTCGCTGGCGATTCTCTATCAACAGCTCGGAATGTTGTATCGCGACACACAGAACTATCAGGCGGCGATTTACACCTTCCAGGAGCTGGGCCATCTGGGCGATGAAGAGGATGCCAGATCTCGGCTGCTGATCATGGATACCTACCGGCAGGCGCGCGATCTGCCGAAAGCGCTGCAAGCCGGGAAAGACGCGGCGGCCAAGTTCCCCGATGACGCTTCGATTCGCGCCAGCTACGCGATGGTCTTGGCGGACGCGCAACAGCCGGACGATGCGGTGAAGCTCTTGCAAGCTGGATTGAAAGGCGCGCCGGCAGACCGCGATACGCTTTTGAACTACGCGCAGATTTACGAGCGCAGTCACCGATACAAGGAAGCCGAAGAATCCGCGCGCAAGGCGGAAGCGCTGGCCAAGCAGCCCGCGGACAATGAGATGACGTGGCTGCTGTTGGGCGCGATCTACGAGCATCAGAAGGAATATGACAAGGCCGAAGGGGCGTTCAAGAAGGTCCTGGAGATCAATCCGAAGAACGCCATCACGCTGAACTATTACGGTTATATGCTGGCGGAACGCGGCGTTCGCCTGGACGAGGCCCGCGACCTGATTCAACGGGCGCTGGACCAGGAGCCTTACAACGGCGCGTATCTCGACAGCCTTGGGTGGACTTATTACAAGGAAAACAAGCTGGACCAGGCCGAGCTGATGCTGCGCAAGGCGCTGGAGCGCGAATCGCACGACCCGACCATTCGCGGGCACCTGGGCGACGTGCTTGCGAAGCAGGGGCGTATCGAACTGGCCGTGACGGAATGGGAAAAGTCCCTCAACGAATGGCATCGTGCCTTGCCAGCGGACCTGGAAGAAGATAAAGTCGCCGAAGTTGAAAAGAAGCTCAACGAATACAAGCATCGCGTAGCGCAGAAAACCCCGGCTGCCGATGCCAAACCCTGAGCGAACCGATGCGGACAATCCGAATTCCTGCGTACGCGAAGGTGAACTTGCGCCTTGAAGTGCTCGGCAAGCGCGCCGACGGCTACCACGAACTGCGCACCATTTTTCAAACTGTGTCGCTGCACGACACGCTGGAATTCCGCTCGTCCCGCCGGCCGGGCGTGACCCTGGCCATCCAGGGAAACGAGACGCTGGCGAAGGAAGACATCGAGAAGAATCTGGTATTTCGCGCGGTGGAGGCGCTGCGGCGGGAAACGCGGCTGCGCCCGGGCGTGGAAATCCTGCTGCGCAAGAAGATTCCCGCGGGGCGCGGGCTGGGCGGCGGATCAAGCGATGCGGCGGCGGCGCTGCTGGGCTATCTGAGATTCACGCGGCAGCGGCTGGAAACGCCGCGGCTTTTGGACGTTGCCGCGGGAATTGGCGCCGATGTGCCCTTTTTCCTTTTCGGCGGCACCGCTCTGGGCGTCAGCAGGGGAGAAGAGATCTACCCCTTGCCGGATGCGCCAAGCCGCACGTTGCTGATCGTATCCCCGGCCGAAGTTCACGTGCCCACGCCGGACGCCTACCGCTGGCTGCATGCCCCAGAACTGGCCTCGTTGACAAAATCCGCGGCCAACCATAAACTATTCAAGTTCTGTGCCCTGTGTTGGAGCGCGCAGGAAGCTTCGCTTTCGAACGATTTCGAGACGGCGGTCTTCCGGCGTCATCCCCGGCTTGCGAAAATCAAGCGGGACCTGCTTCATCGTGGGGCTTCAGAAGCCTTGCTGGCGGGTAGCGGTTCGGCGGTGTTTGGAGTTTTCCCGAGCCCAGCGAAGGCGCGCCGAGCCGCTGTCGGGTTTCCGCACGATGAGACCTTCGTCTGCGAGACGTTTTCGCGGAAGAGGTATGCGAACGTGATGGCTGGGCGATAGACCTGCTGGCTGGAAGTTCGCAATTGTTGGTGAAACCTCAGCGTCTCTCCGTTTCTGTTTCACGCCGAAACACTGAATGGCAGTGCTGGTGTTTGTTTGCCCGGCTGACTGGTCAGCCACAAAGAAGGAGCTAACAGCTAGCAGCGAACAGGTGACAGGAAGCGAAAGGCTCCTGCGCTCTGCTCGCCGTTATCTGTTAACGGAAAATCGTGAACGACGAACGATTCAAGATATTCTCGGGAACCGCGAATCCGGCGCTGGCCGAGGCCATCTGCAAGAACCTCGATGTGCCGCTCGGCAAATCGCTCCTTGGCCGCTTCAGCGACGGCGAGATCTATTTTCAGATTCTGGAAAACGTACGCGGCGCGGACGTTTTCGTGGTGCAGCCCTGCTCGTTTCCGGTGGACAACCATCTACTGGAACTCTTGCTGATGATCGACGCGTTCAAGCGCGCTTCCGCCTGGCGGATAACCGCCGTGTTGCCGTATTACTGCTATGCGCGGCAAGACCGCAAAGATAAGCCGCGCGTTCCGATATCCGCGAAACTCGTCGCCGACCTGCTGGAAACGGCGGGTGCGAGCCGCGCGCTCACGCTCGATTTGCACGCGCCGCAAATTCAGGGCTATTTCGACGTGCCGGTGGATCACCTCTACGGCTCGCCGGTGCTGGTGGATTATTTCCGCAACAAGAATTTGCCGAACCTGACCGTGGTTTCGCCGGATGCGGGAGGCGTGGAGCGCGCGCGGGCGTTCGCGAAGAAGCTTGGCGCGCCGCTGGCCATCGTGGACAAGCGCCGCGTGGATCTCGACGTCACCGAAGTGATGAATTTGATCGGCGACGTTCGCGGCCGCAGCACGCTGATCGTGGACGACATCATCGATACCGCCGGGACACTGGTGAAGACAGCCGACGCGCTGATGCGCGAGGGCGCCACGCAGGTGTTCGCGGCGTGCACGCACGCGGTATTTTCGGGCCCGGCCGTCGAGCGCATCCAGAATTCGGTGATCTCCGAAGTGGTGGCCACCGATTCGGTGCCGCTGTGCGAAGCCGCGAAACATGTCAAAAAAATCAGGATTTTGAGCGTGGCCGAACTCCTGGCGCGGGGCATCCGGTCGATTCACGAGGAGACCTCGATCAGCGAGTTGTTTATTTAGGTTTTGCAGGGGCGGCTTTTTGGCCGCCCGGCTGTTGCAGTGGCCGGGCTTTAGACCGGCGGGTTTCCGGCAAGCAGCAACTTGCGGGAAAAGATTTCAGGAAGGGAAAGAACTATGGCACAGATCATTGTCGAAGGCGCGCCCCGCAGCACGCGGGGCAAAAACGAAGCGCGCCGCTTGCGCGTTTCCGGGAAAGTTCCCGCCACACTGTACGGCGGCAAAGGCGAAGCGCTGGCGCTGGCCGTCAACACCAAGCAGGTTACCGCGATTCTCCGTTCCGAATCCGGGCACAACACCTTGTTTCAGGTAGACCTGGGCGGCAAGCAGGAACCCGCGATCGTCAAGGACTGGCAGGTGGATCCGGTTACCGGCAACCTGCTGCACGTGGACCTGCTGCGCATTGCCATGGACGTGCGCATGAAGGTCAAGGTGCCCGTGCACACGTTCGGCGATCCTACCGGCGTGAAGGTGCAGGGCGGCGTCTACGAAGTGGTTCTCCGCGAGGTGGAGGTCGAGTGCTTGCCGGCGGACATCCCGACCGAAATCCGCGTGGACGTGAGCGGCCTGGCGCTGAACCAAAGTCTCCGCGCGGGCGATCTGTCGATCGACAAGAACAAGATCAAGCTGGTCACCGATCCGCAAAGCGTGATTTCGCACGTGGTCGCCCTGCGCGTGGAGGAGGAGAAGCCTGCGGAAGCGGCGGTGCCGGGAGCTGCTCCCGCCGAGCCCGAAGTCATCAAGAAGGGCAAGAAGGAAGAGGAAGGCGAAGAAGGCGAGGAAGGCGCCAAGGCGGCGGAAAAGCAGGAAAAGAAGAAGTAGTTCTTTTCCTTTCGCCACGCGCCATACGTCATGCGGCTCATTGTCGGCCTTGGCAATCCTGGCCCGGAGTATCAGTGGACGCCGCATAATCTGGGCTTTCTTGCCGTGGATGAAATCGCAAATCGCGCGAACATTCGCGTGGAGCGGCCTGAAGGCAAGGCGCTGGTGGGGAAGGGAAAAGTGGCCGGGGAGGAAGTAATCCTGGCCAAGCCGCTCACGTACATGAATCTCAGCGGCGTCTCCGTACGGGACCTCCTGGAGCGGTACGAACTGGGTCCCGAGGATTTGCTGGTGATGTTCGACGAACGGGATCTGCCCTGGGGCATGATTCGCATCGGCGAGCGGGGCAGCCCCGGAACGCACAACGGGGCGAAGTCGGTCACCAGCGCGGTGGGCACGCAGGAGTTCGCCAGGTTGCGGCTGGGCTGCGGGCCCGATCATCCGGTGGGCGATTTGGCCGATTATGTTTTGCGGCCGATGAAGAAGGCCACGCTGGAAGTCGCCGCCAAAATGGTGGGCGTGGCGGGCGACGCGGTGGAAGTGATTCTGAGGGACGGGATCGCCGCGGCAATGAACAAATTCAACCGGCGCGTATCGCCGGCGGAGCCGCAGTAGCACAGGCTTCCGCCCGTGAAGGTTTTGCAGGGGCGGTTTTACGCCGCCACAATTTTCCCGGGCCTCGCGCCCGGAACAGGAAGAAAGAGGTCATCATGGAAGAGCGTTTGTACGATCTGATCTTCATCGCCCGCCCGGCGACGCCGGAAGACGAAATCAAGAAGGTCATCCACTCCCTCGAGACCGCTGTCGCCGAAAAGGGCGGCAAGATCGAGAAGACCGAGCACTGGGGCACGCGGAAGCTCGCCTATAAGGTCGCCAAGCACCGCGAAGGTATCTACATTTACCAGCAGGTGCGCACGAGTCACGGCGAACTGGTTCACGAGCTCGAGCGGCGTCTTGGCGTGCAGGACTCGGTGATCAAATACCAGACTATCCGTCTGGACGAAGAGCTGAAGCGGCAGAAGAAGCTTTCGCAGAAGCGCGAGCAGCGCGCCGCACGCCGTCCGCGCCGCATCACGCAGCCGCAGCCTGGCGCCGAGCAGCAGCAAGCCGCGGGAAGTTAGTGTGGTTGAGGCTTTATGCCGCCTGCTATGCAGCGGCCGCTTTCTGGTTGCCTGGCAGGGGAATCGGGCGCCGCTGTAGTGGCCGAACATTGAGATCGGCCCAATTTTTGATCGATTTTTGGGATTGCACACTGGAAAGGTAGGAAGTTATGTCCGAAGAACAGAAACAAGGGCCAGCCGCTCCGGCTGCTCCCGCCGCCCGGGAAGGTGGTGAAAGCGGAGGCGCCCCTCGCCGCGAGGGTGGTCACGCGCACGCCGGTGGTCCGCGCCGCGAAGGCGGTCCGGGTGGCGGCCGTCGCGAAGGTGGCCCCGGAGGTCCCGTCGGCCTGCGCCGTGGCAAGCGCCAGTATTTTCGCAAGAAGAAGGTTTGCAAGTTCTGCGTCGATAAGATGGATTTCATCGACTACAAGCGCGCCGACATTCTTGCGCAATTCGTGCAGGAGCGCGGCAAAATTTTGCCCCGCCGCATGACGGGCGTTTGCGCGCGTCACCAGCGGTGGCTGGGCGTGGCCATCAAGCGGGCCCGCAACATCGCCCTGCTGCCGTTTGCCGGCAGCGCGGCCGGTGTTCAGGCTCCGCGCGCCATCGAAGCGCCGAAGGCGTAGCGCGCCCGGTAGGGGAAGCATTAAGCCGCCACCTTCCGTGGCGGGCGCCCTTGTCATGGCCGGACTTTAGACCGGCCGCAAGCAACGGCCACCACCGGGTGGCCACGAATCTGAAAGTACCGATTTCGAAAGCTCAGGAGCACGCCATGCAGATCATTCTTCAGGAAGATGTCGAAAAGCTCGGCCACCGCGGTGACGTGGTCACCGTAAAACCTGGCTACGCGCGCAATTTTCTTTTGCCGAATAAAATCGGCATCGAAGCCACGCCGGGCAACATGAAGGCGCTCGAACGGATTCGCGCCTCGTTGGCCAAGAAAACCGCCACCGAACTCGAAGCCGCGAAGAAGCAGGCCGAGTTGCTGAACGGCGTTTCGCTGAAGTTCCACCGCAAGACCGGCGAAAACGACCAGATGTTCGGGTCGGTGACGGCCGGCGATATCGCGGACGCGCTCAAAGCGCAGGGCTTCGAGGCCGACAAGCGCCAAGTGCAGCTTGCCGATCCCATCAAGGCTCTCGGCGAATTTCCGGTGACCGTCAAGGTCTTCCGGGACGTCAATGCCGAAATCAAAGTCACCGTCGAAAAAGAAGCGTAGCCCGGCCCGAAATTTCTATGTAGCAGGGGCATGAGTTTTGCGCGCCTCATTCTCGCTAAAAGTTTTCCGACATTTCCGCATAATCCACATCGAGGCGGATTGACGCGCTCGCGCGATCCGCGCAAACTTTCCCCTGCCACTCCGGCGCCGGGGCGATCAGGAGCACCGGAGAATTTTTTGTGCTTTCGTTTCGCTCGCCTCCAATTATAATAGCGAAGGAAAAGCGAAATAGAGAAAGGCCTCTTTGTCCCTATGCCCGCTGATTCCACCCTCGAGCGCCCGCTTCCCTGCAATCTCGATGCGGAGCGCTCCATTCTTGGCGCCATTCTCCTCGATAACCACGCACTGAACGCGGCCGTCGAATCCCTGAAACCCGACGATTTCTTCATCCCGCAGCACCGCAACATCTTTACGCGCATGATTGCGCTCGGCGAGGCGCAGCAGGCCATCGACCTGGTCACGCTCACCGAAGAGCTTCATCGCCGCGGCGAACTGGAAGCCTCCGGCGGCGCGCCGTACCTGGCTTCGCTGGTGGATGGCATCCCGCGTGTGACCAACGTGGAGCACTACGCGCGCATCGTCAAGGAAAAGGCCCTGCTGCGCAACCTGATCCACGCCACGCACAATATCCAGCAACGCGCGTTCGAAGGCGAAGACGGCGCCGACGCCATTCTGGATAACGCCGAGTCCAGCATTTTCGCCATCGCCGAAGACCGCGTCAAAGCCGGCCTGGTGCCGGTGAAAGACATCGTCCGCGACAATTTCGAGCGCCTGGAGAAAATCTTCCGGGAAGGGAAGAGCGTCACCGGAATTTCCACGGGTTACGGCGAATTGGACAAGCTTCTTTCGGGCCTTCAGCCTTCGGAATTGATTATTCTTGCCGCGCGCCCTTCACAGGGAAAAACGGCGCTGGCGCTGAACCTGGCGGAAAACATTGCCATCCGCGGCGGCTTGCCGGTGGCCATGTTCAGCCTGGAAATGTCCAAGGAATCGCTGTTGCAGCGCCTGGTGGCCTCCGTGGCGCAGGTGGACGCGCACAAATTCCGCTCCGGGCACCTGAGCCGCGAAGACTGGCGGCGCATGACCGAAGCGCTGGGCACGATCTCCTCGTCGCCGCTCTGGGTGGACGACTCCGGCTCGACGAGCGTGCTGGAAATCGGCGCAAAGGCGCGCCGCCTGAAGCGTGACAAGGGCCTCTCCCTGTTGATCGTCGACTACCTGCAGCTCATCACCGCGCGCGGCCGCTTCAATTCCCGTCAGGAAGAGGTGGCCAGCATCTCGCGCGGCTTGAAAGGCCTTGCGAAAGAGTTGCAGATCCCCGTGCTCGTCCTCAGCCAGCTGACGCGCGCGCCCGAACGCGAAGAACGCGGGCCGCAGCTTTCCGACCTGCGCGAATCCGGCGCCATCGAGCAGGACGCCGACGTGGTTATGTTCATCTACCGGCCCAATTGGGGAAAAATGGACCTGACTCCCGAAGAGCGCGACATGGCCGACATCATGATCGCCAAGCAGCGCAACGGACCCACCGACCGGGTGAAGTTCGTTTTCCGCAGCCGTCTGACGCGTTTCGAAGAAGCCGCGCCGGACGCCTTCAGCCAATTTGCCGGCGGCGAGGAGATGTGATGAAGCACGGGCATTCCTGCGTTTGCCGAGTACAAAGCCGGTGGATTTGTCTGCGCAGACAAGAGTGTGTGGGCCATGGGTGATGCAATGTCCGGGACTTGGAAACCTGAATCCTACAATTCGGTCTCGGTCTACATCATGGCCGAGGGCGTGCAGCGCGTCATCGATTTCCTGAAACAATCGTTTGATGCCACGCCACTGCGGCGCTTCGACGCGCCGGACGGCAGGATTCTGCATGCGGAAGTGCGCGTCGGCGACACCGTCGTGATGCTGTCGGAAGCGAACAATGCATATCCCGCATTTCCCGTCTGGCTCCACGTCTACGTTCCCGACGTCGACGCCACTTACAAGAAAGCGCTCGTCGCTGGCGGAGTCTCCGTTCAAGAGCCGGTTCAGAAACCCGGCGATCCCGACCGGCGATGCGGTGTGAAGGACCCCGCCGGCAACACCTGGTGGATTTCGTCTCAGACAGGTTGATAAGACTATCCATTGCGGCATCTCCGTTGGCGGCTTACGTTGACTTAGCTCCCAACGCTCTTTAAAATCCCACGCAATGCCCAAGCAACCCTCGCTGATCGGCCAAACCGTCTCTCACTATCGCATTCTGGAAAAGCTTGGCGGCGGCGGCATGGGCGTGGTGTACAAGGCGGAGGACACGCGGTTGCGCCGCTTTGTTGCCCTCAAATTTCTCCCCGAAGACGTCGCGCGCGACTCGCAGGCTTTGATCCGTTTTCAGCGCGAAGCGCAGGCCGCCTCCGCGCTGAATCATCCCAACATCTGCACCATTTACGATATTGGCGAGGAAAACGGCCAGGCATTCATCGCCATGGAATGCCTCGAGGGTAAGACGCTGAAGCACCTTATCGCCGGGCGGGCGATGGAACTGGACTCCCTGCTCGGCATTGCTATCGAAATCGCCGACGCGCTCGACGCGGCGCACGCCAAGGGAATTGTCCACCGCGATATCAAGCCCGCGAACCTCTTCATCACGGATCGCGGCCACGCCAAAATTCTAGATTTTGGCCTTGCCAAAGTGGGTTTCGAAACCGGGAGTCCCGAGCATGCGGAAACCATGGCCACCCAGGGCGTGGACACGGCGCAACTCACCAGCCCCGGCAGCACCATCGGGACGGTTGCCTATATGTCGCCCGAGCAGGCCCGCGCGAAACAACTCGATGCCCGCACGGACCTTTTCTCCTTCGGCGCGGTCCTTTACGAAATGGCCACCGGCCAACTGCCGTTTCGCGGTGAAAGCACCGCCACGATCTTTGAGGCCATTCTCAATCGTGCGCCGATTCCCCCGGTTCGCCTGAATCCCGATCTCCCCGTGGATCTCGAGCGCATTATCAACAAAGCTCTGGAAAAAGATCGTGCCCTCCGCTATCAGCACGCGTCCGACATGCGCGCGGACCTCAAGCGGCTGCAGCGCGATACGAGTTCCGCCCGCGTTCCAATCGCCGAACCCTCCGGATCAGCATCTGCGGCATCCATTGCGGGGGTAGCCGGCTCCAGCTCGGACCGAATTCCACTGCCGGGTTCTTCGGGTTCAGTGGCGCCGGCGGCCTCGGGACCACACCCGGCCGCTGGAGCAGCGCCACTCGGCGGCGGCGGGGGAACCGGGCCGGCGACCGTATTGCGCAGCAAGGGGATGCTCTTTGGAGGCTTGCTCGGCGTTCTTGCCTTGGCGATTGTTGGATTCGCGCTGTACAAGCTCGGAAATCGCAAAGCTCCGCTGAACCTTGGAGATCTCGAAATCACGAAGCTGACACAGAGCGGCAAGGCCTCCGGGGTGGCGATTTCACCCGACGGGCAGTATGTCGTTTATGTTTTGCGTGACGGCGAAAAGCAAAGCTTAATGGTTCGCCAGGTGGCCACCGGGAGCGACGTCCAGATTCTTACGCCGGAAGTGATAACCATTTACGGCCTTACGTTCTCCCCCGACGGCGTCTACATCTATTACACCGCGTCGAGTAAAGAAAACAATCTCTACAGCTCGCTCTATAAAATGCCCGTCCTCGGCGGTTCGCCAGTTGAAATCGTCCGCGACATCGACACAGGCGTCGGCTTCTCTCCCGATGGCAGGCATTTCGCATTCCTGCGCGGCGTGCCGGACAAGGGTGCCGTGGAACTCCACATCGCCAATGCCGACGGAAGCGGTGAGCACCTGTTGTTGTCCAAGCCGGGGCTTCCCAATCCGTTTCTGATGCTGCGTCCGGCCTGGTCTCCGGATGGAAAGACGATCGTTTTTACTCTGTATAGCGGCGCAACGCAGCAATCGCTGATCGCGGTTTCTCCCGACGATGCCAATTCCGCGCATGCGCTCTACACCACCCACGACGAACTCGGCATACCCAATTGGCTGCCCGACGGCAACGCACTACTCATCCCCGTGCGGGAGCAGGGGCCTCTGCCGCACGGCCAGCTCTGGAGCGTTTCCTATCCATCCGGTGAGGCGCATCGCCTGTCTCACGACCTGACCAGCTACAGTCTTTCCTGGCTGGATCTATCTAAAGATGCAACTTCGCTTGCGGCGATCGAAAGCTCGCGAACTTCCAATCTTTGGGCGCTTCCCGGCGGCGATTCCTCCAAGGCCAAGCAAATCGCCTCCGGTGGCTCTCCCGTCGGAAATGTGACTCCACTCGGCAAAGACCAGGTCGTCTACCAAACCGATGGCGGCGGGATCTTCACGATCTCTGCCGACGGTGGGACTCCCACCAAGGTGGGTTCCACCGAGAACCATATTTTTTTCGCCAGCGGGTGCGGCGACGGAAAGCATATCGTCTACCAGAAACTCGAAGGGGATCAGTCCAATATCTGGCGCATGGATGCCGATGGCACAAATTCCGTTCAACTTACGCGCGAAAAATCAGCGGCGATTCCGTTTTGTTCGCCGGATGGGCAGTGGGTGACCTACTTTACGAACACCGAGTTGGCGGTCGCAATGATCTCCATCAACGGCGGTAGTCCGCAAATTCTCAAGTTCCCCGGGGTTTCCGTTGCTCAAGCACTTCTTTCGGGAGACTCCAAACTATTTCTCACGATGGCCACCGACCTTAACAACATGCAGGCCCGTCCCCGCATCCTGGTGGTTCCCGTTGCCGGGGGCGAGCCCTTGTTTTCCTTCGAAAGAGTGCCCGGCACGCTCGGCATACGTTGGGCTCCCGACTATCGGGGAATCGACATTGCCATCACTCGCGGCGGCGTATCAAATCTATGGCGCCAGCCGCTTCCAAGTGGTCCCCTCAAGCAGATAACACACTTCACTTCCGAATTGAACTATACGAGTACGTGGACCGGCGACGGCAAAACGCTCGTCCAGGGCCGTGGCACGCCCAGCGCGGACATCGTTCTGCTTAAGGCCAGCAAAAATTCCCAGTAGACGCTTTCGGAAGCGGATCGCCTACGCCTTTGCGATTACCAGGGTGTGCGGGCTATTCGGAATTGGCTGGGCGGTGGCTTCGCCGAAGCCCGCCTTCCGGTGCATTTCCGCCAGATCCTTGAAGGTGTAAGCATCGCCGGCCGTTGTTGACGCGAGCATCGTCAATGCGAAAGCTGCGGGCATCGGAGGGGAGACGCGGTCTTCGTTGGGCACAAATTCGAGCGTGGCCGCTGCTCGCCTCGATATTCCGAAAAGTGAGGACCCTGCAAGGCAGAGCGAAGTGGCCAGGAACAACGGGGACGGGAAGTCAGTGTGGCTGTGGAACGGGTGGCTCGGCATCGCGAACGTGATCGCCGACACGCGCCTCGACGCCCCCGGAAACGATGGCCGTGGAGAATTCCTCGCCGACCTCGGTTACGGCGGCAAGCCCGACGCGTTGCGGCAACGAAATCATGCCTGGGGGATTTGCGGATTCGGGTGCGGGAGGGTCGCGCAGGATGGTGAGTCGTTCGCCAACTCTTACTCCAGCTTTTTTTCCGATATTGAGCGTAAGAACATTCCCTGCGACATCGGCCACAAGCCCCTCAATCTTGAGAGGCGATTGGGGAATCTGTTCCGCGAAGGAGGTGAGCTGCGCCGCGAGTTGATCCACGGCTTTGCGGGTGGCCTCGCCCAACAGGCTGCCGGCAAATTCACTTCCGAGGATTTCCGGCGAAGGCGCTGCCTTGCCACGTGCGGCGACGATTGTGATTTCACCGGTTTTTTCCGATTCGCCCGAGCCGGTGAACCCTCCCTCCACCGCGCCAGTGGTCACGTTGAAAATGCGGGCGGTCAGATCGACGTATGCCTTCGACTTCCGAGTGCGCACGCCTGCGCTGAACATACCGCTTCTGCCGTCGGCATTCTTGCGCGCCTCTTCGGGACCATAGCGCGTCACCGCGCCGATGATCATGGCGTCGAGCCCGAGCGCCCTGCCGATGCGAGCGGCCATTGCATAAGCATCCACCTGATCGTTCGCGGCGTCCTGCTGTTCCTTCAGGAGTTTCTCCAGGGCCGAGCGGTCGACAACGGTGTATTTCCCGCTGCGCACGAGTTTTTCAATCAGGAGTATGCTGACGCCCTTGCCCACGTCTTCTCCGTCAGCGCCAAAGAGTCCGGAGGGAGTGTCGGCGCTGACGCCAGGATTGTCAAAATTCAAAACCGCGACGCGCTTTTTCGGGCTTGCTTCTTGCGCTTGCATTGCGCCGACGGCCACCAATGAAAGCGAAGCACCGAAACACGCGAGATATGTAAGCCGGCTATTCATTCGGCAGCGTCCGTCAGCTAAAGCGGAATTGTAAGGGCAAACGGAGCTTGGGTCTACGCGGATTCCGGGCCAGGGCCGCGAGGGTGCTCTGGATCCTCTGCCGCGGAATTTGGCTAAGAAGGCGTTAACTCTTGGCGAGGTAGTCCGAGAAAACAACCGAGCAGGCCTCGATGAACTCCTGCTCGGATTTCGGAAAGGAATCCGCGAAGTAGCTTTCGATATCCAGTTCGCCCGCAAGCTTCTTTTTGACGAAAATCGGAACGACAATCTCCGATTTCACCAGCGAAGAACCCGCCAGGTATCGCGGATCCTGCGTGACGTCCTGCACAACCACCACCTGGCCGGTGGTAGCGGCCGCGCCGCACAATCCGTTGTTCAGCGGGATCCGCACATTGGGTGTAAAACTACCTGCGTAGGGACCGACGATCAGAAACCCCGCATCGGCCGGATCGACCACGTAAAATCCCACCCAGTTGTAGCGCGTGAACTTTTCATGCAGCTTTCTTGCGATTTTTTCCATCACCGCTTCTGCTGTCGAAGCGGTCAGAGCAAAGCTTTGGATTTCGTGCAGCACTTCTTTCTGCGCTGGCGTCATCGGATCGACTCCACAATAATAACCTGCAATCTTTGCGGCAACCGGAATCCGGCGGGTACGACTTCAGTCTACACGATGCCCGGATTCGGTAAATTGCAACTCCACCCTGTTTGCCGAAACAGTTCCTTCTCCACGCTCTCACCTCGCTTCGGAGAAACACGTGTTTGCCCGTCTACTCCGGCGGGTTCTGTGGCCGCTCCGTATTCGGCTTGCCGGTTGCTCCGGGCAGGGCGCCGGGCTCGAGTTTCACTTCTTCGAACGCCGGCCGCAAAGCCAGCACGCTGCCATCGGGCCGCGCCACGACGCTCATGAAGCTAGGATAGGCGGCCCCGCGACTCGGCTGGCCATAACGCAACTGCAAATCGAGCGCGGCGATCGGGCTCCCTGCGGGGTCCGTGACCTGCATGCCGGGCGACTCCAGGCCGACGTACTACAGGTTCCCGGCGGGATCCGGCGCGAAGGCAATCGGCCAACGGTCGTTGCCGAACGGCGTCACGCCATTGGAGTTTCCGTCCAGATCGAACAATTGAAAGCGCGCGTTTCCGGTGTCCAGCACGAACAGCATCCCGTGATGCAGCACCAGGTCACACGGCTGCCGCACCTGACCCGGTTCGGTGCCGCGCGAGGAGATGACTTGCAGCGACTGCCCCTCCAGCGAGTACACCTGGATTTCGCTTTTGTAGTGATCTTCCACGTAGAGTTTGTGGTCCGCCGCATCCGCCGCGAGGCCGAAGGGTGAGAGAAGATGATCCGCGCCGATTGCAAGTACAAAGTGTCCCGCTTCGTTGAACACGACCACCGCCGCAAGAAGCGGCTCGCTGACCTAAATGTTGTCGTCCGCGTCCACGGCGATATAGGTGGGAAATACCATGCGCGGCGTGTGATCGCCTCGAATCCGCCAGCTCTTTCCCTCGTTCGGGTCCACGATCTCCACTGCGGACAGGAACGGCTCGGTCTCCAGAATCCGCCCTTTTGAGTCCGTGGCCATGCGAAAGGGCCCTTGGCGGCCCAGCGCGCCCGCCAGACGATCACGCAACGATTCCTGGAACGATTGCACTTCGATAGTGCGAAGTGCTTTTACCTGCATGTTTACATTCAGCTCATTTATTGCCGACTGCTATGCCGCCGCCAGTCCGCCCGCCATTCCTTCGGCAAGGAGCAGCAGCGACACGGGCAACCCCCGCACAGGGACTCGACACATAGACCGGCCTCCCGATTCCTTCCCACGTTTTGGGGCTGTTTTCCTCGACTATGGCTGGCGTCTGCGGCCTCCCGGACCGAAGGCGGGAGCATCCCCGTTTATAGAGCTCAGCTTTCTTCTAGTATTTTTGTATTACAAGTAGAGGAAATCGCTAGGTCGGGAGTCACGGGCCATGTCCAAACCCACAACAAGTGGGAACAAAGTCCCGGAACTCCAAAGTGAACCGTAGTGAAGGGCCTAAATCTCCGCGAAACGAAGAGGGCACCTAGTATTTCCATCCTCGGCGGAAGGCGATTCCATGGTTGGCTAGTACCGGTGTGCTGCGACATGCGGCGCGATGTCGCCTGCCACAGTATTTTTCGTTGCATGGGAGGTACATAACGCGGCGTGGAGGTGAATTATGATTCTCCAAAAGGGCCTCCCCTCCACAACTTTCCTTCTGAGCCTCATCGCTGTGGTGCTTGCCGTTGTGCTGATTGTCATCCCTCGCGGCACTGCACAGCAGACCCAGATCAAGGAAGTTGCGAACAAACCAACCAATCCTGATTCAGGCAAAGACATGTATATGCAATACTGCGCGGCATGCCATGGCCGGACCGCTAAAGGCGACGGGCCGGCGGCCTCCGCGTTGAAAGTGCCGGCGGCGGATCTCACCCAGTTGGCCAAGAAGAATGACGGAAATTATCCGGGCATCCGCGTGGGTTCCGTTTTGCAATTTTCCATCCCGGTGGCAGCGCATGGATCGAAGGACATGCCTGTTTGGGGGCGGCTGTTCGAGTCCCTCTCTGCCGGCAATCCAACCAAGCGCGGTGAATCCAACGCGCGTACCAAGAACATCACGGATTACCTGGAATCCTTGCAGGCCCGCTAACCTCAGTTCGGAAATCGAGAGCTCGAATCGGAGGAGCGATTCAATAGGGTGAGAGACGATTCGATTGCAACACGAGAGCGGGACGAAGGCGGCCTTCCTCCGGGCGCCTTTCTTGTATTCCCATTCTGTTGCTATACTCCTGCGCGCCTCGCAAGATTGGCTGCAGGCTTTGTCCATTCTAATTCCTGTGGGATCACGCCGGCCCGCAGACGAGGAGCGCCATGCACACTCGAAAATCCTGGCTCGCCATTTTCGTACTCACGGCATTTTTCGTGACTGCAAGCCGGGCTTCGATAACGCCCATCGGCGAGGTCGCAGGGCTGCATGCAAAATTCGTCGATGTGAATGGCGTTCGTACCCGCTACTACGAGATGGGCCAGGGCGAGCCGCTGGTGCTGGTGCACGGCGAAGGCTGGTCCGGGCACTCCAGCGCGAATGCCTGGTCCAAAAACATCCCCGGGCTGGCAAAAAAATTTCACGTGTACGCCTTCGACAAAATCGGCTCCGGGATGACCGACAATCCGAAAGACGACAAGGATTACAACCTGCAAGGGGAGATCGACCACCTCTATCAATTCATCCAGGTAATGAAACTCGGCAAGGTGCACCTGGTAGGTCAGTCGCACGGCGGCGGCGACATTCTGTTCCTTGCGCTCGAGCATCCGGAGGTGGTGAAGTCGCTGGTGATTTGCGACAGCCTCACCGCCGCTCCGGCCGGGGTAAAGTCCAATCGCGCCGAAACGCTGGCCAAATGCCCCAAGGAACCCGATTGGGTGGAGTGGAAATGCCGCATTCAGGCGATCACCTATCGCCCAGATCTTGCATTCGACGATGAATACTTCGAGGCCGGCAAATATATGGCGAGCCTGCCGAAGGCACAGGAAACCGCGGCCAAAGTGAAGGCCGGGGCCGGCGCGCCGCTGTTCGACATGCGGCCTGATTCCGACTTTCCCGAATGGAAAATGAAATGGCTCGATCGCGTGAAGAACGAGGGAATTCTTCAGGTGCCCGTGCTGCTCTACTGGGGACGCAACGATCCCTCGGCCACGGTCGAAGCCGGCTACGCCTTGTTCGATGTGCTGGGCGCGAAAAATCCGCGGGTGCGGATGCTGGTGACCAACGACGCGGGGCATTTTCATTTTCGCGAATATCCCGAGGAGTTCAATGCCAACGTGACGAATTTCATAGAATATTGGGACCACGAAATTTCAAAACCCTGACACTTCCGAACTCCGCAATCTGTTTGCGACTGGAAACTTCTTGGCTGCCGCCCGCGGACTCAGTATGCTGGCGCTATGAAAATCGCATTCCTCGGACTTGGCAGGATGGGCGCCGCTATGGCGCGCAATCTGCTGCAAGCAGGGCATGAAGTAACCGTCTTCAACCGCGACCGCGAGAAAGCTAAGCCGCTGGCCGCCTCCGGCGCGCGCGTTGCGGACTCTCCGGCGGACGCCGGGCGCGACGCCGAAGTGGTGATGACCATGGTGGCCAACGACGGCGCATTGGAAGAGGTCGCCTTAGGGAAGCATGGTTTTGCATCGGAGCTGAAGCCCGGCGGCATCCACGTCTCGCACAGCACGATCAGCACGGCTCTGGCACGCAAGCTAACCGCTGAACACGGGCAGCGCAAGCAGGGCTATCTGAGCGTGCCGGTTTTCGGCCGCCCGGAAGCGGCGGAATCCAAGAATCTTGTGGTTGTTGCGGCGGGTCCAATCGAACACCTGGAACGATGCCGGCCGCTCTTCGATGCCATCGGCAAGGCGACTTTTGTGATGGGAGCCGATCCGGTGCAAGCAAATATCGCAAAGCTATGCGGCAATTTCATGATCATTGGCATGATCGAATCGATTGGCGAGGCTTATGCCACAATCCGCAAAGCGGGCATCGATCCGGAGCTTTTCCTCGAGACCGTCAACTCCTTGTTCATGTCGCCGTTCATGGGCTCCTACGGCAAACTGATCGCCCGCGAAGAATTTCTGCCCGCGCGGTTTGTGTTGGAGCTTGGATTAAAAGACGTTCGCTTGCTGCTTGATGCCGCGGACGAACTGGCTTCGCCGATGCCGCTGGCCAGCCTTGTGCACGACAATCTGCTGTCCGCGCTCGCGCAGGGCCAGGGCGAACTGGATTGGTCGAGCATGACGCAAGTCCTGGCGCGAAACGCCGGTTTGAAGACGAAATCGTCGTAATCCTCCCGCGGAATGCGCGTCTGGTATTGCGGCCAATTGCCGGGAGTTCGCGCGCTCTGCAAAAGCTTCTCCGCTTTCTGACGCTCCGGAACGCGGTACACGCTCGATCGAAAAGGAGATTCGCGTATGTCGCTCGTGGATTTTGTGCCCACACCAAAGTTTGAGGAGTATAAGGAACGCTTCAAGCAGCATTACAAGATGGAACGGCGCGCGGACGGCGTGATTCTGGTGGAAGCGCACACCAAGGGCGGCCCTGTGCAGCTCAGCGTCGAGAATCACCGCTCCGTTGGCCAGTTATTTAAAACGATCGGCGCGGACCCGGAAAACGAAGTGATGATCTTCAGCGGCACGGGCGAGGATTTCATGATGGATGCCGACCCGGAGGGCTTCAAGCTGGAGCAGGAGGATTTGCAGCACTGGGCCTACGAATACGCCTACAAGGATGGGCGCATCAACGTCAGCTCCCTGGTGAATGACCTTGAGATTCCGACGATCGGCGTGCTCAATGGCCCGGGATTCCACACCGAAATTTGCCTGATGTGCGACATCACGATTTGCAGCGAAGACGCCATCATCTTCGATCTGCACTATGACATCGGTTCGGTCCCCGGCGACGGCATCCACAGTTGCTTTCTGGAATTGCTCGGCGTGAAGCGCGGCGCATACGCACTGCTCACGGGACAAGCCATTAACGCGTACAAAGCCCTGGAATACGGGCTGGTCAATGAAGTGGTGCCCCGCAATCAATTGCTCGATCGCGCCTGGAAACTCGCGGATCACATCATGACGCAACCGCGCATCACCCGCCGGCTGACCACGCAGATCGTCCGGCGCCCCTGGAAAAAGCGCATCACCGACGATCTGGACGGCGGCTTTGGAATCCAGATGTTTGCCCACCTGGCCAAAAAGAAGTCGATTCACAGCCGCAATCACATCGCCAATTCGGTGGCTTATGTGAAGCAGGGAAAAGAAAACAACATCAAGTAGCGATGGGCGAAATCGTTTGGTTTCGCTCGTGGGCTTGAGGTAAATTCGATTTGACGGCAGCCACGTTTTGCGCTCCCGCTCCGGACGCCAGCCGCATTTGTGCTATGGAGGCATTTTTATGGCGACAATTTTCAATCAGTCGGCGGTTTTGCCAGAGGCGGCTGGGGAAGGCGTGGCACGCCAGAAATTGCTTACGCGCGGGCGGGTCCCCGGCACCAGCATCCTCCTCGATCGGGTTCATCTCGCTTCCGGGTTCTCGCTTGAGCTCGTCGTCCACCCGCAAAGCGTCGCCTGGTTCCAGATGCTTTCGGGCGATGCGGAAGTCCGCCACTCGATCGGCACGCAGATACTATCCGATGCCCATGTCGGTCTGCTGCCGCCGGGATTCCACGGAACACTCGCGGCTGGCACGGGCGCAACGCTACTTTATGCGGAGGTCCCCAACGCCGTGCGCTTCGATCCCGGCCTTGCCTCACAGCCGCCCGAGTTCCGCGTGGTGGATTGGACACGAGAGCCCGTCCTGCAATCGGAGCACGATGCCCGCAAACGCATTTATCTGATCACACCCAGGCTTTTTGGCACCAAATCCATCAAAGGCGAAATGATCATTTATCCCGCGGGCACCACTGGCGCGAATCATCATCACGAGGGCGCGGAACATTTCATGTACTTCCTGCGCGGCTGCGGCACCATCTACGCGAATGAAAAACCATTCGCGGTGCGCGAAGGCGATGTCGTTTACTATCCCGATCGAGAGCGCCACTACTTGTCGGCCTCCGAGGGCGAAGAGATGGCTTTCGTCGAATTCTTCGCGCCCGGCGAATGCGTCACCATCTGGGTGGACGAAAGCAAGGTCTGCGGGTGGCTCCCGACGGGAAAGGATATCCACGGCGCCGCTCCCGTCCGCGAAATCACTGCTCACAGCTCCAAACCTGTCGCCATTCCCGCGGATGTCTAGGAACTAAACAGACCATTTCATCGCGGACACACTGGGTCGGGCCCGCCACGCTCGCTGCTTGGTCCGAACCGGCACCGCAGGAACGCGTTCACGTAACGTCTGCCTCTGCAATGAGATAGCGTGCTAGGCCCATCCGCGATCCCTGCACCGGTTGGCATCGCGATTGCTCCCTCGAGGTGTTGACATTCTCGCGCGCGGCGACTTACTCCGGCTTTTCGCCCCGCGGCGCCAATGCCGTACACTAGATCTTTCAGGAACGTCCATGACTCGCTCCAAAAAAATTTCGAACCCCGCCGAATTCGTTGGCCGCCCCGTGTGGGCGGAGGTTTCGCTTCCGGCGCTGGCCGGAAATCTCCAGGCAATTCGCGACTACGTCAATCCGCCGTCGGAAAAGCGCGCGTCGCCGCGCAAGGTGCTCGCCATCGTGAAGGGAAACGCCTATGGGCACGGAGGCGCGGCGGTGGCCAAGGCGCTCGAGAAGGCAGGCTCGGACTGGTTCGGCGTTGCCTCCGCGGGCGAGGGCATGGAGATCCGCAAGGCCGGCGTACGCGCGCCGATCTTGGTGCTCGGCGGCTTTTGGCCCGGCGAAGAAAAAAACCTTCTTCGACACAATCTCACGCCCGCGATTCACCGCTGCGAACAGCTTTTGGCCTACGAAGCGGCCGCGGCCAAACTGCGGAAGAAGAACGTCCCCGTCCAATTGAAAGTGGACACGGGCATGAACCGTCTCGGCATCCTGCCAAAGGACGCGGACTGTTTTGCGAGGCAGCTCGCGAAGTGCAAGCACGTCGCGCTCACGGGCACGTTTACGCACCTGGCCTCGTCCGAAGTGCTCACGGACACGGCGCTTGGCCGCCAGACGCAGCAGCAGCTCGATCGTTTTCACGCCACCACGGATCGGCTGCAAGCGCTAGGCGTCGATCCCGGCATCACGCACATCGCCAATAGCGCCGCGATCGCCGCGCGCCCGGAAACCTGGGCGGACATGGTGAGGCCCGGCGCGTTGCTTTACGGTTACCACCCCGGCTTCGATCCCATGGAACGCCGCTTGGAATTCGAAGCGAAATTGCCCCTGCGCCCGGTGATGAGCCTGCGCGCGCGCCTGATCAGCGTGCGCTGCGTTGCCGCCGGCGAAAGCGTCGGCTACGACGGCACCTGGATCGCACAGCGGCCCTCGCGCATCGCCGTGATGTGCGCCGGGTACGCCGACGGCGTTCACCGCTCGCTCGGCAATCGCGGCGTGGTCTACATCCGCGGGCACGTTGCGCCGATTCTCGGCATCGTTTCCATGGACGTGGTGATGCTGGACGTCACCGACGTTCCCGATGCGGCGATCGGCGACGTTGCGACGCTCTATGGCACCGACGGCGAGCGCGTCTACCCCGCGAACGTCGTCGCGCGCAGCGTCGGAACCGTCACCTCCGACCTGATCAGCGGCGTTGGCCAGCGCGTCCCGCGTTTCTATATTCCTTAGCGGCGCGTTGTAGCGCCCGCGTCTGGCGGTCAAGCTCGCCTGCCTCCAGGTTGGAGGCGCTGACAAACCTTGCGATTCCGCATCTGCATTACCTGCGACTTGACGTTACTCTATTTCAAGAGTATATGTTCGTTCTCGTTGCCTGCACCCGCAGGAAGGGCTCCTCTCCTCCCCGGCCTTCTCTGCTTCCGCGCACCACGGAGCGGTGCATGCCAAGCCGTACCGTGAGGTCCTATGAACGCAGTTAGGTCTCAGCAATCCGGCGGTTCCGTATCTGAAAGGCCCAACCCGGAGGGAATTTCCGAAAAGGCATCGTTGCCGGTCTGGGACTCCTGGGTCCTTCGCTTCGCCTTGGTGGGTGCTTCCATGGTGCTGTGTTACGCGCTGCATCCTTTCGGCCTGCAATCCCAGCCTGCGGCGGGGCTCGGCTTTTTCGTGGCCATGGTGGTGCTGCTCGCGGAGCTGCGTCTGCGCCGCGCGGAAATCAGCGGCCTGATGGGCGGCGTTGCCGGTGGTGTGGTGGGCCTGTTTGCCTCCCTCCTGGTGACCCTCGTGATTGCCCGCACTTCCGTAGCCGAGCCCTCGCGATCTTTCCTCGAATTCACGGCGCTTGTTTCGTTCGGTTATCTGGGATTCGTCCTCGGGATGCGGCGCGGCAGCGAACTTCAACGCGTCGCCCGGCCCCCGGCCGGTGAAGCCAATTTGCCGGTGTCGGCGCCGGATGTGCAGATCAAGCTGCTGGATACTAGCGTGCTGATCGATGGCCGCATTGCGGACATCTGCGAAACCCATTTTCTGGATGGCACGCTGGGATTGCCGCACTTTGTGCTGAACGAGCTGCAACTGGTGGCAGACTCCTCCGACAGCTTGAAGCGGCAGCGCGGGCGCCGCGGCCTGGAGGTGCTGCACCGCCTTCAGAAAATGCCCGGGCTCGATCTGCGCCTGCTCGATGAAGACGTCACCGGGGTCTCCGCGGTCGATCAAAAACTCGTGGAACTTGCCCAGCGCCTGGGCTGCAAAATCGTCACCAACGATTTCAATCTCAACAAGGTTGCCCGCGTCCACAGCATTCCCGTCCTCAACATCAATGAGCTGGCCAACGCCTTGAAGCCCGCCGTGCTGCCCGGCGAGCCCATGCGCGTGCTGATCCTGCGCGAAGGCAAGGAAGCCACGCAAGGGGTCGCCTATCTTGACGACGGCACCATGGTCGTGGTTGATGGCGCGCGCCGCCTGATCAACCGCACCGTGGACATTACCGTCACCTCCGTACACCAGACCCCGGCGGGCAAAATGATCTTCGGCCGCCTCGAGGAACAGCGTACCGCCTCCGGCTCCGTCCGCGCCGCCGCGGCTGCCGCCTCCGGCATGCGATCCGAGCCCGAGAACGGCGGCAACGGCCACAGTCTGCGCCCGAGTCGCGCCACGGAATCCACTCCGGCGCCACAATATCCCGACGCCGACTCCGTGTAGCGCCCGCCTTCGAAGTGTCAAATTCGCGACCCCGAATGCGGTTAGAGGGAGGCCGTGGGTCGCTACTGGCCCTTCCCCAATTTTCTTCCACCCCTCTCTTGCGGTACACTCTCCCTTCTGCATCCCGCGCTTGGGCCCGCAAGGTTTCGCTTCAGCCGGTCTGCTAAGACGATATGGGTAAAATTGTCGCAATTCTTCCCGCTGCAGGTCTCGGCACGCGTATGGGCGCCGAGACGCCAAAGCAGTTTCTTGAACTCGATGGCGTGCCCATCGTCATGCTCAGCCTGCGCCGTATCGCCGCCTGCCCGCAGGTAAGCCAGATCATCGTCGCCACGCGCCAGGAAGGCATCGAAAAGCTGGAAGCGCGCATCCGCCAGGAGAATTTCCAGCAGTCCGTCCGCGTCATCAAGGGTGGCGATTCGCGCCAGGATTCGGTGGCTCAAGCGCTGAAGCTAGTCCCGGAAGACGTGGAGTTGGTGCTGGTTCACGATGCCGTGCGGCCATTTGTGTCTCCGGAGCACCTCGCGCGCGTCATCGAAGAGGCGCGCCGCTGCAAGGCCGCTATCCTCGGCATCCCCGCGATGGACACGGTAAAGGAAGTGAAGCGCGCGAGCTTGCCGGAAGACGTGGCGCTGATCACCGCGACGATTCCCCGCGAGCGCGTCGTCCTGGCGCAAACGCCGCAGGTTTTTGAAACACGCCTCCTGAAGGAAGCGTTTGCGCGCGCCGAGGCTGACGGAGTAAACGCCTCCGATGAAGCCGGTCTTGTCGAGCGGCTCGGCTACGACGTTCACGTGGTGCACGGTTCCGAGCGCAACATCAAAATCACCAAGCCCGCGGATATGGACTTGGCCCGCTTCTACCTTCAGCTCGAGCAGAAGAAAGCAAGAGTATGAGCGTTCGCTGCGGCATTGGCTACGACCTGCACCGCCTGGCGGAGGGCCGCATTCTGATCATCGGCGGCATCGAACTGCCCTTTGACAAAGGTCCCGTGGGCCATTCCGACGGGGACGTGGTTGCACACGCCATGTGCGACGCGCTGCTTGGAGCGGCGGGACTCGGCGATATTGGCACGCATTTCCCGGACACGGATCCCAAGTGGAAAGGCGCCAACAGCCTCAAGTTTCTTGAGCACGTGCGCAAGTTGCTCGACGAAAAGCGTTTCTCCATCGAACACGTGGATGCGGTGGTGATTCTGGAGCGCCCGAAGCTTGGCCCGCATTTCCCCAAAATGCGGGAAGCGCTGGCCAAATCGCTAGGCGTCGCGCAGGAAAAAATCCACCTCAAGGCCAAAACCAACGAGGGCGTGGACGCCGTCGGCCGCGGCGAAGCCGTCGCCTCTCATGTCGTTGCCACGCTCTCCCGGTAGCTCCGGCTTCCAGCCGGCCCGCATTCCTTGCTCCTCTGTTCGCTTCGTGTGGCTGCGTTCGAAACCCTGCCTCTCTGTGGTCTGTTTATTCTTCCTCTGTTTCCTCTGTGTTTGGAACTTGCTTCTGCCGGAGCCCAGGCTATGCTTTTTCATTACCTCGTCACTTCCTTGCTTCGTTGTGTCTTTGACGAGCTAAACTGATTGCTGCCCATGTCTTCTCAGGATCACATCGCCGAGCATCCCGCGCACGCTAATCCGTATACCGCCGCGGATGTGCTCGCCATCCTCCGCGAAAATCGCTGGCTCGCGGGCGACCCTACTCCCGAGCAAGCCGCTTGGGCGGAACGCGCCGCGCAGCTCCTCGGGCATTACGCCGAAGCCTCCGAAGGCCTCGCCGATCTTCTGCGCCTCGTTTTTGCATACGACGCCGCGCAAATCCTGCAAACCGCCGACGCGCACACCGCGCTTTCGCGTTACGCCGCCCGCGATGTCGTCCGCCACCTCGCCCTGCTGCTGCTCGATCCCGCGCCGTTTACTTCCGACCGCTTCAAGGAAATCGTCACCCACCTGAAGGAAAAGCTCGAAGTCCGCAGCCGCGATCTATTCCATCCCATCCGCCTTTCCCTGGCTGGCCGCACTGGAGAGGGCGAACTCGACCGCGTCATTCTTCTCCTCGACGAAGCTGCCGCCCTCCCTTTCGCTGTCCCGGTCAAATCCGTCCGCACCCGCATTCTCGAATTTTGCTCCGCCTTGGATTGATGCTGAATTCAAAAGTTCAAGGTTCAAGGTTTCAAATGAAGTATTGGAGCACAACCCCCAATTCCATTTATGCTTCTCCTGGCCTTCTGCGCTTTTCTGCGGCCTCTGTGGTTATTCTTGTTCTTCCTCTTTTCCGGAAACTTTGAACTTTGAACTTTGAACTGTAAACTTTCTTTCCATGGATCGTTTCACCGGCATTCACGCCGTCCGCGAAGCCCTCGAAGCCGGGGCCGCCTTCGACCGCATCGTCATCGCCAAAGGCCGCCAGGATACCCGCGTCGAAGAGATCGTCCAACTCGCCCGCGCGCGCAACATTCCCGTGCGCTTTGAAGACCGCGGCAATCTCGATCGCCTGGCCAACTCGCGCGATCATCAGGGTGTCGTCGCCATCGCCGCTGTTCGTCCGGCCGCCACGCTCGAGGACATTCTCGACCGGGCCAATCAATCCAAGGGCCAGATGGGCCTTGTCATCCTTCTCGACGGCGTCGAAGACCCGCACAATCTCGGCGCCATCATCCGCACAGCGCTGGCTGCCGGAGCTCACGGCATCGTCATCCCGGAACGCCGCGCCGCCGGCCTCACGGACACGGTGGCCCGCGCCTCGGCCGGCGCTCTCGCGCACCTGCCCGTCGCCAAGGTCACGAATCTCGCGCGCACGATGGAAGAATTGAAAGAGGCGGGTTATTGGCTGGTGGGTCTCGACGAAAACGCGGAAAAAAGTTACACCGAAGTGGACTATACCTCGCCGACGGGCATCGTCATGGGCGGCGAAGGCGGCGGTCTCCACGAACTCACCCGCAAGCGCTGCGATTTCGTGGTTTCGCTCCCAACCACCGGCCCGGTGAAATCCCTCAACGTCAGCGTCGCCACCGGCGTCGTTCTCTTCGAAGTCCTTCGCCAGCGCCACCAGCGCAAAGCCAGTAATCAGTGAACAGCTTTCAGTAGCTGATGGAAGAAGCTGGTATAGATGAGTTACTTGGTTGGAGCGCCTTACTGAAGTGCAGAAACCGCCCGCTTATCGATTGTGATGCAAAGATGCAACCACCCAACCGGGCAAAGGTTACCGGCGTTGAAATAGATCTTTTTGAGATCATCGGGATTAAGGGTCGCATCAATGTGTTTCAGCACGAAACTCAGAACGGGTTTGTCATTCTTGGTCAGGGACGCCAGTTCCTGCGGAGTTTTCCAGCGGTCTACTAGGATCCGTGCCACCGACTCGCGGTAACCTTCCGCGATCGCTCCATCGTCACACTGCCTGAATCGCACAAACGATTTGCGCAGACCTGCCCAGTCGCGGAGGGTCTCCGCTTCGCTCCCTGCAGAGCGCGCTTGTTCCGTCGTGCAATTTGCCCCTGAGCGGATGCAGTTTTCACACTGGCTAAGAGAGCGGCGGAGCCGAACGCCAAAAACAGAAGGCGTCTCATTTGCCCAAGGCGCATCCTAAACTGTGAGGGCAAAATGCTCCTAGCCAAGATATTTCCAGTTCGCTGTTGTCTGCTCGCCGCTATCTGTTCCTTTTGGTCGCTGATTACTGATTACATTCTTCTACTTGTCGTACTGCATCAGCGAAAACACGTCGAGATTCGGCAGCTTCTTCCGGCCTTGGAGAAAATTCAATTCCACCGCGAAGGCCGCGCCGTCCACCGTGCCGCCCAGCGAGCGGATCAACTGCACCGCCGCGGCCGCCGTTCCACCGGTCGCCAGCAAGTCGTCGCACAGCAGCACCTTCTGCCCCTTTTGCACCGCGTCCTCGTGGACTTCCAGCGTGTCCATGCCGTATTCCAGCGCGTAGGAAATCTTCGCCGTCTTCGAGGGAAGTTTCTTCGGCTTGCGCACCGGCACAAATCCCGCCTGCAAGCGGTACGCTAGCGCCGGCGCAAAAATAAATCCGCGAGCTTCGATCCCCGCCACCAGATCGATGTGATGTCCGTGATAGTGCTCGCACAGCCGGTCGATCATCGCCGTGAAGCCCTTTTTGTCTTTCAACAGCGTGGTGATGTCGTAAAATAGAATTCCCGGCTTCGGATAGTCCGGAATCTCGCGAATCAGCTGCTTCAGATCTTCCATTCTTTCGGCTCCTGATTATTCCGTGAACTCCACCGTGAAATTTCCCGCGTACCGTGATTCCATTGCACTCGGCTCTTCCGATACACCGGAAACACGCGCCATCCTTGGCCCTTTTTCCAGGCCCCTGCGCAACGCATGGAGTTTCTCCGCCGTACCCATGGCAAGCACTTCCACGCTGCCGTCGCGCCGATTTCGCACAAATCCGTCGATCTCGAGCTTTCCCGCAAGGTGCTCCACGAAATTCCGGTAGCCCACTCCCTGCACGCGCCCTGTCACCACATACCGCCGCGCAACGATCGGTTCGCTCACAATCATTCGAGTTTACCAGAGCCTCCGGCCACTCCTCCAAATCGGCCGGCGAGCCCGGCGCGAGTACGTTACACTGGTATGGAACCGCAGGCGGCGCAATGCCGCGCTGCCCGCATCCTAGACCATATGAAGCGCAATCCCGCCAGTTCCGCATGCAATCACGTTCGCGCATGTTGCTCCATGCTCCTGCTCGCCGCCCCGTTACTCGTCGCGCCCTGCATTCTGGCTCAGGATGACGCCGCTGGTCCCATGGCCCCTCCACCCGAGCACAAGCCCGTCGCGCGCGTCGTCGGCGTGCTACCGGAGGCTCCGCCCTCTCTGCCACCCGAGCAAATCATCAGCGCCTTCGTTAAAAAGGAAGATCTCTACCAGAACGAGCGCGCGCAATTTTCCTATCGCCGCACGATTCGTATTCAAGAGTTCGGCCCCGACGGCCGCCCCAGCGGAGAATACGACGCTACGTATCAAGCTGTCCGCGCCCCCGATGGCCAAATCTACGAAAAAGCGCTGGCCGCGCCGGAAACCTCTCTGCAATACCTGCAATTCGAGCCCGAGGATGCGCATTACTTCGCCAGCATTCCCGCTTACCCGCTGACCACCAGCCAGCTCGGCAAATATGACGTGAAATATCTGGGCACGGAAAAAGTGGATGAAATCGATTGCTACATTTTCCAGGTGCATCCGAAAACGCTGGAACGCAAGCGCCCGTATTTCGACGGCGTCATCTGGGTGGATCAAGTCTATTTGGAGGTGGTGAAGACTTACGGCAAATGGATCACAGACCTCGGCCCAATGCGCCCGGGGAATCTGCCATTCGGCATTTTCGAAACCTATCGCGAAAACGTCGAGGGCAAGTATTGGTTCCCGAACTACTCGCGTTCCGACGACATGTTCAAGTTGAAGGACCGCGACATCCCGGTTCGCGTCACCATCAAGTGGAGCGACTTCAAGCCTTTCCCGCCGATCGTAACTTCGTCCACGCCCGGCCAGCCTCCGCCGGCCCCTCCAAAGCCCTAGCTGGTATCCCAGCCGGAGATCACTCGACTGGCATTCTCACCGCCAATCAGCCCGTTCGATCGCCAAACACATCTCGCAGCACTCCGGGCAATTCCTCCAACCCATTCAGCAAAATTTCCGGCTCCACCGCGCGCAACCTCTTTTCCGTCGGAAACGGACCGAGCACCGCGATCGCCCGCACGCCTGCGGCTCGCGCCATTTCCACGTCTTCGGGCGTATCGCCCACGTAGACACAATGCTGCGGTTCCTTCTTTATTTCTTTCAGAGCCTTCAGCAGCGGCGCCGGGTGGGGTTTTTTCTCTCGCGTATCGCCGCCCAGCACCCGCGTGCGGAATACCCGCGTCAGCCGAAACTCTCGCAATTGCTTGCTCACCCGCGCACGGTCCCCGCTGCTCACCAACCCGAGTTGATGGCTTCGATTAAGTTGTGCCAGCACGCGCCGCGTCGCGGCCATCAGTTTGGAAGGATGTTTCGCGTAGTAGGCGCGCCAGACGCGGTCCGCCTCGTCCCAGCGCTCTTCCGGGATCCTCGCTGCGCGATACACGGCATACCAATCCGGCGAGTAGTGCTGCTCGAGTTCCGCGAGTCCCCAATTCACGCCCAGCTCGCGGAACATCGCCAGGTAGGCCTGCGAATCCGCGTGATAGGAATCGATCAGCGTTCCGTCCCAATCGAACAAAACCGCGCGCAGCCCCGAAGGCGAGTTCATGCCATCAGATTAGCAGAAACGCGCTCGCGCATACTCCGGCCAAGGCACGGCCAAAGTTGCACGCCCATCGCTCGCGGCTTTCTGTTCTTGGCTTTTCTAATTATTGATCGCTGGTTACTGGCTACCGGCCGAAGTCAGAATCGAGCGTCAACCACGCCAACATCCGGGGCTTTATTCCGTCGAGAATTGGCCCGGTATATGATCGTCCCGGTCAAACGCAAAATCATCAAAGCTGGCGGCAATGCCGAACCAGCCGGGCATATTCGCGGGTTCCACGCGGCGCACCCGCGCTTTCGAAGAAACCACCACATTGCCGTAACCCAGCGGCCGGCTGACGAGCACAATATCCAGCTCGATTTCCGTATCCACGGGCAGCGTCTTGGGGCAAAGGAAAAACACGCCCGAAGAACTGATATCCCGCGTCACCAGGGTCACTGGATACTCTTCCATGAGTCCGTTCACACTGCGCAGCTTCAGCGGCAGCTTCAGCGAAGCCCGCGGGCATTCGCGCTGCTCCAGGTGCACACCAACCGCGTGCGTGGGCACGCGCACGAATCGCCGTGGCTGCGGCGTGCGCAAAAGCGGCATCACCCGCAGCGTCGGCGCCTTCGGCTCTGCAACGCCATTGGCGGGAGCGGGAGCCGCTCCCTGGGGCGTTGCATCTTGCTTTATTGGAAAATTGTCCCAAGCTAACGCGTGATTCCCGGCACTCATCTCACCCCTCAGAGAGATGAATTTCCACAGCTTTCCACCGCGCAAGTTCTATTACCAGAGCTACTAGACACGACCCCAGAAAGAAGTTGGGCTGCCAAAATGCCATTTTCAACAGGGACTGTCAACGTGTGGAAAACGGGCAAAGTGCTCTAAACTGAAACACTTAGGACTAGTACTAAGCCGCTTGTTGCTTGAACCTTCGACTCCCCTTCGCCTTTCCCGCTCTCCTTCCAATATGGTCGCTGTCTTTCTCTGGGTTTCACGCTATCCTCCCCGCTTTGGTCTCCTGATGCGTGCCGATTCGCTCCCTGCCACGACAAACGCCAGTTCTGCCTCGCCACCTGGCGACGTTGCGTCGCGTTCCTTGGTGTTGCTCTCATTCACCGCGGTCTACTTGCTCTGGGGCTCCACATACTTCTTCATCCGCATCGGCATCGAGTCCGTGCCGCCCTTGGTGTTATCGGCCATGCGGCATACGACGATGGGTCTGGTGTTCTATCCGATTTCGCGGCTGGTGACCCGGGAAAAGCCCACCCGGCCACAATGGGGCACCGCCATTCTCACTGGCTTGTTGCTTTTGCTTTGCGGAAATGGCGCAGTTTCCTGGTCGGAGACGCGCGTCCCCTCCGGTATTGCCGCCTTGTTGGTGGCCACGGTCTCGCTTTGGATGGTCACGTTGGACTGGCTGCGGCCGGGCGGCGTGCGGCCCGCTCCCCGGGCGCGGCTCGGATTCGCGCTGGGATTCGTGGGGATCGGCCTTCTGGTAGGTCCGGCGCACCTGGGCGGCTCGGAACGGGTAAATCTCACCGGTTCGGCCATCCTGCTGTTGGGTTCCTTAGCCTGGGCGACAGGTTCCATCTACTCCCGTCACCATCCGTTGCCGCATTCGCCCCAATTGGCGGTGGGCATGCAATCGCTGGCAGGGGGAGCTGGGCTTTGGCTCCTCGCCACGCTGTCGGGTGAAGTGCGCGACTTTCATCCCTCTCAAGTCCCACTTCGCGCGTGGCTCGCCATCTTGTACCTCGTGGTCTTCGGCTCCGCCATCGGTTTTTCCGCCTACGTCTACATCCTGCGTCATAGCACGGCTTCCCGAGTGGCCACCTATGCGTTTATCAATCCGGTCGTGGCCCTTCTGTTGGGCTGGCTGCTGCTAGGTGAGCCGCTTACGCGGCGGACGCTGCTGGCCAGCGGCACCATCCTTGCCGCTGTGCTGCTGGTCATTACCGCTCCGCCCTCGCCCTCAATCGCTCCCACCGAGCAGGAGATAATCCCCATCCCCGGCGAAGCCTAGCCGAGAGCTTCGGGGAAACTTCTCGCAAAAGAAAACGACCAGGTTCCCCTTGCGACGCAGAGAACCAGGTCGTGGTTGCCGAACGTATCCAGGCTTCGACGTTAACTTCCCAGCGAAATAAGCTTCTTCACCGCCAGGAGCAATCCCAGGGCGGACAATGTAAGCGTGAAGACCCCGGGCTCAGGAGTCGGCGCAGGCGATGGGGGAGTTATCGTCGCGGTGGAAAGCAGGAAAAACGCGTTGCCGGTAACCGGTCCTTGGATAGAATCCGCGGTGCCGGAGAGGTTTCCGTCTGTCGCGGTGTCAATCAGGTTGCAGGCACCGGTAACGCCGGTGCAGGTGGACGAAGCCAGGAAGACGTTGAAACCCGCGCCGTTTGCAAAGCTGCTGCCGCTCAGGATCGGGATCGAGTACATCGTGCCGTCCGCCGAGGTCAGATCCAGCGTCATCTGCGTGCTGCTGTTGAAAATCCCGGAAAACTGAAACTCGTTTGGCGTGAGCGTGGAAACCGAGTCGCCTACCAGCGGACTCGGGGCGTTGGTCCCGTAATCGGAGATATAGACCGGGGTGGTGCCGGAAAAAGTCGTCACCAAGTCGTAAGTTCCGGAAGTGAACCCCGACGTGGAGCCCGTGAAATTTCCGGACAAATTGCAGACGGTATTGCCCCCGACTGGGGAACAATCCCCCTGCTGGATGTACCAGTAGCCGATCCCTCCTATGTTCGTGATTCCATACCAAACGTAGTTCTGGCTGCTTTGCCCCAGATTGATGTTGACGGAGGTGTCCGCCATCACTCTCGAGCCCGAAAAGATAACCCAGGCGAGTGCCGCGATTGCCCACAGGTACTTTCGCATTTTTCGACCCTGCTCCTTCTTGAGCCAGAATGAATGCCGCCGCTTCTGGCTTCAGTGAATGGGACTGTTCACCGCAATTCCTTAGCCCCAGCAGCACACATCTCATGCATCTTGAGAAGCGCCCTTTCCCACCCGCTATTGGCCGTAGCTGCCCGCTCCTGTCCTGATCCATTTTCGACCAACCAGGAAAACGGACCCTTAAAGTGAGCTAGCCCGGAGAACTATTTTGCGCAGAATGGGTAGCAAAGCTCCCAAGTGGCTCGAACGTGCTGCCTCCACCAGGGCACTTGGTGTTTCCTGCAGAACTGAATGACGGGGGTATACCTCCTGGCTATCGTTTGAGATAATACCGGCCGCCGAACTTTCCCTTTGTAGGGAATAATTCGAACTGCGGTTACCTCGGGTGCCGGGGCATTTGGGCCTGCTCTTTCCAAGATCCTTTTCGCCATTGAGTGGGTTACCTATGGATTTGCACCAAAGTCGAGAATCCTCCGGACGCGAGTCCTCCGATCGGCGCTTGAACTCCTGGAAGGCCATCGGGGCTTTTTTTGAGCGCGACGAACGTACCGTTCGCCGCTGGGAAATCGACCGTGGCCTTCCGGTGCACCGCGTGCCCGGTTCCGGACGTTCCAGTGTTTACGCCTATGTCGATGAACTGAATGAGTGGTTGCTCACAGCCGATGGGCAAGTGTCAGCGTCGGAACCGAACGAGAGCCCGGAAACGGCAGGGCATCCGGCTGTGGTCCAAACTCCGCCCAGCACAGGTCCGCGAACCAATTCCCCATCGCGCAGGACTTACATATTTTTGCTAGCGGCCGCCATCTTGCTCTTGCTGGCTGCCTCCCCGATCGTTTATCGCAGATATTTGAGCGCCCATTCGGCCGCCAGCCCCGCGCTGCCCGCCGGCATGAAAGCCGCGGCGAATCCGGAAGCGCAGGAGTTTTACCTGCAAGGCTTGTATTACTGGAACAAACGAGCGCCGGAAGATCTCAACCGTGGTCTCGATGCCTTCACGCAATCGGTTGTCCACGACCCGAATTACGCGCCGGCCTATGTGGGACTCGCCAACTGTTACAACCTTCTCCGCGAATACACGCTGATGCCGCCCAAAGAGGCTTATCCCCGCGCGATCGCGGCGGCGCAGCGGGCTATCGCGCTCGACGACTCGCTCCCGGAAGCCCACACCGCGCTGGCCTTCGCGGATATGTATTGGGTCTGGGACGCGCGCTCCGCCGACCGGGAATTCCGGAGGGCGCTCGCGCTTGACCCCAATTCCGTGGTCGCCCACCATTGGTACGGTACCGCGCTCTTTGTGATGGGGCGCTACTCGGAAGCCATCGCGCAAATCGATCAGGCGCAGCAACTCGACCCACCATCCTCTGCGATCCTGGCCGATAAAGGCTTGATCCTTTTCTATGCTGGAGAGAGAAGCCAGGCGGTTTCCTTGCTCCGGGAATTGGAGGTTTCCGAGCCCACGTTTCTTTCGCCGCACCGCTATTTGAGGGAGATTGCGCTGGCCACCGGCGATTACAAGAGCTTTCTGTCCGAATCCAGGCAGATGGCCGGACTGCTGCGTGATTCCGGCCGTCTGGAAATTGCCAAAAGCGCGGAAGGAGGATACGCCGCGGCCGGTGGGCCCGGAATGTTGCGAGCCATGTTGCGTGAAGCGCAGCGATTGCAAGCAGAGGGAAAAATGTCCGCGTTCGAATTGGCGGGCATTTACGCTCTGCTCAAAGACCGTGGACAAGCGCTCCGTCTTCTGCATCTTTCCGTCGAAAATCACGAAGCCGAAGCAATCGCCATCCGGAATGAACCCAGCTTTCAGGCCATGCACGGCGACCCCGCTTTCCAGAAGCTTGTCGCGAAGGTCGGCCTTCCTTCGCTCAACTGAGATATTTGACTTTCGGTAGGTTGGCCCAGGGTGGCGAAGCCCCACCGAAGCGGGTCAACCGGATGATGGCGATCCTTCCTATCGCCTGTTTGACGCCACAAAGCGGATAGATTGCTATCATCAATTTACGTAGTCTTGGCGCATGAACTTCATGGTCAGCAATCCCACATCGAATTCCATCCCTCCGCAAACCGCCGCGGAATTTTGGCGCGCCACGCTGCAGCGGGATTTGCGCGCCGACGGAAAATTCGTGTTTGCCGTGCGCTCCACGCATATCTATTGCCGGCCCACTTGCCCGGCGCGCCGCCCCCGTCGCGAAAACGCAGAGTTCTTCAGGACGACGCAGGAAGCCGAACGCCACGGCTACCGGCCTTGCCGGCGCTGTCGTCCGCAGGAGCAGCAGGCGGGGGTCGCGTTGGTGCAGCGCGCCGCGAAGCTGCTGGGGGCCGCCAGCGAAGACCAAGTCGTTCGCCTGGACGACATCGCCGCGAAACTCGGCACTTCCCCGGCAAAGCTGCGCCGCGCGTTTCATCGTATGACCGGGCTGACCCCGCGTGAATTTGCCCACGCCGCGCGCCTCGAAAAATTCAAGAAACTCTTGCGCGAGGGCGCGCAAATCGCCGACGCGCTTTATTCCTGCGGCTACGGGTCGCCCAGCCGCATCTACGAAAAAACAAATTCACAATTGGGGATGACGCCGGCGTCGTATCGAAAGGGAGGAGCAGGCATGGAGATCGCTTATACGGTTGCACCCAGTTCGCTCGGAAAAGTTTTGGTCGCGGCCACGGAGCGCGGCGTTTCCGCCGTCTATCTGGGCGACGACGAGCGCGCGCTGGTTTCCGCGTTGCAGAAAGAATATCCCCGGGCGGACATCCGGCGCTCCGCGGATTGCCATGCGGCATGGCTCAACGAAATTCTGAGTCGCGTGGAAGGCCATCCGCCCAGCGTCGATTTGCCCCTGGATGTGCAGGCCACGGCGTTTCAGCGCCGCGTGTGGCAGGAGCTGCAGAAGATTCCGCGCGGCGCCACGCGCACCTACACGCAGGTAGCGCGCGCGCTCGGCAAGCCCAACTCGGTGCGGGCCGTGGCTCGTGCTTGCGCCACGAATCCCACTTCCATCGTGGTGCCGTGCCATCGCGTGGTTCGCGCCGATGGCGCGCTGGCTGGCTATCGTTGGGGGTTGCAGCGCAAGGAAAAACTGCTGCGGCGCGAAGCGGCTTCCGCCTGAGCGCCAAGCGTGGACAGACCAATCCCGAAGGTCCTGTTTCTGCTCAGGGCCCTCAGGATCTCAACTCCGGTATTCGCAGGGCTTCCAGCTCGGATAGATTTCTCTTACTCGCCGCGTGGTTTTTCGATCTTCGTGCCTTTCGGCCAATCCGGCTTGAACTTTCCATCGCCGATCTTCAAATTCTTCATTACCTTGCGGTAGCGTGATAGAAAGTAGTCTCCCGAGCCGGCTTCGAAAAACTTCTGCTGCACGGGCAGCCAGGACGCTTCATCCACCCACATGCGGATCTTCGTGATCTGTTTGCGTACTTCGTCCGACTTAGGCACCAGGTCCAGCACCGCCATCTTCTGCCCGTCCAGGTCTTCTTCTCCAGCCAATGAAACCTCGTAATTTTTCTTCAGGCTTTCTGCTCGCGTGCCAAATCCCAGCGCCAGATACTCATCCGCCAGCGCGCGGTTTTTCCCGATGTTGTACTCCTCCACGCGGTTGATTTTCGGGTTATAGATGTAAAGGTTGTCGCCGTTGCGCAGAATCGTGCGCGGATCCGGATTGATAAAATCGATGCGCAATTTCGAATCCTTGCGCACGTAAATTTCTCCCGATTCGGTCGAAGAGTCCTTCACCAGCGCCGTGTATGTAGTGTGCTCCAGAGCCGCTGTCAGGCTCTTAAAATCGTCGGCGGATTTGTCCATCATCGAAAGGACATACTCCAGCGACATCTTGGCCGGGCTCTGGCTGATTCCCGCGGCGAAGGCGGTCGCGGCCGTTCCGAGCAGTGAAAACAATACGACGAGGGCATTTCGTCTCAAAGCATCCCCTGTTCCGATTCGCAGTGGTTATCCCCTGAAATCGTAGCATAACGCGGCCGGTGGCGATGTCCACCGCGATTCGGCCATGCGTTTGATTCAGTGCTTGATTTCCACCTGGTAGGCGATCACGTTGCCTTGCTCGTCGCGCAGCGCCTCGATTTTCCCGATGGCGAAACGCCCGTCGCTCAACCCTGGGCCCGCTTTTTGCAGCACGTTGTGCAGCGCGTTCTGAAGCGATGGCGTCCGCTCCGGCGGCGCGAGCACGCGCGAATCCACCTTATAAATCTCCGTTTCCCCGGACTTCTCTATCCTTTCCACCAACGCGGGATTTACCGGAAGCCCCACCTGCGGCTGGTCGTGAAACCAGCTCTTTGGCGTGAAGACAAATGCGACGATCAGCGCCACCGCGACGTCGTATTGCCACGATCCGCGTTCGTACGACCAGAAAAACATCTTGTTCAGCGCTTGCCCGATTCCTGCCATGGCTCAGTCCGCCGGTATTCCGTCCACGATCACGCCGTCGCGCATGTGTACTACCCGGTCGAAATACGTGGTCGCCTCCGGATTGTGCGTGATCATCACGATCGTTTGGCCCAGGTCTTTGTTCAAACGACGCAGCATATCCAATACGATCTCCGAATTCTTGGTGTCCAGGTTGCCCGTCGGCTCGTCTGCCAGCAGGATTTTCGGTTCGTTGATGATGGCCCGCGCAATCGCCACGCGCTGCTGCTCGCCGCCGGACATTTCCGACGGCCGGTGATTTAACCGGCCCACCAGGCCGAGCATTTTCGTTACGACTTCAAAGCGGTGCGGGTCGAATCCGTCGCCGTGAATGTATTGCGCGATGGCGATATTCCCCTTCGCGCTCAGCGCGGGAAGCAGGTTGAACCTCTGGAATACGAACCCGATTTTGTGCCGCCGCAACTTCGTCCGCTCGCCGTCGGTCATGCTCACCAGGTCGTTGCCGTCCACCAGCACTTTCCCGCGTGAGGCTTTCGCCAGCCCGCCGATAACATAGAGCAGAGAAGACTTTCCGCAGCCGGAGGGACCCATTACGGCCACAGCTTCTCCCGGTAAGACATCCAGGTTCACGCCGCGCAAGGCCGGAACTTCCACCTTGCCCGCGTGATACAATTTCCAGACGTTTTCGACTTTGAGTATCGGCTCCAAGGTCTTTATTTCAGGCTCCGTATTCACCCCGGAATTCGTTCGTATTGTAACTGTGATTCCCATCTCTGCCTAGTTTCCCCTGCCCTCGACGTTTCACGGGCGACGTTCGAACCCTTCTCTCGCCCACGATTTTCAAGTTCTTCTTGTTTTCAGTCGTATGCCAGCGCCTCCACGGCGTCCTTGCGGCTGGCCAGCCACGCCGGGTAGCTTGCCCCCACCAGCGCGCCGATGATGGCGATCAATGCCGCCCGCACCATCCATCCGGGTGTTATCAGAATCGAGAGCGTGGGGAAAATCTTCAGAAAGCCGGCGCGTACCGTATAGCTCAATGCGATCCCCGCGAAGATGCCCAGGAAGCAGAGTAGGGTGGTCTCCGCCAGCAGCGCGCGCACAATCAGGCCTTTGCTTGCTCCCAGCGATTTTAGCACCCCGATGTCCCGCGTTCGTTCCAGCACCGTCGTGTACATCGAGAGAAAAATCACCAGCAAGCCAATCGATACCGCCAGCGCGATCATCGAATTGATAAACGTCTGCAGCGCAGGAATGTTCGTCGAGGTCATCAGCGTCATGAATTCTTTCACCGGCCGCACCGGATAATTGGGCAGCAATGCCTTCATTTCTTCCATGACGTCTGGCGTGTGGTCCGTGCGGGTGCAGCGCACCAGAAAAATCGTGGCTTTATCCCGAGCGCCCACCAGATCCTGCAGCGTGCTGATGGGCACGAAGATGCGCCCTGCCTTGCCGTGTTCCACGATGCCGACCACTTTCCATTCGTGATTCAGCACCTTGTAGGTGTCGCCCGGTTGCACGTGCTTCGCCTTCGCCTGCCAGTCATCCACTAGCATTTCGTCGGGGCCCTCCAGGTCGTGGCCCTCCAGGAAGACAAAGCCATTGGAAACTTCGCGGAACGTCACCGGATCGATTCCCCAGATCGTCTCCACCGCACCCGAAGTGTTGAACTGCAAAAGCGCCGGACTGACGCTTTTGACGTAGCGCAACTCCGCAATCTTGTCGCCGATTTTGATGGGCATCGGCGAGCCGGAAAATCCCATGAAAATGGTCGACGACGGCGCCTGCACAATGATGTCCGCTCCGATGCCTTCAATACGCTTCGCGGTTTCCTGCAGCATGCCCGAGGTTAACCCTACGATGGTGATCACCAGCGTTACTTCGACGGCGATCGCCAGCACCCCAATCAGTGTTCGCACCGGCCGGTGAAACAGGTTGTTGACCACAAACTGTCCCATCATGGCTGTTTCTCCCCGGAATTCTCGCCGAGGTGCACGATTTCCGCCCCGGCCGGTGGCTCCAGCCGGAACTGTTCCGGCGTCAGCGTTTCGTTGATGGCAATCTTGTTGATGGTCAGGTCCAGGCGGTATTCGTCATGCGGCCGCTCGATGGAAATCTGCATCGGATATTCCATGGCGTTTCCAGGCGCCACCGGTTGCCAGTTGCCATACTGTGCATCCGAGAGCAAGGCGCCTTTCGCCCCGTAAGAATCCAGCCGCACCACGCGTAAATCCTCGCGGTCAAACCAGATTTTGCGCAGAATTTCCGACGTGTACCCGCCACGCAGCACGGTCAGCACGTAATACCGTGCGTTCTCGTTGTTGAACTCTTCCATCAGCACAATCTCTTCTTTGTGCACTTCCGGCCACAGTACCGCGTCCAGCAGGTGCTGCGGCCGCAGATTCTCGATCGGCTTGCTGCTCGGGCGTTCCAGCCCCACCGAACCGGTCAAGAATTTATTCTTCGAAGGAATCGAAACTTCAAAGGTCTGCGCGTCGCTGGCCATGTCGAACACCGTTTTGCCCACCACTGGCACCTGCCCGATCATCCGGATGTTGTACGGCCTCGCCGCCAGCAGAAACGCCTTCACTTCGTGATATTCCTGGATCACACCCGTATATTGCGAACCCGCCGTTGGTTTCAACTCCAGTGTCGCGTTGATCGTTTGCAGTTTGTGCGCGAACGCATTGTAGCGGTCGAGCAGTTCCTCTCGCGTGGCCTCTTGCGCCACCGGCCGCCGAGCGGCCGGCACCTGCGTCGTCTTGGTGACGACTTTGCCGCCGCAGCCGCAAGCTGCCGCCGACACTGTCAGCAAAATCTTGCGCCTCCAGCCGCGTTTCATCCTCGAATGCCGTCTCTTTTCCCTGATTTATGCAATCTAACAACCATCGGCGAGGCCGTCAAACCCGCCTCATTGCGGCCTCGCGATGTGCACATCGAACTCTTTCAACGCCGGCCGCACTCTGCGAATAATCTCGCTGGCCCAAAGGGTATCGCTCAGCAGCGTCAACCAGCCGCCGGCCAGCTCGCAAATTCCGCAAAACACGTAGCGCCTGTAGGCCGACTGATATGCATCCAGGCCATGTCGCGAAAGTTCGCCTTCCAGTTCCGCGTCCGCCGCGTGCGCCGCCGCGCCGCACCGCACGCCAAACGTTTCACCCGCAAATCGTTGCAGAAATTTCCGTAATTTCTCCGCTTCGAGCTGCTGGATCACCAGGCAATGCCCCGTCGCTTCGCGGAAATCGATCTCGTGGTTCTTGCAATAATCGCGCACGCGATCCAGGTGGCTGAAAAAATCCAGTACCCACGTTTCCCGGCTGGCCAGCGCTGGAAACACGCAGGCCCAGATCGCCGCGGCTTCCTCGCCCCGCACCGGTTCGCGGGTTTCCGTCTCGACCAACTCCATCCCGACGGCCCGGGTCTCCGCGCCCAGGTCCATTGCTTGCACGTCCAGTGAATACGGCGGCAAGTCCGGCAGGTCGTTCTCGGTTGGCAAGATTACTCTTCCTCGATTTCGCCGAAGGCGGCCTTGAACTCGGGCGAGCTCTTGCGCACGTTCAGCCAGTCAAAAAATGCGTCTGGCGTCTCCAGCCAGATGCGGAACCACTCCGCGATTTCTTTTTTCTCCCGGCGCTTTTTCTCTTCCACTTTCCGGTTGTGCGAGATCATTTCTGCGCGGCGCTTGCCTAGCCGGGCGATTTCCAGTACGCGGTCCACCGCCGCCTTTTCGCCATGGGTACGAAAACGGCGCACGAGTTCATCCAGCCGCGTCAGGCTCACTTCCGCGTCCTGCAGCGTTTTGAAATGCAGAATGTCCTTGAACTCTTCCTCGAAGCGGTCCTCCGCTTCCTCGCGCTCCGTCATTTGCAGCTTCCAGCCGGCGCCTTGCAGCACTTGGGCGATGTATTCGTTGCTCGTCTTTCCCGTTTCGCCATGCGCCGCAATCAGCTTGCGCCGGAGCTGGTCAATTTCCGCCACGGACCATTTCTGCACACCCATCTCATTTGCGGTTTCCAGAATCAGCTCCTTTTTATGCTTGTGCGCTTCGCTCATCATTTGCCTTTGTGGAATTTCCTGCCGGCCTGGGTATGATGCGCCGCGGCCGGAGGAGGATCCGCGGGCTCCCCGTTCAGCAGGCGACGATACCTCGCCACGTTCTTATTGTGCTCTGCGAGCGTTGCAGAAAAAAAGTGGCCGCCCTGCGTATTGGCCACGAAATAAAGATAATCCGTTTGCGCCGGGTGTAGCGCGGCTTGCAGCGCCACTTCGCCGGGATTCCCGATTGGCCCCGGCGGCAATCCCTTGTAAACATATGTGTTGTACGGCGAATCGGTGCGCAGATCTTTGGACGTCAGCCTCCCGCTGTAATTGCCTTCCATTTCCAGCGCGTAGATCACCGTCGGGTCGCACTGCAGCGGCATATTCCTCGCCAGGCGGTTCGTGAAGACGCCCGCCACCAGCGGCCGTTCATCCGGCTTTGGCGTTTCGCGCTCCACCAGCGAGGCCATGGTCACGATCGGGCCCAGCGCGCCGCTCGGATCCCCTGGCTCCAGCTTGTCCGGCGCCAGTCGCGCTATCGCCTCGCGGAACTTCCGCACCATCATCCCCGTCAGTTCGGGTCCCGTGACAAGCTTCGGCAGATTGTACGTCGCCGGATACAAAAATCCTTCCAGCGAGCGCGCATCGGGAAACAGATCCTTGATTGGGCGCGGATCTTGCGCCGCCTTCAGAAATTCGTCCGCAGGCATGAACTTTGCCGCTTCCAGGTCGTGTGCGATGTCGTAAATCGTTTCGCCTTCCTTCACCGTGAATGGCTGCACGAATACATCGCCGTTCGCCAGCTTCCAAAAAACCTCCTTGCCGCTCAGCGCGTGATCGAAGAAGTAGTCTCCGGCTACCAGCGTGCGCTTCGGATGGCGCCGCGCATAAAGTTCAAAGGCCAGCGCGCTGCGCAGCACTCCTGCCTGCTCCAGCAGACGCCCAGCGGTGCGGCGCGATGCCCCATGTGGAATCGTCACGTAGACACCTTCTGCGGTCACGGTTCCGAAAGGCTTTTCAATCGAATACCACAGGTAACCGGCCGCGGCCGCGGCGGCCAGCACAATGATCAGCAAAAGGGTGGCGGCAATTTTCAAGTCAGCGCCTCGCCTGGTCCTGGCTCGCGCCCGCCAGATACTCTCGCAGAATCACCATCGCCGCAACGGCGTCCACGGTGTGCTTCCTGTCCGCCGCTTTCGGCTTCTTCCACCCATGGGCGGACTCCTCGTGCGTAATTCGCCGCCCCAATTCCTCTTCCAGGATGCGCTCGGCTTCCCAGCTCGTCAGCCGCTCATCCATCAATTCCACCGGCACGCCCAGCTGCTTGCGTACGCGTTGCGCGAACCGCCGGGCCTCTTCGGCCATCTCGCCGGAGGTTCCATCGAGCCGCAAGGGAAGTCCCACCACAATCCGCCGCACGCCCAGCTCGACGGCCAGCTTCCTTAATCGCCGCATGTCTTCGTTGCGGTTGATGCGCTCCAGCGTGTCGTAGGGCTGGGCAAGCCGCGCTTCGCTATCCGCCACGGCGATGCCGATCCTCGTCCGGCCGTAGTCCAGCGCCATGATCCAGGATGCCTTTGCCGGGCGCTCCCCCTCCAAAACCTCGCTTTTTGCCGGAGTTAACCTCACTACTTAAGTATATCGTGGACGCCCGGACCATACCCGCCGCGTGCGCTAAACCTCACACGCCTGTGCCACGCGTAGCGTCCGGGCTGACGGCGCAGGCTTGGCCTCTGGCTCCGTGTATTGCCGCTTACCGCTTCCTCCCTCGCTTTCCGCTTTCCCAATCGGCCCACATTCCCAGCGTCTTCAGTTGCTGATCGAGTCCTGTCTCCTTCATGAGTTTTTCAATTTCGTCGTGCGACTGCCGCGCCCCGATCGCTTCAGCGCGATCCGCGATACCCCACGCCGTCACCGCTGCCAGCACGGTGTTCAGTTTCAGCTCGCGCATGTCAACCTTGTCAAAAGTGTCCGAGGCGGCGTGATAATTTTGCAGATAGTTGGCCACCTCCTGGTTGGCCACCAGCGTCGGCACGCCTTCCAGCAGGAAATCCAGATTGTCCGTTCCCGTGCTCGCGTCGTAGGTGTGATCGTCCACATACCAACCTGCAAACGGCTTCAGAATTTCGCGCACCGCCGGCTCGATGTCGCGCCGCCCGCCCAGCGAAAATCCCGTCACGCGCCCCACGCCATCATCGAAGATCACGACGCCGCGGTATTTGTCCATCTCTGTGCGGTGCGCTTCCACATACGCCCACGAGCCCAGCAGGCCCTCTTCTTCGCCGCTGAACAAAATGAAGCGGATCGTTCTCCGCGGCAGCAGCCCGCTGGCCTTGATCGCGCGCGCCGCTTCGATTACCATCGCCGCGTTGCACCCGTTGTCCAGCGCGCCCGTTCCCAGGTCCCAGGAATCCAGGTGCGCGCCCAGCACCACGACCTCGTCCGGTTTCTCGTAACCGCGAATTTCACCCACCACGTTTTCCTGCTCCGCCGCGCCGCCGATCTTGTTCGTCATTGTCAGCCGCACGCGTACTTTTCCGGGATTCGCCAGCGCCGCGCGTTCCAGCCGCAGGCCGTCTTCTCGCGCCACCACCGCCTGGGGAATCCTCTCGAGCGAGCCGTCTGCCGAGTTCGTATGCCGGTAGAGGAGCTTCCGCTCGCGCTCTCCCGTCCACAGGATTGCCAGCGCGCCGCCTTTCACCGCGCGGTCGATCACCGGCGGCGGAATCTGATATTCGTTATTCAAATCGTTCCAGTTGTAGCTGATTTCCGTGTGCACGATCAGGATCGCGCTTTTCACCGTGCTGCCTGCGCTCGCAAATTCCGCTTCGCTCCCCGTGCCGATGTTCACCAGGGGACCTTCCAGCCCGCCGGCCGGTGTTGCCGGCGAAAGCCCCACGGACACCAGCGACACCGGGAACGTTTCCGGTCCCTTCACCTCGAGTCGCGTTTCGCCTTCGCTCCACGTCACCGGAATGGTGTACTTCTCCGTGTGCACGTCCACGCCCGCCGCGCGGAATCCCGCCACGCCCCATTCCACGGCTTTCGCCATTTCTGGCGATCCGGTCACGCGCCCGCCGATGTCATCCGTCAGCCGCCGCAGATTCTCCTCCAGAGGCGACTCGCCCATCACAATCGGCGTGATTTTCGCCGCTGCCTGCGTGCACGACGAAGCCTCCGTCGTCGAACATCCCGGCGCTCCCTGCATCATTTGCCCCGGCCGCAAAGGCGCCGTGTTCACCGGCGGCAACTGCGCGAACGCAGAGACGGAAATCACGAAGCAAAGAAGGAGTGAAGTAACAAAGCCTCGGTAGATAGTCATCGAAAGTTTCCTCGAAAAAATGAGTTTCCCGCGGGAATTACATCGAACTCGTTGTACTACTTGCTGCGATTGCTTGGGCAACATTCCGGGTGCAGAACCGCGTCCGCCACTTTCGCCACCTGCGCCATCTCTTCCACATCGTGCACGCGCACGATGTGCGCGCCGTTCAGAATACTCGCGGCCACCGTCGCCGCCGTGCCCCAAATCCGCTCGCCAGCCGGCCGTGGCATTCCATTCCGGGCCAGCGTGGCTCCCAAAAATCCCTTTCGTGAGGTGCCTACCAGCAATGGGTAGCCTAGCCGCGCCACCTCCGGCAGACACGCCAGCAGTTCGTAATTTTGCTGATAGCTTTTCCCGAATCCGATGCCCGGGTCCAAAATGAGTTGCGATTTCGGAATTCCCGCTTTCCGTGCGATCACCACCGATTTCCGCAATCCGCTGATCACGTCCCGCACGGCATCCCTTGCAAAAGGCAACTTCTGCATCGTTCGCGGCGTTCCGCGCATGTGCATCAGAATCAGCACCGCGCCAAATTTCGCAGCCACGTCGGCAATCCGCGGATCGTTCTTCAGCCCCGAAATGTCGTTCACCATTGCCGCGCCGGTCCCCAGCGCGGCCTCCGCCACGCTCGCCTTTTGAGTGTCCACCGAAATGGGAATCTTCAGCCGCCCGCGCAGCGCTTGCAGCACCGGCAGCAGCCTCGCCAATTCCTCCGCGGCCGAAATTCCTTCCGACCCCGGCCGCGTCGACTCCGCCCCAATATCCACAATATGAGCGCCGGCCCGCTCCATCGCCAGCGCCGCCTTCACCGCATCTTCCACCCGGAAAAACTTCCCACCATCCGAAAAGCTGTCCGGCGTCACGTTCAACACGCCCATCACCGCCGTGCGCTCGCCGAGCGCCAGCGTCCCGGACCGCAGTTTTAATTGAAAATTCTTGCGAGAAATCATAGGCGTAAGTCTATCGCGGGGGCATCGTCAATGCGTGAGGGAAGCGGTCGCCAGCGGCGCGAAACAATCCAGCCCCGCGCGATAGCGTTGGGGAAACAATACAACAAATGCGCACGCCCCGCAGAAGCGACACTTTCTGATTTGAAATCGGATTCAATCCAGATCGAAATCCCGAATGGGCTTCCCCGCTGGCGCGTCCTTCGCCTTCTTCATAGCCTCTTCAAACTTCTTCGCCAGAATGTCTTCCTTGTTCGTTTCCTGGAACAGCGAATCTGCGAACTTTTCCTCGCGCTTTTTTTTCTGCTCTTCCAGGATGCTGTGCGCCTGCGTCAGGTCCACGTCCGGGCCCATCTTCACGTGCGCCTCGTGCGAAAGCACGGCCCCGAAAATCGGGTCGATCACCAGCTTCGCCTGGCAGCACGGGCAAACCACGTTCAAATTTTCGCCGTCTTTGCGTCCCATGCGCGTATTGTACCACCAGGGGAGACTCGCGCTTACAACCAGCGGCGCACGCCGGCCTGCTGGACGCCGCCGCCTGCTCCGCAAAAGGCCACATGGACTGTCCCAAATTCCGCCGCATCCTGCGCGCTGCCGCCTCCACTGCTTGTGCCGCACGCAAGCAAAAAGCCGTTCCACCCCGCCGATAATCCCCAATCGCGCTGCCCCCAAAACAAAAACGCCGTCCCATCTGGACGGCGCTCTTGCTTCCACCGAAAACTGCTATCCACCCGCTGCCTGCTAACGGCCAATGACCAACGGCTTGCAGCTCGCCTTTTCCCTCAGGCCTTCGCCGGCGAATCGCCGCGCGTGAATCCGGGCGCTGGCCGCATCTCCGGTCGCACCACCTTCGGATCTGCCGCGGGCGCTGCTGCCGTCGGCGGCTGTGTAGGAGGCGTCCGCGGCTTTTCCGGCAGGGGTTTGCCTTCCATCAGCAGCTTCACCTCGTTGGCGTCCAGTACTTCGCGTTCCAGCAAAGCCTGCGCGATGCGGTCCAGCGTCTCTTTGTTGGTATTGAGGATGTGCTTCGCCTTTTCGTAACCCCCGCTGACAATCCGCTTCACTTCGCGGTCGATCTGCAGCGCGGTATCTTCGCTGAAGTCACGGTGCTGGGCAATCTCGCGTCCCAGGAAGATCGCCTCTTCCTTTTTGCCGAACGCCAGCGGCCCCAGGTCGCTCATCCCCCACTCGCAGACCATGTTGCGCGCGATGTCCGTGGCGCGTTCGATGTCGTTGCCCGCGCCGGTGGTGATGTGGCCCAGGAAAATCTCCTCTGCCGTCCGTCCGCCCATCAGCACGGCCAGCATGCCCTCCAGATATTCCTTCGTATAGGTGTGTTTGTCCGCTTCGGGCAATTGCATCGTCAAGCCCAGCGCCATGCCGCGGGGAATGATCGTTACCTTGTGCACCGGATCCGCGCCCGGCGTCATCGCCGCCACCAGCGCATGCCCCGCTTCGTGATACGCGGTGTTCTTCTTTTCTTCGTCGGACAGGATCATGGACTTGCGCTCCACGCCCATCAGCACCTTGTCCTTGGACATTTCGAAATCGTCCATGGTCACGAACTTACGGTTCTGCCGCGCCGCCCACAGCGCCGCTTCGTTGACCAGGTTCGCCAGATCAGCGCCCGAAAAACCCGGCGTGCCGCGCGCGATGATCGAAAGATCCACGTCGTCCGCCAAAGGCACCTTGCGCGTGTGGACGCGCAAAATTTCTTCTCGTCCCTTCACGTCGGGGCGCGCTACGACCACGCGCCGGTCAAACCGCCCCGGCCGCAGCAGCGCCGGATCGAGGACGTCGGGCCGGTTCGTCGCCGCAATCAGGATCACGCCCTCGTTGGACTCGAACCCGTCCATTTCCACCAGCAGCGCGTTCAGCGTTTGCTCGCGCTCGTCGTGGCCGCCGCCCAGGCCCGCGCCGCGATGGCGCCCTACGGCGTCAATTTCGTCAATGAAGATGATGCATGGCGCGTTCTTCTTGCCCTGTTCGAATAAATCGCGCACGCGGCTCGCGCCCACGCCCACGAACATCTCCACGAAGTCTGAGCCCGAAATCGAGAAGAACGGCACGTTTGCTTCGCCGGCAATCGCCCGCGCCAGCAGCGTCTTGCCCGTTCCCGGAGGCCCCACCAGCAGCACGCCCTTCGGAATGCGTCCGCCCAGTTTCTGGAATTTCTGCGGGTCCTTCAAAAACTCGATAATCTCCTGCAACTCTTCTTTCGCTTCGTCGCTCCCCGCCACATCCTTGAAGGTGGCCTTTTTCTGCTGCGCCGAAAGCAGCCGCGCGCGAGACTTGCCGAAGCTCAGCGCCTTGTTCCCGCCCGCCTGCATCTGCCGCATCAGGAAAAACACAAACCCGGCCAGCAGCAACAAAGGGAGGGCATTCAACAGGATCAAAACCCAGTCGCCGCTGCGCACTTCTTTGACACTCAACTGCACCGCCTTATCCTGCAGCGACTTCGTGATTGTCGGCGCGTTTTCCTTGGGAATTGTCACGCGGAACTTGCGATTCGCCGGCCGCACATATTCGCCTTGCATCTCGTAGCTGTTCGGCGAGAGGTACATGGTCACTTCCTTCACGTCTCCCTCGTCCACCTTGGCCATGAACTCGCTGTAGCTCGGCGTGTCTTCGCGCGCCTGCTGTCCGTTGGCCGACACGAGTTTCCAGAGCATCACGCCCAGAAACACGATCGAGATCCAGAATAAAATTGTTTTTGCCGTCGAATTCACTTTGCCCTCACAATCCAGCCCCAGGAAACCTGCCTCAAATCCGTTTGCACGTCTTTAGCGCTTTCGCTTCTTCGCTGTCCGTGCGCTCTTTTGCGAACTATTGCCACTCGCCAGCGCTCCTCTGTTTTGCCCCAGCCCGTTCGCGCCGGCCAGCCCGTAGCCGGACCACACTGAATTAGATGCTGTCCGGAAGGCGAAGTAATCGGGCTCCAGTTGCACCCGCCGCTTCGAAGTCTTGTCCAGCAGGACGGCCAGCCGCAGCGACCTCGGTTTGCTTTCGCCAATCCGCCGCAGCAGGAAATCCTGCGTCACGCCGCTTTCGAGCACCGCGTCCACCAGAAGCACGTCGCGCCCCTTAAATCCCGCCGGCTCGTTGTTGGCGCTGGTCGTCTCGTGGTTCCCGAAAAACACCTCGCGCCGCGTCTTGCCGCCCCATTCCACGTCCCGCACGTTTTCGCGCACGAAATGCAGCACCGCAGGGCCATCCATCTCTCGCACCAGGTCGGCCGCGAACATGAACGCGCGATCCATCGTGACCACCACATCCACCCGCCTGCCCTTGTACGCCTTCGAAATCGCGCGCCCAAGCTCTTTCACGCGGCTCGCAATTCGCGCTGCGGAGTAGGACGCCACCTTCGCTCGGCTCACTTTGCGGATTCCTCCGTGATTACGACTCCTGCCCGGCTTCCTGGTGCGACCGCAAACTCCTCCGCCACCGGCAAACCCAGCGCCCAGGCCACTTGGCCCGCGCTCTCCAGCACCGGCCACGTCTCTTTTTCCCAGCGCGTGCGCCCCAGCTCATTCAGCAGCCGCGCCACCGTATGGCGTTTCCGGTGCCCCGCCGGCCGCATCACGTCCCCTGGTTTCCAATTCCGCAGCACTAAAGGGACACCCAACCGTTCGCGGTCCAGAACCGCCCTCCACTCTGTAGTTTCTCGCCCTTCCGAAGGCCAGTCAATCACCCGTACTTGCAAGATGCGGGAAGGTGCATCAAGCCGCAACGTTTGCCCAAGTGGCGGAAGTCTTACTTCCCTCGCGTATGCGCGCGCGCCCGGTCTCTGCTCCCAGCCGCGCGTCTCTTTCCCCTTCCTCCCGGCATTTCCCGCGCCCTCCGCCGCGCGAAAAAGCAGCGCCTCGCGCTCTCGCCGTACTTCCACTCCCCCCGGCAATTGCAGCACTTTTCCCGAATGCCCAAACGCCGCCAGGTGCAGCGCCGCCTCCACGTGCTTCGCGCCCAGCTCTCCCGCCTGAGGTTTCACTCGCCGCACCAGTTGCCGCACCATTCTTTTGGCAATCGCTCGCGCGCTGCCGCGCCAGTCGGGCAGCAATTCATCCTTGGGGCTTTCTGTACCAGAAGTTCCCATTCCCAGAGCAATGTCACGAATGGCGATCGCGACTCCCCCGTCCCTTTCCTGACTGAGCGCCCGGAGCCGCAGTTCCGCGTGACCATCGAGCTGGGCGTTATCCTCTCTCGCCAACTCGGCCAACTGGCAAAGATGCTCCACCACTGCTGGATTGAATCTTTTCTCCAGCATCGGCAGCAACTGCATCCGGATGCGCGCTCGCGTCCGCGTCACATCCTTGTTGGTCCGATCTTCCCGCCACGCCTGCCGCAGGCTCCGCAGATACGCGCGCAATCCCGCTCGCCGCATCGTCAGCAGCGGCCGGAACACGCAACCCGCTTCCGGATGAATCCCGCCGAGCCCCGCAATCCCCGTCCCGCGCAAAATATGCGCCAGCACCGTCTCAGCCTGATCGTCCGCGGTGTGCGCCACCGCCACGCGCTTCAGGTGACCTTCCTTCACCAGCCGCTCGAAATACGCGTACCTCGCCCGCCGCGCCGCGTCCTCCACGTTGCATTTTTCCCGCTTCGCCAGCGCCGCCACGTTCTCCCGCTCGACGAAAAATTCCAGTCCGTGCTGCGCCGCCAGTTTCGCCACGAATTTCTCATCCGCATCCGCGGCCTTCCCGCGCAATTGGTGGTTGAAGTGCGCCACACACGGCACAATCCCCAGCTTCTCCCGCAGCTCCGCCATCAACCGCAGCAGCGCCACCGAATCCGCCCCTCCCGATACTCCCAATCCGATCCGCTCGCCGGCCGTCACCCCAAACTTCCGGCGCAACACCACCCCCAAAGATTGGACAAAATCCTGTTGTTCGCGGTTGTCACGTTTCTCGATTTTTTTCTGTTTCGCCATCATTGGGATTGCGTGCCGCTCTCATGGCACTGGCACTCTTGCCTGTGCGAGTTTCTCGGGCTGCACAGCCAGGAGTGGCCGTGCCACACATCTTCGATTAGTTGCTATTGAAACGCCGAGGCCAGCAAATCCACCATCAGCCGGATCGCCGTCTGCGCGGTGCGCCCCGATGGATCCCGGTACGGGTTTACCTCGACAATATCCAGCCCCACCAATTTCCCCTTCGCCGGAATCCCCTTCATCAGGTCGTCGATCTCCGCGAAATTCAGTCCGCCCGGTTCCAGCGTTCCCGTTCCCGGCGCCAGCGTCGGGTCCATCGAATCCACGTCAAACGTCACGTAAATATTCTCGCTCGGCGGTATGTGCTCGATCGCCGCGGCGATCCCTCGCCGATGGATTTCTTCCGACGTGACCACCGTTGTATGCAACGCCTTCGCATTTCCTGCCGATTCCTCGTCATTCGCAATCCCACGCATCCCAATCTGCGTGATGTGTCTCACCGTCGACAGCTTGGCCACCCGCAACACCCACGAGGCATGATCCAGATTCCCCGGCGCGCCGTTCCACGTGTCCAGATGCGCGTCGATATGCACCACGGTCAGCGGAATGTCGTAAGCGCGAATCACCGGAAACGTGATGCTGTGGTCCCCGCCCAGGATAATCGGGAACGCTTTCTTCGCCAGAATCTTCTTCACCGCCTCGGTGATCTTCGCGTCGGTCTGCTCCGCCACGGTGGGATAAATCACCACGTCGCCCACGTCCACCCAGTGTTTGCCCTTCAACACCGTGCGGTCGCCGTCGATGTAGTAAAAACCTTCCGTCAGATCGTGCGCGTACTCCTGCGAACTCTCCCGCAAATCCCGCGGGCCGTAGCGCTCGCCCGGCTGGCCCCATGTCCCCTCATCAAACGGCACGCCCAGCACCGCGAAATCCGCGTGCAGCTTGTCCAGGTCCGGCTCGTACGGCGCGCTCAGAAACGTCCGCACGCCCACAAATGTCGGCGCTGTCTGCGCCCCCGCCGGGCTCGTCCAAATCGCCAGCACAAGAAGCATGCAAGCCAGAACCAAAGCGACGATTTTTCGCATACGCAAAACCTTCGGTTGGAATCGATTGAGCAGCGCCCCCATTCTAGGCCCGCGACCCGGAAAAGGGAATTCACTGGTCGAAAAGCCCCGCGCCCCGCCAGACATCACTTCCGCAAGCTCGCTCATCCAACTCCATGCAGCATGCACCGGGAAACGCAGGGCCCTGGTGATACGTCTTTCTAATGTAAGGACACGCACGACCCGCGAGGATTCCCTATGCCCCCGCTCCGCCAAGTGTTTCCGAACACCGTCTCTTTCTCTCGGCTTTTCGCCGGTTTTGCGATTGTGCTCGCTTTGGCCTTTGGCTTCACTCCCCGCGCCGCCGCGCAATCCGTCAAACGCCTCACCAATCAAGACGTCATCTCCATGGCTTCGCTCGGCCTCTCCGACGAGGTCATCATCGCTAAAATCCGCAGCGTTTCCGGCTCCGATGGCCTCAATTTCGACACTTCCGTCGAAGCCTTGAAAGCCCTGAAGGAAGCTCACGTTTCCGACGCCGTGATCACCGCGATGCTCAATCCCGCGCCCCCACCAACCGTCGTCGTCAACGCCGCTCCCACGACCGTGAATCCGGGCCTTCCGCCTCCCGAAGTCGGCGTCTATTGGAAAGACGGCCCGTCGTTCGTGTTTGTACCGGGCCGGTTCCTCACGCAGGAAAAAGTCGGCGGCCGCGCGGCGAGCATTTTCACCAATGGCATCCGTTCCGAGCATTGGGACGCCGTTATAGACGGGCCAACCTCACAGATGGTCGTGAAGGATCCGCAACCCGTGTTCTACTTCTATGTTCCCGATGGCGACACCGCCGCCGATTATGTTCTGACGTCGCTCGAGAAGAAGAGCGACCATCGCGAATTCCAGGTGGGAAGTTTCGGCGGCATCACCGGCGGCAAGGCGGGCATCAAGAAGGAAAAGCAGATTCCATTTCACGCGGAGCACGCCGGCATACGCGTCTACAAAATCACTCTGGATTCTCCGCTGAAACCTGGCGAATACGCCTTCTTCCTCGGCACCGGCGCGCAATCCAACATGTCCGGCGGCGACCTCGGCTCCTCGCGCTCCGGCGGCAACGCCACGGGCCGCATCTACGATTTCTCTATTCCGCAATAATTGCTGTTGTGGCGTCAGCCATTGTTTCGCTTTGTGAAGCTCAGTTGGCGCCCTTTTCTTGGATCTATTTCTCCTTCGCTTCGCTGCCGACCAGTGTTTCCACGTCCGCGATTTCCTTTGGTATCCCCGAACTCAAAACTTCCGGCTCGCCATTGGTGATCAGCACCGTATCTTCCACCCGGAAGTGCATTTGCTTATCCGGAAACTCCACGATCGGCTCGACCGTCACCACTTGCCCCGGCTTGATCGGCCCGCTCGGGTGCATCACGTCGTGCGTCGCCAGCCCCACGAAATGTCCCGGCCAGCCATACCACTGTTCCGCAATCCCTGCTTTCTCAAACACCGCTTTTCCCGCCGCCTCGGCTTCTTCATACGTGTGCCCCGGTTTCAGCAGCGCGATCGTCGCCTTATTGGCTTCCAGGTCCACCGCGTACCACTTCGCCTGCTCTGGCGTGAATTTTCCACTGATGTTGAACGTTCGCGTGATGTCCATCGTCATGTGATCCAGCGAAGCGCCGAAATCGAACACCACCAGTTGATTCGGCTCGATCACTTCGCGGTTGTTGAAGTAGTGCCAGGTGTTGATGTTCTTTCCGGAACCCACGATCGCCAGGTACGCCATCCCCTGCGCCCCATGGCTGTAGTAATACTCGTACGCACGCGCCTCGATTTCGTATTGGTGCATGCCCGGTTTTGCGTGCGCCATCGCCTCGCGGTTTCCTTCCGCGCTGATCTTTCCGTTGCGACGCAGCACTTCGATTTCGCCGGGCCGCTTGATGTTCCGCATCGCATCGATCAATGGTGTCGCGTCCCGCAACTTCGCCATCGGATAGCGCGCCGCCAATTCTTTCACCGGCGCTTCATCCGAGGTCACATCCTCGTGGTACGGATGCGCGAACTTCCAGGCGTGGTCCCGCCCCACTTCCGGCCGCGCGCCGTCCGCCTTGTCCGGAAAACCCAGGCGGACCCATAACTCCACGCCGGATTTTCCGCCCGCCGCGTAAGAAAGCATGATGTCGAGATTCCCGACCGGCTGCACGTTGTCGAATCCCAGCGTTTTCGCGGCTTCCGGCTGCGACAGCAGGTTCGCGCCATAAACTTGCGCCGTTCGCCCCGCCTGCTGCGGCTCAAACAACGTGGCCTTGCCGCTGGCGTTGTCCATTACCAGCACCGCACCGGGATCCTGCACGCCGGTGTAGTAATAAAAATCGTTGTCCTCCCGATAGTGCGACGACTCCGGAATCTCGTTCCGCGCAAACAGAATCGTGTAACCGGTCTTCGCCTGTGCCGCCAGCTCCGCGCGCCGCGCCGCAAACTCCTTCGCACCGCCCAAATCTTCGATCGCCTGCCAGTCCGTATACTGCGCGCGCGCCGCCCCCGCCATCGTCAACGCCAGCGTGCCGCCCAGGGCCGCCCCCAGCACAATCTCCCAAAGTGTATTTTTCATCGTTTGAGCCCACCCTTACTGTTTCCAATTTCTCTTTTCCAGTGCGCGTCCCACAGCCTATACCAAATCCCCCCTTCCCAGCCGACAAAATCCAGAGGGCTCCTCCGAAATGTAGTCGCTGGACTTCCGACCGGCCGCCGTGCAGCGGCACTCTCCTCATCCGTAGCGGCAGGCTTCGGCCTGCTTAGGGTGCCAATCTCCCCCGTTCAGCTTGGCTGCTTCCGTCGCCATCAATGCGCAGTAAACTCAATTCGTGAATATCCTCGACACCATCGGCAACACTTTGCTTTTCCCTTTGCTGTTGGTCCCGCGGCGAAAGTTTCTCATCCTGCAGGGTTGCGAATCCGCCGCGCCTCGCTATGATAGAGCGCGGATCACCATGACAAATCTTCGTTTCGGCATTCTCCTTCTTGCGCTTGCCGCCGTTCCCGCCACTTTCCTCGCCGCTCAGCAGCAGGCCGAATCCAGCAACATGCAGCTTGTCGGTTCCAACGATCTCCAGGGCCGCAGCGCCTATCAACCCACGATTCATCGCCAGGGCGACCGCTGGATCGCCTACATCGGCCACCACGGCGGCTCCGCACTGAATCCGCTCACCGGCCAGGTGGAAAACAACGGCACTTCGATCCTCGACGTCACCGACCCCGCGCATCCCGTCTATCTCGCGCACGTCCCCGGCGAGATCGGCTCGCCCGAAAAGCTCGAAGCCGGCGGCGCCCAGATGACCCGTGTCTGCGACGGCAGCGCTCTTCCGCATGCCGACAAATCCAAGGTCTATCTGCTGCGCACCTTCGGCAATTCCGCACACGAGATGTGGGACGTCAGCGACCCCGCCAGGCCTCGCCGCATCTCCGTCATCGTCGGCGGCCTCCGCGACACCCACAAATCCTGGTGGGAATGCGATACCGGCATCGCCTATCTCGTCTCCGGCGATCCGCAGTGGCGCACGCGCCGCATGACCAAAATCTACGACCTCGGCAATCCCGAAAAGCCTGTCTTTATCCGCGATTTCGGCTTGCCCGGCCAGCAGCCCGGCGCAGCGGGGCCCGCGCCCAGCGAGGTCCACGGCCCCATCTCCACTGGTCCGAAAGGGAATCGTGTCTACTTTGCCTATGGCCCCGGCCACAACGGCATTGTGCAGATTGTCGACCGCGAAAAGTTATTGAACGGTCCGCGCGAGCCCACCGGCCAGAACCTGCTCTACCCGCAGATCGCGCGCGTCGATCTGCCGCCCGACGTCGGCGCTCACACGGCGTTTCCCTTGCTCGGCGTGGATGTGGCCGAATTCGCGAAAATGAAGGACGGTGCTCGTCGCGATTTCCTCGCCGTCACTGGTGAGGAGCTGAATAACGAATGCCGCGGCTCCCGCCAGATGGTCCACTTTCTCGATATCACCCATGATCTCGCGCCGCTCGGCGTCTCCACCTTCACCGTCCCCGAAGCCAGCGGCCATTTCTGCGGCCGCGGCGGCCGCTTCGGCACCCACTCCTCCAACGAAAGTTTCGCGCCGGTTTTTTACGATCGCGTGATGTTCTTCGCGCATTTCAACGCCGGCGTGCGCGCTGTCGACGTCCGCGATCCCTTTCACCCGAAAGAGGTCGGCTATTACATCCCCGCGGTCACCGGCAAAACGCAGCAGCGCTGCACCGAGGGCTCGAATCCTCCCTGCAAAACCGTCATCCAGACCAACAACGTCGAAGTCGATGACCGCGGCTATATCTACATCGTCGACCGCGCCGGCACCGGCCTCCACATCCTCCGCCTCACCGGCCCCGCCGCCCAACTCGCCGGCGCTAACTGAGCCGCTCTGGCGCTTTTGACTCGCAGCTACCTGATTTTCGCCACTGTTATCAGAGATAGGATATTCAATATCTGACTGCCGCTTGACCACACTTGATTTTCGAGCGTGCACCGTTTCTTGCTTCTCGATCTCACCCTCCCGCAAACTTTGCCGCAGCATTTGCCTTCGCAACGGACCGGTCACGTCCCGAGCGCTACGAATAGCCTGCCCCTCTATTGGCGCGCGATAAACGTTCCGCGCGCCCGGTTTTCCCTTTTCATCGACAATTCATGCGGCTCTTACTCCGAAATTCGCGCGCGCGGGCAGTAATCAGAAGCGGCAAAAATTTCGTTCGATCCGTCGCCGCAATATTCGGAATCAGGAGATTTCTTATGCAAACGCTCGTTAATCTGAAAGGCGATTTCGCGAGGCGCGTTGTTTCGGTCGCGCTCAGCGGCTTGCTCTGCAGCATGCCGCTTTGTGCCGCTCCCAACAATGACGCCCCGACCACCACCCCGATCAAGCACATCGTGGTGATTTTCCAGGAGAACCGCTCGTTCGATCAGTACTTCGGTTCGTATCCCAACGCCGCCAACCTGGCGGGCGAGACTCCGTTTTATGCGCTGCCGAATACCCCCAAGGTGAACAATCTGCAAACCGCGGGGCTGCTCACGTCTAATCCAAACTCCGCCAACCCCGTGCGTTTGAGCCCTTCGGAAGCCATCGTGTGCAGCGATTCTCACGACTACACCGATGAGCAAAACGCGTTCGATCACGGGTTGATGGACATGTTCCCGGAGCACACCGCGGACTCGTCCTGCCCTCTCAGCCAGGTGGTCGACTACTTTGACGGAAATACCGTCACCGCTCTTTGGAATTACGCGCAGCACTTCGCCATGAGCGACAACTCCTTCAATACAACTTTCGGCCCCTCCGCTCCGGGCGCCGTCAATCTCATCTCCGGCCAGACCCACGGAGTGGTGGCCTGGTTGGGAGACATCTCCGGGGATGTGATCCAGGGAACGCTCATCGGCGACGCTGACCCGCTCTACGACGACTGCGGTAGCCCCGATCAAGTTGGGCTGGGCGGGAAGAACATCGGCGACCTGCTGAATGCCAAGAACGTCACTTGGGGATGGTTTGAGGGCGGCTTCGGCAACTGCCAACAATCGCACACCACCACCAATGGCGGCGTGCGCATGGATTACATTCCCCACCACCAGCCTTTCATGTATTACGCTTCCACGGCCAATCCTCATCATCTGCCGCCGACTTCCGTGGCGATGATTGGACACCAGGGCGATCAGGCCAACCACGAGTACGACATCACCGATTTCTGGAACGCGGCGATGGCCGGCAATCTCCCCGCGGTGAGCTTCATCAAGGCTCCTGCGTACCAGGATGGCAACGCCGGATACTCCAATCCGCTGCTCGAGCAGCAATTCGTGGTCGATTTTATCAACCGCTTGCAGCAACTTCCCACGTGGCCGGAGACCGCCGTCGTTCTCTCCTGGGATGATTCGGGCGGCTGGTACGACCACGTGATGGCTCCCGTGGTGAACCAATCGCAAACCTCGCGCGATGCGCTCACGGGCCCTGGGCTTTGCGGCAACAACCCCAATAAGGTTGCGGGCGGCTACCAGGCGCGTTGCGGCTATGGCACTCGCCTGCCGATGTTGGTGATTTCGCCGTGGGCCAAGCGCAACTACGTCGATCATGGCGTCACCGATCAGACTTCGATCATCCGCTTCATTGAAGACAACTGGTCCACCGGACGCATCGGCGACTATTCTTTCGACGCATTGGCGGGAGATATTCGTTCGATGTTCGACTTCCAGCAGGACCGCGACGATGCCCGCCGGCTCTTCCTGAATCCGGCGACCGGCGAGGTGGTGCACTCGGACGAGTAATGCCTTCGCGGCAGCCGCCCCAACCGGCCGTCTCGCGGCCATGCTGGCGCAGATGGGCGCCGCCCCGATCCGGGCACAACCACTGGCGGAAAATCTCACCATGCTTTCCGGGCCGGGAGGAAACGTTGTGGTGCTGAACGGGTCCGACGGGAAAATCGTGGTTGACACGTTTCTGCTGCCGGCGTGGCCGAAATTGAAAGAAGCGCTCAATGGGCTGGGCAATGCGCCCTTGAAAACCGATATCGACACGCACTGGCATTTCGATCACACGGACAATAACGCCAATCTGCACGCCGCTGGCGCCACCGTGCTGGCCCACGAAAACACCACGACGCGTATGGCAGAGCCTCACGACAGTGCTCTTTTGGGTTTCCACGTTCCGGCATCGCCTGCGGATGCTTTGCCGCAGCAGACATTTAGTGCTAGCCGGAAACTGTATGCCAACGGTGAAATCCTGCTGCTGCAATATTTCCAGCCCGCGCATACCGACACGGACATCTACATTCACTTCCAGCGGCCAACGTCATTCACATGGGCGATGCATTTTTTAACGGCTTCTACCCGGTCATCGACGCCAGCACCGGCGGAAAAGTCAACGGGATGATCGTGGCCGCCGGGAAAATTCTGTCCTTGGCCGACAACAACACCAAGATCGTTCCAGGCCATGGCCCGCTGGGGAACAAAGCCGATCTCACCAAGTGCCGGGACATGCTGGTGGTGGCCCGCGATCGCGTGCAAAAATTGAAGACCGCGGGGAAATCGGCCGAGGAAATAGTGGCGAGCAAACCCCTGGCGGATTTGGACGCCGTGTGGGGCCACATACTCGGCAGCGACCTTTTCGTGCAGATGATTCATTCGGCGCTTTAGTTCCCACCCATCCGGTGGTGCGCAGCGGAGCCATTCTTTTCTTTGCTTGCACCTATTCGAACGGCCCGCCATTCGAATGAGATGCCATATAATTAACTATTGACTAAGTTGCTAAAGACGTGATATCATTCCCCGTGAGAATTGCCCCTCAGCGCGGTGGCATCCCATCCGAAATTTACTCCCGCCCGTTCACCTGTGCCTCGCCGACCCCGCCCTCCAGCGGCCTTTTCCGATGCGACACTCCCCATGTAACATTGTTACAAGCCCCTCCGCCTCCACCACTAAGTCCTTTGCCTGCGACTCTTACGCGAACCCCGGCCTATCCCCCCTGGCCAAAATCAGCGAACGGCTAGGCCCACTGCAGAATGCGTCCGCTACCGCCGATCCGCAACCGGCAATCCAGAATCTGCAAACGGGAAGGGAGCAGAGAACCGCGAAAGCGGCTCGACATCGCGCGCCACCTATCTCGAAAATTCCGAAGTCGCACGTTTCGGCGGGCCACGGAACACGCATCGCGGGTCGCAATTCGCACTCGTCGCTCGCTCTTTGCCGCTTGCATCCCGCCCAAATTCAGCTACATGCAGCCGCCCCTGAGGAAGCATGTGGAAAACCGAAATTTCCTCGTAACAGGGTGTTGACATTTTCGAGAGGCGTGCTAATCTTAGTGAGTTCGTTGGTAGCCACTCTGCTGGACAGGGAGGCCATAACAAACGCTCTTTGACAACTGAATCGATGTGCCAGAATCTGTTCGACCTCATCTGTCGAGCCTAGTCCGCCGCAAGGCGGACAAAACAGATGGGGAGCTTTGAGTAATTTGAGCGACTCACAATTTATGCTTAGCAGGCTGGTCCCGCGCAAGCGGGATTTTTTATTGCCCGCCTTCTGGCGGGCAATGATCGCCACCTTCGGGTGGTAAACGCTAAGCGACAGGCTTCAAACGAGAGTTTGATCCTGGCTCAGAACGAACGCTGGCGGCGTGCTTAACACATGCAAGTCGCGTGCGCGTCCCGGTAGCAATACTGGGATGGCGCACGGCGCACGGGTGCGTAACACGTGGGCAATCTGCCCTCCGATGGGGAATAACCCCGCGAAAGCGGGGCTAATACCGCATAACATTCCTTGGACTCCGGTCCGAGGAATCAAAGCAGCAATGCGTCGGAGGAGGAGCCCGCGCCCGATTAGCTAGTTGGTGAGGTAACGGCTCACCAAGGCAATGATCGGTAGCTGGTCTGAGAGGATGATCAGCCACACTGGAACTGAGACACGGTCCAGACTCCTACGGGAGGCAGCAGTGGGGAATCTTGCACAATGGGCGAAAGCCTGATGCAGCGACGCCGCGTGGGGGATGAAGCTTCTCGGAGTGTAAACCCCTTTCGATCCGGACGAATGCCCGCAAGGGAGTGACGGTACGGATATAAGAAGCCCCGGCTAACTACGTGCCAGCAGCCGCGGTAAGACGTAGGGGGCCAGCGTTGTTCGGAATTACTGGGTGTAAAGGGTTCGTAGGCGGTGTAGCAAGTCGGGAGTGAAATCTATGGGCTTAACCCATAGGCTGCTTCCGAAACTGCTGTGCTTGAGTGTGGGAGAGGCGCGTGGAATTGCAGGTGTAGCGGTGAAATGCGTAGATATCTGCAGGAACACCCGTGGCGAAAGCGGCGCGCTGGACCATTACTGACGCTGAGTGAACGAAAGCTAGGGGAGCAAACAGGATTAGATACCCTGGTAGTCCTAGCCCTAAACGATCAGGACTTGGGGTGCCACCCGTTCGGGTGTCGTCCCGGAGCTAACGCGTTAAGTCCTGCACCTGGGGAGTACGGTCGCAAGACTGAAACTCAAAGGAATTGACGGGGGCCCGCACAAGCGGTGGAACATGTGGTTCAATTCGACGCTACGCGAGGAACCTTACCTGGGCTCGAAGCGCACTAGACAAGCTGTAGAAATACGGCCTTCCCGCAAGGGACTGGTGTGGAGGCGCTGCATGGCTGTCGTCAGCTCGTGCCGTGAGGTGTTGGGTTAAGTCCCGCAACGAGCGCAACCCCTGCACGTAGTTGCCACTCGCAAGAGGGAACTCTACGTGGACTGCTCCGGATAACGGAGAGGAAGGTGGGGATGACGTCAAGTCCGCATGGCCTTTATGTCCAGGGCTACACACGTGTTACAATGCAGGGCACAAACCGTTGCCAACCCGCGAGGGGGAGCTAATCGGAAAAAACTCTGCTCAGTTCGGATTGCAGTCTGCAACTCGACTGCATGAAGCCGGAATCGCTAGTAATGGCGTATCAGATCGACGCCGTGAATACGTTCCCGGGCCTTGTACACACCGCCCGTCACATCACGAAAGTGAGCTGTACTAGAAGTCGCCGCGCCAACCGCAAGGGGGCAAGCGCCCAAGGTATGACTCATGATTGGGGTGAAGTCGTAACAAGGTAGCCGTAGGAGAACCTGCGGCTGGATCACCTCCTTTCTAAAGATAGAGAGATCTACTCCGCTCTGGTGTGCGGACGATGGTCTCCACGCGATGCGCAACTCTCACGGGTTCGCGGATCGCTAGACTCAACTTACTCTCGGACAGATTCTGGTAGATCGATTTCAGTCGATCGAAGAGTTCAACGAACCCAAGGCCGCTGCCGAGCGCAGCGGCCTTTTTCTTTTGGCCCGCCCGCCGGCTGCGCGCTAGCCCCGCACCTGCCCTTGAAAATCCCCGCAAATGCTTTCCTGCCATCCAAGGGTTCTCCCGGCGACACTTGATTCCAATTCACTATGGATAAAGTGGCAAGCGGAGTATATGGTGTTGGCATTCAGGCATTCGAAGTCAATCTGGGAGCCAAACCTGCGCGTCAGGGGAGCGGCGCGTGCCTGGGTGCGGCCGGCAACAACTACCGAAGAGGGGGACCATGCACCGGAGCGAGTGGGGTTCGGGGGAAACGAAGGCAGTTGGCGCAAATCCTCAGGAGGAGCGAGCGCGGCATTTTCATCGGCTGTGGATTTGGGGCGTCTTGCTCGTGATTTCACTGGGCGGTGCGAGCCGCTTGCGCGCGGATTCGTTGAGCGGCACGGTCAAGGACCCCTCGGGGCTGCCGGTTGCCGACGCGCGCGTGGAGCTTTCGGGCAGCAATCTGGCGCAGCCCGTTGCTCTGACCACCGATGCAACCGGAAAATTCTCCGCGCCGGAGTTGAAGCCGGGAACCTATTCCGTGCGCGTAACCAAGGATGGGTTTCAGGCGTTCACGGCGAATGTGGAGGTGCGCGGCGCCGCGGAGCTTTCCGTGGCTCTCACCTTGGCCGAGCAGCAGACCAGCGTGACGGTGACCGGCGAGGTTTCTGCGAATGCGAACTCCGATCCGGTTTATCTGCAACTCCGCAACATCGGCTACGGCAGCACCTACAAGTGCGACGATTTCACGCTGCCCGCCGACGCGGGCACCTTCGTCTTCAAGTCCGGCACAATCACGTTTCTCGCGCCCGTGAACGGCATGCAAACCGGCGCAATTTTCGTGGGCCACGGACATTTCACCTTGCGGCCCACGCTCATCGTGGATACTCAAGAGATGAAGCGGCGCGCCGGCAGCGAGGATGCCGAAGAGGACTTCACGGCGGTGGTCTTTCGCTTCACCGGCGGCGCTTACGGTTTCTTTTCCAAGCTGGCCACGCAGCCGGTGGACCGGCCGACGGAAGCGGAGACGGCGTTCAAGAATTGGCAGGCGAAGGTTCGCTCGCGCCATGAAAACCCCGAAGGAATCACGCAAGCGCTGCTGGAAGACGACACGATCGACAATGTCGACGCGGACCTGCTCAGCTCCATTTACAACCCGAGGCATCCGGCGTTCCTCAACGCCTATATGACGGGAACGCCCCACAAGGATCTGCGCTTCTTTATCCGGACGCGCACCGGCGCCATCCCGCAGTTGGGCTCGCCCGAAGAAGTCGCGCTGATCAATTGCAACGGCTCGGCCATGGACGACGGCATCTGGTATTCCCAGCATCTCCTCTCCGAATGGAAGGCGCACACCGCGAATTCCCAGGAAGAGCGGCGGCTCATTGCCACGCGGAAATACGCGATCGAAACGACGATCGGCAAGAACAACCATTTTGCGAGCAAGGCCATGCTCACTTTCGAACCGCTGGTGGAAGGCGAACGCGTGTTGAAGTTCGGCTTGCTGGCTACTTTGCGTGTCACGCGGGTAACCGACGAAAACGGCAAGGAGCTGCACTTCATCCAGGAGGACCGCAAGGCCGACGGTTCGTTCTACGCGATTCTGGACGCGGCCGTGCCGATGGGAACCACGCATTCGATCACCATCGAATACAGCGGCGACAAGGTGCTCAACAACGCGGGCGGCGGCAGCTACTACGTGGGCGCGCGCGAATCCTGGTATCCCAACCTGAATGGATTCGGGGAAAAATCTCTCTATGACTTGACCTTCAGGGTGCCCAAATCAAACGTGGTGATCAGCGTGGGCAAGATGCAGGGGCAATCGGAGGAGGGGGGCTTCGCCGTGTCGCATTGGGTGACGCCCGTGCCGGTGGCGATCGCCGGCTTCAATTATGGCCGCTATCAGAAGGTGGACATTCCCGACAATGTGACACACTACGCGATCTCCGGGTACTACCTGGAAGATTTGCCGGACAGCCTGGCGCCCTATCGCCAGGGAAAAGGCCCGCTGGCTGCCATGGCGCCAAAGTCCATGACGATGTTTGCGCTGGAGCAGGCGCGCGCGCAAATGCAACTTTGCACGATCTACTACGGCAAAGCGCCCTACGAGAATCTGGCCATCACCGAACAGCCGAATTTCACGTTCGGGCAATCGTGGCCGAACCTGGTGTACCTGCCGATTTCCGCGTACATCGATTCCATGCAGCGGTGGCAACTTTTTGGCACCATCGACGCCAATTTCTCGGGATTCGTGCAAGAGGTGACGCCGCACGAAGTGGCGCACCAGTGGTTCGGCCACAGCGTGGGCTGGGCTTCGTATCACGACCAGTGGCTTTCCGAAGGATTTGCGGATTTTTCGGCGGGACTTTTCCTGAAGGAAGCCCAGGGGCCGAATGGCCTGAAGGATTACCAGGAATATTGGGACCGGCAAAAACGCCGCATCCTGGAGAAAAACACGTTTGGAGTATCGGCGAACGACGCCGGCCCGCTGTGGCTGGGCTTGCGACTGGTTTCGCCGCGCTCCGAGCAGGCCTACCAGGGGCTGACCTATTCCAAGGGAGCGTATGTCCTGCAGATGTTGAAGTCGCTGCTCTACGACGATCACGCCACTGGGGGGAATCCCAACCAGCCGTTCATCGACATGATGCACGACTTCATCGCCAGCCACCAGAGCAAGCCGGCCTCCACCGAATCGTTCAAGGCCATCGTGGAAAAGCACATGAGCAAGCAACTGGACCTGCAGAGCAACGGGAAGCTGGACTGGTTCTTCCGCGAATGGGTCTATGGGATGCAGATTCCGCACTACGAATTGAAATACCAGATCCAACCCGGCGAGGGAAGTGGCGCGAAGGTGCAGGTGGATGTCACGCAGAGCGGGGTGGACGGCCAATTTGCAATGTTCGTTCCGCTCTATGCGGATTTTGGGCAGGGCATGGAGCGCATCGGGCAGCTCCCGGTGTTCGGAAATTCCACGCAAAGCGTAAACTTCCACCTCGACAAGACGCCAAGGAAGCTGGCGATTAACGTAAACAAGGAAATTTTGGAGCGCTGACCGGGGTCCAGCACGGTCATCCGCATTCAACGCGCCGAGCGCGAGGGCGCGTGCATCTGATTCCCCCGCGAGGCAAAGGAGACGTGCGTTGCCGCGCCACCAGGACGGCCGAAGGTTGTCCGTTGCGCTGGCAAGGGATTGGGAGTAGTCTCTCCGGCTAAGCGTTGCCGTCTCCTCTGCAGCCCTCCTCAAGCGCGGCGACGACTCTTCGCGGACCGGGGCGCTAGGCCCCGACAGGAGAGAAGCCCATGTCGGTTGCTCCAGAGTTCAAGGAACTGTTCGGGCGCTTGTACCACTCCATCTGGAACGAGCGCCGCCTGGAATTTATCCCGTTGGTGATCGCAGATACGCACGCTTTGGGTGATCCCACGGTATCGGGCCGTGGCGTTGGGCCAGAATCCTACCGGCGGCAGGTGGAGCGCTTCCTGACCGGTCTTCCCGATTTGCGGTTTGACGTGGAAGAGACGATCAGCGAAGGGGAGAAGCTGGTGGTGGCCTGGACCATATCCGGCACGCATCGCGGGGAATTCCTGGGAGTGCCGCCCACCAATCGCAGGGTTTCCTTCAGCGGCATCACCATCAACCAGATCCGCAACGGCAAGATCATCGAATCCACGGTGATCTGGGATGGCTTGGGCTTGCTGGAGCAGTTCGGCGCGGAGCTGCCGGTGCGCTACGAGATGCTGGCGGCCACCAGCCGTTAGTGTTTCCTCATTACTCTTCTTACCTTTTACTGATAGGCGTCATTCACTGGCCTTTCCGTTGTCCCCTGCCGGGCAGGGCTGCATTCTGTTAACCACAACTTAGCCACCGGCTCCGGGTTAAGCAGCTGTCGGTGGATTTCCAAACCACATAAAGGAGAAGTGGAGCGATGACAAAGACGAAAACTGCCCTTGGTGGAGTCCTGAGCCTGGCGTTGATTTGCGGCGGCGTTGCCGTGGCGCAAATGCCGAAAGACAATGTGAGCGGCCGCCGGCATCCCAACCTGGCTGCGGCGCAGCGCCTAAGCCAGCAAGCCTGGGAAAAGATCACCGCCGCCCAGCAGGCCAACGAATGGGATATGGATGGCCACGCCGCCAAAGCGAAGGAACTCCTCGACCAGGTGAACAAAGAGCTGAAGATGGCCGCGGAAGCCGCCAACCACGATCGCAAGTAAACCAGGCGATTGGTTCAGGAAGTATTTGCTGCACGCGCCCGGCCGGGATTCCACCCGGCTGGGCGCTTTCTTTCCGGAGCGCGCTTCAGTTCGAGCGTTGCTCGTCGCCGGCCAGTTGTGTTTTCCAGGTCCCGTCGTCACCTTTTTTCTGCAGTTCGAAATGGATGTGATCGTTGTCCAGAAAGCGGTTCACATTGCGCATTTCGGTGACATTGCCGCCATCTTTCGAGGTCCAGTAGTAGGTCCAGACGCTTCCTTCGATTTGCAGGTGACCCCAGTCGTCGGGTTTGCTGGCATCCGGCAACAGCGCAAGGTTGCGATATTCCAACGCGCCGGATGGGGTATGGCCCACGGGGAGAAAGATGACCAGCGCGGCGGTCTTGCCGTTCACCTCCTGCTCGCAGGAAAAGAAGGTGCCGCTGCGCGCGCAGCGGTTCACCAGATGGTCGGGCTTTTTGTCCGCGCCGGCGATTTTCACCTGCCAGCCACCTTCATAGAGCTGGAGAGGAGCGTATGGGTCCGGATCGGCGGCGACTAACGGCAGGGCAGCGGCGAAAAAGAGCGGAAGAACCCTCAAAGCTCTCAGTGGATAGCGGAAATTCATTCGTTTTCTCCCCGGGAATTGCTTACGCTGAGATCGAGTCCAGCGCGGGGAGTCTCTCATGTTCCATCCACGGATGCAGCAGATAACCTCGCCGGCCATTTTCCGATTTTGCCTTTTTGCCGCCATGGCCGTGTCTCCTGGGGCATGGCGCTGCGCAGCGCAAGCGAAGCCGGCCGAATCGCCGGCGTTTTCCGTGCCGGTGCTGGTCAGCGATTTTGAATTGAATTCGGCGGCAGCGAAGCCCAGGGGGACGGCAGGGCAACCGGCGGGGGAGAAGCCAAAACCGGAAGTGCCGCTGGTATATGCGGAGAGCGAAGCGCCTTCCGGGCAGGCGCGGCAATTGATCGAATATTTCTCCCTGACGCTGGTGCGCACGCTGGAAAGGCACGGCTTTCGCACGGCCCGTTCGAGCGGGCGCAATCCTCCCGCCGGGGCGCAGATTCGCGGCGTGTTCGCGGAAGCGGACGCGCTGAATCGCATCCGCCGGGCAATCCTCGGCGGGGGCTCTCCCACAGCACGATTCTTGCTCTACGTGGGAGTCTTCAATCTGGCCCGTCCGGAGCAGCCGCTTTATCTGTTGGCGGACAACCAACCGGAAAGCAGCGAGTACGGACCGGTGATTACGCTGAACAACTACGTTCCGCTGGAGAAGTTCGAGGTGGACAAAAATCCCACCGAAGAGGACGTGCAGAAAATCTGCAATCAGATTGCAGCTCACCTGGTGACGCTGCTGGAAGCCAATCCGCAGGCGTTTTCTCATTGAATCGTTGGAGTTTCCGCCGTCCAGCCTGTGAACTGTGTACTTCCCGGCGATGAGCATCCCTTCGCGCGTTGCAAATCATCTAGACTTGCGTAAAAATGCGTGTATAAGTAAGCCACTCCGAAAGGCAGCGTAAGCTGGGGGAAGAGTTTTGCAGGCAGCGGGCAGAAGGCAGGGAAAAGGAGCACGTCCCAACCGGCGATTGATCGTGTCGGTTGCGGTGGCGCTCGCGCTGGTCTCGCTGTTTTTCCTGCTGCAAGTTTTCCCGCACGCACATGCCAATGGGCAGGACGATCCCGCTTGCGGGCTCTGCCAGATGGCCCACATGGGAGTGGCGCCGGTTGTCGCGGTGGCGCTGCTCCGCGTGGTGCTGCAGTTTATCGGCGAAATAAGCACGCCACGCAGCCATAGCCTTGTCGATCCGTTCTTCGCGCAGTCTCCCTCGCGAGCGCCTCCGCAGTTAGCCCTTTAGCCGTTCCCTCGATATTTCCATGAAGCCGGGCCTTTAGGGGCCCCGCAATCGCCGCATTTTCCGGCGGGCTTACCCCCATCCCACTACATCGCTCAAAGCGGCCTGGAGGAATCGTGAGATTTGCATTTCGAGCGCTATTTGGAATTCTGGTGGAATTGATTTTGTTTGCGGCAATTGCCGGCGCGCAGTTGGGAAATTCCGGCTCGATCGAAGGCATCGTGAAGGATCCATCGGGCGGCGTAGTTGCAAACGCAACCGTGGAAATCGCCAATCCGGTAAGCGGTTACAGCCGTACAGCGGTTACCGGGCGGGACGGAGCATTCCGCTTCACGAACGTTCCATTTAATCCTTATCACTTGAGCGTGACGGCGCAAGGCTTTGCCGGTTTCACGCAGGACGTGGAGGTGCGCTCGACGGTGGTTACAAAGGTGGACGTGTTATTGAGGCTCGGACAGCAAGCCACTACCGTCAATGTCACGGAAACCGGAGGCGACCTGCTGGAAAACGATCCAACCAACCACGTCGACGTGGACCGGGAACTGTTCCAGAAAGTGCCGCTGGAATCAGCCACGTCATCGGTTAGTTCGCTGGTGACGCTGACGACGCCGGGCGTAGCGGCGGACTCGAACGGGCTTTTTCACGGGCTGGGCGATCATGCGCAGAATTCGTTCTCCGTGGACGGACAGCCCATCACTGACCAGCAGAGCAAGGTCTTTTCGAACCAGATTCCGTCGGAATCGATCCAGTCGCTGGAGGTGATTTCGGGGGCGCCGCCGGCGGAGTTTGGCGACAAAACCAGCCTGGTGATCAAGGTGACCACGCGATCGGGCCTGGGCGTGGATGTGCCGCACGGCAGTGTCGTCGCCTCGTACGGGAGTTTCGGCACGCCTTCCATTTCCGCCGATCTTGCTTACGGGGGAAAGAACTGGGGAAATTTTATCGCCATGAGCGGCTTGCGTTCAGGACGATTCCTCGATCCGCCGGAAGCCACTACGCTGCACGACGCGGGGAATGAAGAAAACGTTTTCGACCGTGTGGATTACAAATTCTCCGACGCCAACACCGCACAGCTCAACCTGGGCTACACGCGCTCGTGGTTCCAGACGCCGAATTCGTTTGACGCGCAGAGTGCCGCGGGTTGGTCAGCACCGTGCGCCCCGCCGCATCTGGCGGGTTGCGGGGGGCTCGGGCCGGACGGGAGTCCCGTCGGACCGCAGGACCAAAAAGCGAAAATCGGCACCTTCAACATGGCGCCAAGCTTCGTTCACCTGATCGGCACGACCGCCGTGGCCACGGTAGGCGCATTCATCCGGCAGGACCAGTTCAATTACTACCCGAGCGCGAATCCGTTCGCGGACTTCACGCCGAATCTGCAGAGCGACAGCATCGCCCAAAGCCGGCGGTTGACGAATGCGGGATTGCGCTCGGACATTTCCTACGTAAAGGGCATGCACAACTTCAAGGCGGGCGTGACCTACGAGCAGACGTTCCTGACGGAAAACGATTCGTTCGGCGTCGTCGACCCGAATCTGTTGGCGTCGCTGACCGATGCCAATGGAAATCCGTGCCAAGTGAACGGGGTGAACCTTGCCGCGCCGTGCACAACGCTGGCGCCGATTGACCTGACCGCCGGCGGCGCGTACCACTTTTTCCGAGGACATACCGACGTGAAGCAGCTCGGCCTTTACGTGCAGGACTCCATCACGAAAGGGAACTGGACGTTCAATCTGGGGATTCGCGGCGACCTCTACAACGGGCTGACCGTACAGCGCCAAGCGGAACCGCGATTGGGCATCGCTTACGACATCAAGCCGACGAACACGATCCTGCGCGTCTCCTATGCGCGCACAATGGAGACGCCGTTTAACGAAAACCTCGTGCTATCCAGCGGCGGCTGCGGCGACGCGGTGGTGAATGCGTTGCAGGCCGCGCTGCAAGGCTATCCGTGCATCAGCAATCCGCTCAGCCCGGGCTGGCGCAACGAGTTTCACGCCGGCTTCCAGCAGGCCTTCGGCAGATACCTGGTGGTTGACGCGGAGTACATTTGGAAATACACCCACTTCGCGTATGACTTCAGCGTATTCGGGAATACGCCGATCACCTATCCCATCGAATGGGACCGCTCGAAGATTCCCGGCTATCTGCTGCGTGCAAGCATGCCGGATTTCCACGGCGTCACCGCGTACTTTGTGGCTTCGAGTGTTGCAGCGCGATTCTTTCAGCCGCAGGTAAGCGGCATCGGCGTCACGCCGGTGGGCCAAGGGGGCGGCGGCGTGTTCCGCATCGATCACGACGAAAACTTTAACCAGACGACCCACTTGCAATATCAGCCATGGAAACGCGGGCCGTGGCTGGGGTTCAACTGGCGGTACGACAGCGGCTTGGTCGCGGGCGCGGTGCCGTTTGCAACCAGCGCGAATCCGAACGATCCGGGCTACATCGTGGACCTGACGGGACTTTCGGCGGACCAGCAGATTCAGGCGGGGTTATTCTGCGGCAACGTTTTTCCGACGCTCTCGGCGCCATTGACCACCTGCGCCGGCAATTTGTATGGTTCCAACCTGGTAAAGATACCCGCGCCGGGCACGGAAAACGACGACAAAAATCCGCCGCGAATCCAGCCGCGCAATCTCTTCGATATCGCGGTTGGCGACGACGACTTGTTCCACGGGGACCGATACAAGTGGAGCCTGCAATTCACAATGATCAACATGACGAATAAGACCGCCCTGTACAACTTCCTTTCCACGTTCAGCGGCACCCATTATGTGACGCCGAGAGCGGAAACCATCGAGCTTGGTTTCCACTTCTGACAGCCGGCACAATCGTGAAGAGCTACGGCGCAACGTCCTGGCGGCGCCCCGTGGGCGCTTTTTCTTTAGTATCGCGCGGAACTCCAACGCAGTCGCCGATTCTGCTACTCTTTTCGCCGGAGTTCGGCCTGACTGAGGGGAAGGGAATCCAATCATGAGCGCAGCTTTTGCTGGAGCCGCCGGAGCGGAGTTCCGCATCGGGGTGGATCTGGGCGGCACGAAAATCGAATTCATCGCACTGGAAAACGACGGCAGCGAATCGCACCGGCATCGCGTGCCCACGCCGCGCGGCGATTACCAGGGCACGGTCAACGTCATTCGCGACGGCGTGTTGCAGATCGAAGGCAAGCTGAAGCGGCGCGCGACCGTGGGCGTGGGCATTCCCGGCACGATTTCACGCATCACCCATGGCGTGAAAAACGCCAATTCCACCTGGATGAACGGCAAGGCCTTCGACAAGGATCTGAGTGCGGCGCTAGGCCGCGAAGTCCGCTGCGCCAATGACGCCAATTGCCTGGCCGTCTCCGAGGCGACCGACGGAGCGGGTGCCGGGTATCGCGTGGTCTTTGGGGTGGTGCTCGGAACGGGTTGCGGGGGTGGCATCGCGTTTGAGGGCCACGTGCACAACGGCTCCAACGGCGTGGCCGGCGAATGGGGGCACACCACGCTGCCGTGGATGAAGCCGGAGGAGTATCCCGGGCCGGCGTGCTATTGCGGGTATCGGGGCTGCATTGAAACCTGGATTTCCGGCACCGGGCTTGAAGCGGATTTCGAGCGCGAAACGAAAAAGAAGCTCAGCGGCAAGGAGATTGTGGCGAAATCGGAAGCGGGGGATTGGGAAGCGGAGGCCTGCCTGGGCCGCTACGAGGATCGCTTGACGCGCAGCCTGGCGCAGATGATCAACATTCTCGACCCGGACGTAATCGTGCTTGGCGGCGGAGTTTCGCAGGTACCGCGGCTGTATCGCAATGTGCCGTCGCGGTTGAAGGAGTACGTGTTCGGCCGCGAAGCGGATACGCCCGTGGTGGTGGCCAAGCACGGAGATTCCAGCGGCGTCCGGGGCGCCGCGTGGCTCTGGCCCCTGAAGTGAGGTTGATCCGGCTCGGCTAGAGGGTTCAAGCGTCGCCGGGTTGGGTTCGCCGTGCAATCAGAAAAAGAAAACGCCCTCGAAAATTACCGAGGGCGTTTAGTTTTTCCGGGCCGGAGGATAATTACGTGGTCAGGCGGCCGCGATTGACCAGCCGCAATGCCAGCGCCAGCAAGCCGCAAATCAGCAGAGCCAGCGTGCCGGGCTCGGGGGTCCGAACGATGAACTCCTGCACCTGCGTGGGACCCTGGAGAATTGGATTGCAGTTGGTGACGATCGAGAAATCGTAGGGGTTGATGCTGCCGTAATTCAGGGCCGCCAGCGCCAGCCAGTGCTGTACGTCCAGATTACCGCTGCCGCGCACGCCGGGGTTCATGATGTCCCACAAAGCGTACTGCAGGTTCACCAGGTCGCCGGGGTTGGAGGCGAACTGCGTGGTCAGCCACGCGGCTTCTTCATAGGCCTGCGCGGGGTTGTCGAAATACGCCAGCGAGGTGTTGGTGTAAATTGGAGAATTGGAAACACCGCCGTAGCGGGTAAGGGAAAAATTGTTGTTGGCAATGTCCGTGCCGAGATTGGTCACGTGCGCTTGCCAAGTCTGATTGAAACTTACCTCGTTCAGAATGTCGTCGCAGAAAAGCACAACGGACTGGCCGTTCATGGTGCCGTAATAAGGGCTCACATAATATTGCCCGTCGTTGGCGCCGTTGACACCGTTGAAGACCATGGTGGAGGTGCTATCGGCTTTGGCCAGCGGCACGAAGAAAATGACCGCTGCCAGAATCCCAAGTAGTCTTGCCAATTTCATTCCGTTCTCCCTAAAATTTGGTCCGAGCAGAAGCTTCTCGATGCCTGGTTGAATCGCACCTGCCATGCCAAAGGCAATGGACATAAATATATTGAAAACAAAGAGGTTAAGTAGATTAAGGAGAACGCTTTGAGAAGGAAATGTGTAAATGAGTTCCCATGGCCGGAGAAAGTACGCAAAAAGTCCGCTAAGAGCTTCATAAGATAAGAGATAGTGGTACTAGGGGGCATAGGAATCGGCTTCTAGTACCAGCAAGATTTCGCCAAGCGTAGAGCGATCTGGGAACTGTGGAAATCTGTCGATGGCCACGCTCGTTTCTACCGCTTTTTCCATTTCGAGTGCATCCAATGCGCGAGTAAAGGGAGGTGCCTGGTGCGCTACGACTTTCTTGTAGAGACCTATGCGAGCGAGCGCGTGAAGGTGCTGAGCGTGTGGAGCGAATTTCGCGACAGCGACCTGGAGTTTCGCCCCAACCCGAGCGACCCGCGGGGGCGCAGCGTGCACGAACAGATGGTGCATCAATGCGTCAGCGAGGATTTCTGGTTGCGCACCATGCTGGGCGTGGACGTCAACGCGCCGCCATTGCCCTCCCCGGAGACGCGAACGAACTTCATTCAGCGCTATGCGGAGGACAGCGCGAAGCGGCTGGAGGTGTTCAAGTCGCGCGATGAAGCGTGGTGGGAAAGCGACACCACGTTTTTCGACGTGCGGCGCTCCGTGGCCTGGGTGATGACCCGGCGCATCGCGCACACCGCGCATCACCGCGGGCAGCAGATGGCCATGCTGCGCATGCTGGCTCGCGACCTGCACAGCAATTACGGGCCGACTGCGGACACCGGCGGACTGATGCAGCAACACGCGGCGACGATTTACGCATACCGGGGAGTGGACGAGTTGCTGCTGGATTTGCCGGCGGGAGCGCACAAGGCGCCGTTGCCGGGTGGGCAGGGAAAGCCGGTAACCGAGCGTCCTGCCGCGAAATAAACGAGCCGCGCCGGCGGCATCAGTATTCCCGGTAAAGTTCGGGGAACTCGCGCTTCAAATTTTGCAGCTTCGGCAGATCGTTGATCACGATATAAGGATTGTCGGGATTGTGCTTCAGGTAGTCCTGATGGTATTTTTCCGCCGGATAAAAGCCATCTAGCGGCACCACCTGCGTGACGATTTTGCCGGGATAGATTTTGGCGGCGTTGAGCTGCTTGATGTACGCCTCCGCGATCCGCCTTTGCTCCGGCGTGGCATAAAAAATCGAGGAACGGTATTGCGCGCCCCAATCGGGCCCTTGTTTGTTCCATTCCGTGGGGTTGTGCGCCACGGAAAAGAAGATCATCAGCAATTGGCCGTACGTGATTTTCGAGGGGTCGTAGACGATCTTCACGCTTTCCGCGTGATCCGTCGTGCCGCTGCTGACCGTCTCATAATTTGCGGTGTCGGCGCTTCCACCCGCATAGCCGGACGTGGCGGAAATCACGCCTTTCGTGTGCTCGTACACGGCCTGAATTCCCCAGAAGCAGCCGCCGGAGAGGACCGCGACTTCCTTACCCCTGGTCGGCGAAGTGGGCTGATCCACGGCGGGGCGGGGAAATTCCGGCCTGGCGCCGGGCGTTGTGGCACTGGAGTTGAAGCCGGCAAAAGCGATAAGACCAAAGGCGATGATTCGGAGTGAGAAAAGTTTCATGAGGCTGGGCATGGACAAGCTCCGAAGCGCCCTGCGTGGCTTGCAACTGGGATACGCTGCAACCGCACTTGTTGGATGCACGGGAAAAGACTTAGGATTCTCACTGGCGTTCTCGTGGGCGGTCGCGCTGCCTCCGGCCATTCGAGTGGACGCCGTCCGGGGAAGTTACAGGCTTCGCCACTGTTCGGTCCCCGGCAGTTCGAGGACGTCGCGCCATGCACAACCACACCTCTTCGCCCCAAATGCCGGTTCTATTCATCGGCCACGGCTCGCCAATGAATGCCATCGAATCGAACCCCTTCACCCGCGCGCTGGAGCAACTCGGCCGGGAATTGCCACGCCCGCAAGCTATATGCGTGATCTCCGCGCATTGGGTGACTCGAGGGAGCCAGGTGCACACGTCGGAATGGCCACGGACGATTCACGACTTTTACGGATTTCCCCGGCCGCTCTATGAAGTACAGTATCCGGCGCCAGGCGCGCCGCGGGAGGCCAAGCAGCTGGCCTTCGCGCATCACTTCCTTGCCGACCAGCAATGGGGACTCGACCACGGCGCTTGGAGCGTGCTGCTGCACATGTACCCTCAGGCGGACGTGCCGGTCTTTCAGCTGAGCCTGGATCAGACGCGCACGTTTGCCGAGCACGTGGGGCTGGGACGCGAACTGCGCAAGTTGCGCGAGCGCGGCATTTTGCTTTTGGGCAGCGGCAACCTGGTTCACAACTTGCACAAGATGAATTGGGAGCTGCCGCATGCCGCATATCCCTGGGCCAGCGAATTCGATGCCCGGGTGAAGCATGCCATTGAAGCGCACGACATGGAATCTTTGGCCGCGCCGGACCGTTGGGGCCAACATCTGCTGGCGGAGGCGCACCCGACGCTCGAGCATTACGTGCCGGTCCTTTACTGCATGGCGGCGACCGACGAAGCGGACGCGGTCAGGTATCCTCACGAAGGGATCGAATTCGGGAGCGTCTCGATGCGCACAGTGTTGTTCCAGCCGAATTCGGCGTCGCCGTCCTAAGATCGTTGTAACCTTATTTCGGTCATCCTGGTCGCGGGATGGAGTTGGGCCGCGTGGAACCGCTGCTGCTTTTCCTGCATCCCAGCAATCAGCATCACTCAATTTTTGTCTTGGAGAATTCGCATGTCGCTCCGCATCGCCGCAGTTCTCACCTTGGGCAGCGCTTTGTTCCTACCGCAATCTGCTTCCGCGCAGGTGACTCACGGCAAAAAGCCGGATCTTCCGCCGCCATTTGCCACGCGGTCCGCGGGCAACGGACCCAATGGGGTGAAGCCGCCGCAGGGTTTTCTTCCGACTGTCCCGGCGGGATTTCACGTAAATGTGTTCGCGGAAGAGTTCAAGCGGCCCCGGTTTCTTGCAACCGCGCCGAATGGAGATATTTTCGTAGCGGACACCAGCGCCGGGCAGGTGATCGTCCTGCGTGACCCGCAGCATACCGGCAGCGCCACGCAGCGCGAAGTGTTCGCCGAACATCTCAAGTTGCCCTTTGGGATCGCCTTCCATGACGGCTATGTCTATGTTGGGAACACCGGCGAAGTGGTGCGCTTCCGCTACGACGAGCGGACTTCGAAGCGCACGGGCGATGCCGAGCACATTCTCGATTTGCCGCCGGGCGGCGGACATTTCACGCGCACGCTCGCGTTCAGTAAGGACGGCAGGCATCTCTTCGTCAGCGTGGGCTCCTCGGGAAATATCGAGATCGAAAAGGATCCGCGCCGCGCCGCCGTGCTGGTGTGCGACCCGGACGGCAAGAATTCGCGCATCTATGCCTCCGGCCTGCGCAACAGCGTAGGCCTGGCGGTGGATCCGAGCACTGGCGCGGTGTGGAGCGCCGTGAACGAACGCGACGAACTCGGCGATAACCTGCCGCCGGATTACCTCACTTCACTGAAGGACGGCGGTTTTTACGGCTGGCCGTACAGCTACATCGGCGACAACGTGGACCCGCGGGTAAAGCCGCAGCGTCCTGAGTTGGTGGCGAAAGCGATCCTTCCGGACGTCTTATTGGGAGCGCACATGGCGCCGCTGCAATTCGCGTTTTACACGGGCACACAATTTCCGGAGACCTATCGCGGGGGGATATTCCTGGCGGAGCATGGATCGTGGAATCGCGCGTCGCGCGCCGGCTATCAAGTGGTCTTTGTCGCGATGAAGGATGGGCAGGCCGCGGCGGACCCGGCGCCGTTCCTGACGGGCTTTGTGCCGAATCCCGCGGGTGAAAACGTCTACGGGCGGCCCGTGGGAGTCACTGTCGCGGCAGATGGTGCGTTGCTCGTCAGCGACGATGGAGCGGACAAAATTTACCGCATCAGCTACGCGAAGTAATCCGCTCCGCCGCGGAGCGCCGCGGGAGTTTTGCCCTCGGCGCTTTTCTGCGCAAGTTATTTTACGACCAGCGTCAGCGTGATCGCATTCAGCGTGAAGGCTTTGGAAGAGCCGGACGGAGTCGCCGTCGGCGTGATGGTAATCGTGTACGTGCCCGAAGGCGTCACGACGGGTTGCGTTTGCGACGCCGGGTTTCCCGCGCCGCCACCGCACCCCGCCAACAAGAACACGAAGCACGCAAAGCCTGTCAAGAATGGCCGCGAATCAGGTCCGAGTTCCCGCCGTCGAGCGTCCATGCAAAGCCAGCCAGCAAGCATCGCCAAAAGCAGGGAAGAAAAGGGCCAGATCAATTTCGCGGGCAAGCGCCAGTTGATGCGCGGCGCAGGGGCGAGCGCCGCGCTGCCGCTGGTGGTGATCACCACGGTGAAGTTGGTGGTGGCGCCGTTCGCCACGGTCACGCCGGGCGCGCTGCAGGCGGCCGCCGCGGGCGCGCCGGCGCAGGCAAAGGACAGATTGCCATTGAAGCCCGCGCCAGGCGTGGCCTGCAAATTGAATGTGGCGGCCTGGCCGGCGCTCACCGAAGCGCTGTTGCCGGATTGCGCGGAAACCGTTGCGGCGAAGACGCCCGTGCCATTGATGGTGACCGACTGGGGAGAGCTCGAAGCGTTGTCCGCGAGGACGAGAGAGGTGGTGCGCACGCCGGCGGCAAGCGGCGAAAAGATCACCGATACGGTGCAGGAAGCGTTCGCGGCAAGCGAGGCGGCGCAAGTATTCGAGCTGATCGCAAAGTCCGCCGTGTTCACGCCGCTCAACATCGGCGCAGCGCTGAAGGTGAGTGTCGCGTTTCCCGAGTTGGTGATGGTGATGGGCTGCGGCGCGCTCGATTCGCCTTCTGTTGTTGTGCCGGGGAATGTCAACGTGCCGGGAACCAGCGTCACCTCCGGCGCGGGGGGCGGCGGCGCCTGAGCGGTGCCGGCCAGCGCAACGCTCTGCGGACTGCCCGCCGCATTGTCGGTAATGATCAGCGCGGCCTGCGCGGTTCCAACGCTTGTGGGCGCATAGCTTACCGAAATCTGGCAGGAACTGCCCGGCGGAAGAACGGGATTCGAAATGCACGTGTCGGTCTCCAAAAACGGCCCGCCCGCGGGACTGAAGGCGATCGAGCTGATGGTCAGCGCCTGGTTGCCGGTGCTGGAAACGGTCAACACCTGCGGCCCGCTGATTTGCCCCGGATTAATGGGGCCAAAGCTCAAGGATTGCACGCTAAGGGAAATCGCAGGCGCGGAAACCACCTGGCCGCCGGCCGGCAAGGTGGCGTAGACCGGCTGAAAATTCAGCGCCGGCGAATGGTTGAAACTGTTGGAAATGGGTGTGCCGGGATAGCCGGTGGTGGTGTCGATGGGATAGGTGGTGATCACGTTGGAGCCGCCGATGTAGGTGAAATCGCCGGCCGGATCGGGCAGCGCGGAGAGCGGCGTGGGATCCACGTTGGAGGGCAGGGGCGAAGAGGGCAGCTCGGTGATGGCGACCGTGCCGGAAGTGACGCTTAAGGAAAAGATGCGCAGCCCGGCGAGTTGCGTGTTTGCATAGGCGAGTTGGCCGGTGGGGTCGAAAAACGGCGTGCTGAGGTAGTCGCCGGTCTGCGTGAGGGAATAATTTCCCGTGGCATCTATCGACCCGTTGGTGAGCGAGATTGCGGAAACATCAAAGCTCGGCAGGAACTGGCCTTTCGAAGCCGTGCCGATGAACGTGCCGCGCGCGTCGATGCTGATTCCCAGCGGATCGCTGCCCGCGCTGGCGCCGCTCTGGCAGAGGCTGGAACCGGCGGACACCGGCAAGCCCGTTTGCGGATCGAAAAGGATGGCGCAGGATTGTCCGAGAGGCGTTGCTAATCCGCCGGAAGTGCCCGTGAGGATTTCGATGAAGTGGCCGTTCGGATCGGTGACCAGGCCGATGTAAGTTCCGGGCAGAGTAAAGGTTTGCGAAGACGGCTGGTTCAAGACATTGTTGGTGGCGTCGATCGCGAAGGAGTCGAGCGTCGCGGTGCTGGGCGTGGGAAAGGTGGTGCGCGTGATGCGCAGCGCGTAGGCGAATTGTCCGGTGGACTCGGCGAGCACCGCGTCGGGCGGGCCGCCTGTGGAAGCGGCGAACGGGGAATTCGGAACTTCGGAGACCACGCCCGTGGCGCTGTTGAATTGGTAAAGCGAAATGCCGTCGCCACAGGAACCCATCAGGTAGCGGCCCTTCGGGTCCATGGTCGAGGGATAACAGTTCGAGGTCAGCAGGACAAACGGCGAACCGGCCACTTCGGTGAGCGCGCCGGTGGTGTCATTGCGGGTGAACGTGGCGACCGCGGAATTGCTGCTCACTTGTGTGGTGGCAAACAGATACGCTTGTTGCGTTTGTGCCCGCGCTGCGCGCGCGCCGCAGCAAAAAGTGAATGCGAGTAAACAAAACCATAGGATAACCACGCGCCGGCGCCCAAGTTCACCGGACCAAACCTGCCTCATAGAATGCTTCCTGGCACGGAACCCCAATTTCCGTGCGCTTGCGAGACGAGAGGGAAACCCATACTAGAGTAGTCCTGAGTGGCAGAAGAGTCAACAGAAGAAATAAGTAAAGAAGGGATTCTATAGAAATAAGGAAATTCCAATCTGGAAAGCCTTGTGGAACTGGCCGCATGACGTCAATGTTCCAAAATGGAACTTTCGCCCTCCATTGCTTTTACCCGAGGCTTTCGGCAATCGGGCGGGTTTTCCAGCGGTTGCCTGGTAGAGCCAAGTGCGCAGAGTCGCCAAACAGAGCCAGTCCCGCTCCTCAGGAGCGGGCGCTCTCTGTAAACATCTGTTAATGTGGACCAGGGCGCAAATCGGCTAGAGTAAAAAGCTTATGCCACCTTTCAAATTGGAAGTCGAAAAATTGCCCGGCAGCAGCGATGCGCTCACCATCTACAGGGCCACCGGCAAGCTGGCGCTGGAAACGGTAAACGAGTTTTTGCCGGGGCTGCGGGCGGAACCTGCGCAGCGAGTGATTCTGGACCTGAGCGGGGTGAGCTTTTTGGATTCCGCGGGCGTGGGCGCCCTGGTCTCGTTATTTGTCAGCCGGCGCAACCAGGGGAAGCAGTTCGGGCTGGCGGCATTGCCGCCGCAGGCCGTGGCCGTGGTGACGGTGGCGGGATTGCAGAATTTACTGCCTATCTATAAGACCGTCGAGGAAGCCACGGCCAAATCGGCGTAGCTGCTGACGCCGGCATCCCCGGCGGCCAGGAGCCAGACCTGCGGAAAATGACTGCAGGTCATGCCGCTTCTTGAAGAGTGGGTGTAAAGCGGATGGCGGCGCTCCGCTTATTGCGGGGTCCAGTTGGGATGGCTGGTGAAGAGGCCGTCGACGAACCCGATTTGGTAGGAAACAAACAGTCCAAAGCACAGACTGAGCACCCCTGAGGCGGCAACCAGGCCGCGATTCACCCACGCGAAGCGCGTGCCGGCGACGGAAAAAGGAAGCGCGAGCGCGATGGTAATCAGCATCATGCCGGCGATCGTGCCAACGCCAAAAATCAGCAAATAGAGCACGCCCCAGCGCGGATTGTGAATCGTGGTGAGCACCAGAAGCGCCACCGCCGCGGAGCCTGCTAGCCCGTGCACAATGCCAATCAACAGCGGCCGGAGAGCGTGGAAAACGCCCAGCTTGGCGAATGGACCGCGCAGCCAGGCGGGCGCGGCCAGCGCTTCGCCATGATGCTGGGAGCCCGGCACGTGGGAATGCCAGTGATAGTGCAGCTTGGTGCCATGTTCGTGTACGTGGACGTGCTCGCCGACAACTTTCGGATGCGCGGGCGAAAATCGTTCACTCAGCCAGCGCGTGACTCCCGTCAGATTCAGGATGCCGAGGAGGATCAGCATCAGGCCCACGGCAAGCTCCATGCTCAGGCCAACACGCGTGGGGATGGCAACGTTGAAAAGAATAATCGCCGCGCCCACCAGCAGAATTGTGAGCGTGTGTCCAAGTCCCCAGAGCGCGCCGATCAACCCCGCCCGGCCGATCGAAGGTTCGCGGCTGACGATGGTGGAAACCGCGATGACGTGGTCGGGATCGGTGGCATGACGCATGCCCAGGAAGAAGCCGATGGCCAGGATGGTGAGCCCGCTGAGCATAGCTGAGGCAAAATCGCGATCCGCCGCGATGGTTTAGGATACTGGACGCAAGGAACGTAAGGGAGTGATTTTTATCACATTCCGGGGGACAGGTCAGGCCTTCTTTAGAAGCCTCATAAACTCAGCGGCCGTATGCGGCAGGCGTGCGCCCCGCCGGGAGATGAGATAGAGGTGCCGGGGGATACTCATCTGGCGGATGTGCACCTCTTTTAGCCAGCCGTGTTCCACCTCCCAGGTGACGCACATGCGCGGCACGATGGCCACGCCCATGCCCATCTGCACGAAACGCTTGATGCTTTCGATGGTGGGCATTTCCATGGGCATGTTCAGCGGGGTGCGGTGGCGCGCGAAGAGCTCGATCACCTTGCGCCGGAAGGGCGATTCCACGATATGCGCGATGAAGGCTTCCTTGCCGAGCTCTTCCACGTCCACGTCTTTGTGCTTGGCCAGCGGATGCTTCACCGGCACGACGAGGGTCAACTCATCCTTCAGAATTTCCGCAGCCTGGAGTTGCGCATCGCGCGGCACAAACGAGACCGCGCCCAGATCAAGGCGGTAGTTCACCACTTCGTGCGGAATATCGCGGGAAAACATGCGGTGCACGCGCACCTGCACGCCGGGATGCGCTTCGCGGAACGCGGAGAGGGCCGGCAGCAGGGCATGGATTGAACTCTCATTCACACCCAGGGAGAGTTCGCCGCGATTCAGGCCTTCGAGCTCCATCAGGCCCTTCTTCACCTCGTCGCGCAAGTTCAGCAAGCGCTCCGCGTATTCCTGCAGCAGGATGCCCGCATCGGTGAGCCGCACGGGGCGCGCACCACGCACAAACAGCGGCTGTTCAAGCGATTCTTCGAGCTTGCGGATGGTCAGGCTGACGGCCGGCTGGGTGCGGTAAAGTCGCTCGGCGGCGCGGCTGAAGCTGCCCTCCTTGGCAACGGTCAGAAAAACCTGTAATTCGCTCAAATCCATGAAAGGCAACCTCGGTTGAAGGGGCGCACGGGGCGGCCCTGGGTAAGCGGAATTTGGGGGAGCCGTATGGCCCGGCAGGGAAGCGGCATCGACGCCCCAATGTGCTAGTATAAGGCAGAATTATCAAATACAGAATGAAGATAAATTGGACTAGAGACCCTTGTCCATGCATTAGTGGAAGTCTAGGTCTGGGAGTAGCTATGAGCCACGTTCGCATCTTTGACACCACGCTCCGGGACGGCGAGCAGTCGCCCGGCTTTTCCATGAATACGCAGGAAAAAATCCGCATGGCGCACCAGCTTGCGGCTCTTGGCGTCGATGTGATCGAAGCCGGCTTTCCGATCTCCTCCCGGGGAGACCTGGAGGCTGTGCAGGCCGTCGCCCGCGAGGTGCGCGAAGTGCCGATTGCGGCGCTGGCCCGCGCGCGCAAGGACGATATTCTGGCCGCGGCCGAAGCGCTGCGGTCGGCGGCCTCTCCGCGGATGCACGTGTTTCTGGCCACTTCCGACCTGCACTTGCAGGTGAAACTTCACATGACGCGCGAGCAGGCGCTGGAAGCCATCGGCTCGATGATCCAGATGGCGCGGAACCACGTCGAAGAAGTCGAATTTTCGGCGGAAGACGCCGGACGCACGGAAATCGAATTTCTTTGCAAGGCCTGCCAGACGGCGGTGGATAGCGGCGCAACGGTGCTGAACCTGCCGGACACGGTGGGCTACGCGGTGCCGGAAGAGTACGGCGCGATGTTCACCAAGATTCGGGAACACCTGGGTGATCCGCAGCACGTGACGCTCAGCGCGCATTGCCACGACGACCTGGGCTTGGCGGTGGCCAATTCGCTGGCCGCGGTGCGCGCCGGCGTTCGCCAGATCGAATGCACGGTGAACGGCATCGGCGAGCGCGCCGGAAACGCCGCGCTGGAAGAGATTGCCGTAGCGCTGGCGGTGCGCAAAGAAAATTTTGGCGTGGCCACGAAGCTGAACCTGAAGGAACTATACAAGTCCAGCCGCCTGCTGAGCGAAATCACCGGCGCGCACATCGCCCCCAATAAGGCCGTAGTCGGCGCGAATGCTTTCGCGCACGAAGCCGGCATTCACCAGGATGGCATCATCAAGAATCCGCTCACCTACGAAATCATTTCACCGGACGCCGTCGGCGTGCCTTCGCGCTCGCTGGTGCTCGGCAAGCATTCCGGGCGCAACGCGCTGCGGCAGTCGCTCAAGGAGTTGGGCTACGATCCTTCCGAGGCCGAACTGGCCGAGTGCTACCGCCGGGTCACGTCGCTCGCCGACGAGTCCAAGAATGTCCGCGCGCGCGACCTGATGGCCATCGCTCACGAGGTAATCCGTCGCAAGGCGGTGGCGGTTGCCAGCGAAGCCTCGCCGGCCGCGTGAGGGGTGCAGCTCGCCCCTTCAGGGGTGAGGCTTTTCATGGGGTGGGGCGCCATCGCAAGGGAAACCCTCAGGCCTGGAAGGGCTGAGCTACAATCTTGAGAGGAAATTGCACCGGGGTCTCACGATATGAAGCTGAAGAAGACGATTGTTCTGCTTCCGGGCGACGGCATTGGCCCGGAAGTCACCCGCGCGGCCGCGAACGTTTTGCACGAATGCGCGCGGGAATTCCAGCATCAATTCACATTCCTGGAGCTGCCCGTGGGCGGCGCCGCCATCGACAAGACCGGCGGCCCACTGCCCCACGAAACGCTGGATGCGTGCAGGAAAGCCGACGCGATTTTTCTGGGCGCAGTGGGCGGGCCGAAGTGGGATTCCATCCCGGTGGGCAAGCGGCCGGAAACCGGCTTGCTGGAACTGCGCAAGGGCCTGGGGCTCTACGTGAATCTGCGGCCGGTGAAGTTGATCGAGCCGCTCCGCAATATTTCTCCGCTGAAGCCGGAGCGCATCCGGGAACTGGATATCGAAATCGTGCGCGAACTGGCCGGCGGCATGTATTTCGGGGAGCGCGGCAACGTGAAGGAAAATGGCGTCGAGCGTGCCTTCGACACGGAATCGTATTCCACGCGGGAGATCGAGCGCATCGCCACGTTCGCGTTTCACCGCGCCGAAGCGAGATCGCGCCGGATTTGTTCGGTGGACAAGGCCAACGTGCTGGCGAGTTCGCAGCTCTGGCGGCGCACCGTTTCCGCGGTGGGCACAGTTTATCCGAACGTGAAGCTCGAGCATATGTACGTGGACAACGCCGCGATGCAGCTCACCTTGAATCCCACGCAATTCGATGTGATGCTCAGCACGAACATGTTCGGCGACATTCTGAGCGACGCCGCGGCGGCGCTGGTTGGCTCGATCGGCTTGATTCCTTCGGCAAGTTTCGGCAGCAGCGCGCCTCTGTTCGAACCCATTCACGGCTCGGCGCCCACGCTGGCAGGCAAAGACGCGGCCAACCCCATTGGCTCGATCCTGAGCGCCACGATGATGCTCCGCGACGCGTTTGGATTGAGCCTCGAAGCCGATTGGGTCGAACAGTCCCTTGTGCGCGTGCTGAATACCGGAGTGCGCACCGCCGACATTGCCGAGCCCGGCAAGAAAACCGTGGGCTGCTCGGTCTTCATCGACATGCTGCACGACGAGATGCAGCGCACTTTTGAGCACGCCGAAAAATACGGCTGGGGCGTTTAAGCGGATTAGAGCGGATATTACCGGCCGGGGCCGCTGCCGCGCGCGCCGGCGTCCGCGGGATTTTGCAGCGCGGAGGAAACCACCCGGCTGGGCCAGATGATTTCGAGCGCGGTCTGGTGCTTCACGAGCAGATGCGCGCGCCGGTTGACGTGGACTTCCATCGAGTTTCCGCCGCCAGCCTGAAGTTCCGAATCGTTTTCCTTTTCCGCCGCGGTATCTTTGCCATCATGTGAGACCACGACGCGAAGCCGGTGATTCCCGGCCAAGACTGGGCAGATAAATCGCAGTGTGTCGCCGCGATGCTCGCTTTCCAGCGGGATGGTGAGCAGCAACTCGTTGTCAGAATAAACTTCCAGCGTTTCGTCGGAGACTTCGGAAATCACGGCAATTTTCAGCGAAGTCAGGTGCGAAACGGGCACGATGGCCGCCTTGAAAGGCGCAGCTGTTCCTGCATAGATAGGATGGGACGCCGAAGCCAAATTCGCAGCCACCGGAGTGGTGACTATCGCCGTTCGAGCGGCGACGTTGTCCGCGGAAGAGTCCCTTGTGATGCCGCGGAAAGAAGAACCTTCCTTCGTCGTGTCGCTCGCAAGGTTATCCGGAGCCGATGGGGAGTTGCGAACGCCAGGCGCAGATGTAGTTTCCCGCGGGCCACCCAAGGCTTCGGTGGATTCCGTGTCATTGCGCCTTGTGGGCAAATTTGCCGATACTGAATCGGAAGCGGCCGCGGCGGCGCGCATCTCTTGATTGGCTGATTTCCGCTGGGAATCCTGCAGCAGCAGGCCGACCGCGGGCACGAGCAACAGAACACAAATTGCCGCCGACCCACCCGTGGCCCAAAGTGTCCGTCCTCGCAACGGCTGATACCACCAGGAAGTGATCTTGTTCCAAAAACGCGGACGTCCAGCATGATTGCCGGGCAAAACCGCGGTGCGCCGCGTAGCGCGCCGGGTTGCAAGGGCTGGAACTCGCGCGGTGGAGGAGACTTCGGAGGCTGCTGGCTCCGCGTTTTTCTTCGTTCGCGCAAGAGGATAAAGCTCCGCCGCGAGCTCCTGTGCGCTCGCGAAACGTTCGGCGGGGGCCTTGGCCAGGCAGCGCATCACGATTTGGTCGAACTCCGCGGGCAGCGAAGGATTGTGCCGCGAGGGAGGCGCGGGGGTGGAGGAAAGAATCTTCATGCACACGGCGCCGACGGAATCCGCGTCGAACGGATGGACCCCCGTGGTCATGAGATACAGAATGATGCCCAGGGAAAACAGGTCGGAGCGAGCATCCTGTTTCTGCTCGGCGATCTGTTCGGGTGAAAGAAACGCGGGTGTTCCTTTCACTTCATCGGAAGTCGGCGCTTGCGCCGCAAAGCGCGCTATGCCGAAGTCGCCCAGCTTTGGCCGGCCTTCTTTGGTGATCAGGATGTTCGCGGGTTTCACGTCGCCGTGAAGGATGCCCGCCAGGTGCGCCTGGTCCAGCGCCGTGGCCAGGTCGCCGCCCCACGCGGCGGCCTTTTCCAGGGGAAGCGGAGCCGCCTCTAGCGCGGTTTCCAGTGTGTGGCCTTCCACGTATTCCATAACGAAGTAAGGGCAGCCATTCTCGTCGGTGCCGAGGTCGAAAAGGCTGACGATCGAGGGATGCGCGAGTTGCCCGATTATATGCGCTTCCCGTAGGAACTGTTCGCGGAGTTGGTGCGAGCCAAAACCGTTGAGAAACGTCTTGAGCGCCACGGTGCGGCCGATCAACGTGTCGTGCGCCTTCTCGACGCGGCTGGTCGCACCAGTGCCGAGCAGTTCGAACACTTCATAGCGACCGTTTTTAATGGCCATAAAGCAAGGACCCAGCGAGCAAGTCAGAAAGTGGTAGTCTGGGGGTGGGCCGTGCGGCAGGGAATGGGCCGATGGTACCAGTGGAGGCCATCCTATGTACTGCCCTCTTGCCGAGCCGTGTGGCCGGCGCGTTTGCCGCATCGTTCGCGGCCGACAGGCTGCCGAGTTCTGACCGCCTTGTCTCTTGCCAGCCGCTTGTATCCGGCTCGGAATCGGCTTTCCACCATGCGCCTGTTGCGAATCGTCGCCATTCTTTTCGCGCTCTGCGCTCTGTTCCTGCTGCTTGCGTATTACTCCTATCAGCGGGTCGCGCCAAAGCAACAGCAGGGACTGAAGCCACACCTCTCGCAAAGCATGGATCCGGCGGCGAATCGCGCGCCACCGTTGTCCTCAACGGCTAGGACCGCAATTCCAATCGCGGAAAGCCACAGATGGTTGGTTGCGGTAAGGACTGGGGGATGATAATTTTAGTAATTCTCGGTTTTCCGTGCACAGGGGAAGGGGCCTGCAGAGCGAGCATATCCGGTTGACCCGGTTTTTATTAGAACGTCCCAAGGGAAGTCTCGTATTTTCTGAAGGTTACCCTTCCCCCAGTTTTGCCGGTTGTGTTGAATATCCGAAAAATGGCAGCACCTTCTTCCAATCAGAGCGGCGGCGAAGCCGGGCGTGTGCCCAGGGTGACCTACTGGCGCGTGGAAGGTTCGCTGCTGGAGATCAGCGCGCTGCGCAGTGTCGGCTTTTTCAACTGGAACAGCCAGAATTTCCTGCAGCGCTGGGTGCGCCGTGCCGGAATGATCGGCCAGACGCTGGTGCGTCCCCCCGCTTACTTCGCCAGCCGCACGTTTGCCACGCGTTTGCTGCACAGCGTGCTGCGCGGCTTGACGCGCGACCGCCTGGACCTGCTCGGCGAAGAATATTTCCAATACGAACTGAAGCCGCGCATGCGCCGGGAAGCCGTCGAAAGGCTGGCGGAAGCCGTGCACAACGGCGAACGCGTTGTGCTGGTCAGCCAGCTTCTCGACCATATCGTCCGTCCGCTCGCCGGCTATTTCGGCGCCGAAGGATTTATCTCCAACCGGCTGGAGTTTCGCGACGGCCAGGCCACGGGACGCCTGCGCGAGCCGGTGATTCCTCCGCGCGGACCTTTGGCATGGCTCGTCAGCGGTTCTGCCAACGGCTGCATTCCGGGGGAAAAGCTGCTTTCGCAGCTTGGCTGGAAAAACACGCCGGATTTGCTCGACACCTCGGTGCAAACCCCCGCGCGCCCTCATCCACCGGGCCGCGCCGTGGTCGAGCGGTTGAGCAGCACGCCGCTGGTGGCGCATCTCAATGTGCGCGGCTCGCTGGCCGGGAAGCACATTCTGCTTGTCGGCGTCACGGGTTTCATCGGCAAGGTCTGGCTGGCGGATCTGCTGGAAAAAATTCCGGAGATTGGCAAGATCACGCTGCTGATCCGCCGCAATCGCACCACCTCCGCGCAGCGACGCTTCGAAAAAATCGTCGAGGAGTCGCCGACCCTGGACCGCTTGCAGGAAATCCACGGCGCGAGGCTGGCCGCGTTCCTCAAGGAAAAAGTGGAAGTCGTGGAAGGGGACGTCAGCCGGGCCGGCCTGGGCCTCGACGCCGCCACCCAGCAGCGGCTCCAGCGTTCGCTGGACGTCATCGCCAACAGCGCCGGCCTTACCGATTTCAATCCCGACCTGCGCGACGCGCTTGCCTCCAACGTTGATTCCACGCACAACCTTTTGGATTTCGTGCGCAACTGCGACCACGCCGGGCTGATGCACCTTTCCACGTGCTATGTGGTGGGTATGCGCGATGGCCGCGTCAACGAAGAGCTGCACGCCAACTATAATCCGTTCAATCACTCCGATTTCGATGCCGAAAAGGAGATTGCCTCGCTGCGTGAACTGGTGGCGCGCATCGAAGAGCGCTCGGAAAGCCCGGAACTTGCCAAGGCGCTGCGGCGCCAGGCGCTTGGCCGTGGAGGCGATTCTACTAACGTCGCGGCCGACGAACTCGATGCCGTCACCAAGCGCAACCGCGCCCGCTGGGTGCGCAATCGCCTGGTGCGCGCGGGCATGAAACGCGCGCAGCATCTCGGCTGGCCCAATACCTATACCTTCACGAAGAGCCTCGGCGAATCGATCCTGGCCCTGCGGGGTCGCGACCTGCCCATTGCCATCGTGCGTCCGTCGATCGTCGAAAGCTCGGAGCGCACGCCATTCACGGGATGGAACGAAGGGATCAATACTTCCGGGCCGCTTTCCTACCTGCTGGGCACCACGTTCCGCCAGCTTCCTTCGAACGAGCGCAAATGCCTGGACGTTATCCCGGTGGACATGGTGACGCGCGGCATGACGCTGATCGCCGCGGCGCTGGTCGAGCGCAAACACGCGCGGCTCTATCAATTGGCCACCTCGGCGATCAATCCGGTGAACATGGCCCGTTCGATCGAGCTGACCGGCCTGGCGCACCGCAAGCACTACAAAACGCAAAATGGCATCGAGCATTGGCTGAAGGTGAAGTTCGAAACCATTCCCGTTTCCAAGCAGCGCTATGAGCGGCTGTCGATTCCCATGCAAAAGGCCGTGGTTTCGCGCATCAACAAAGCGGCCACGTCGCTGCATATCAGCAAGCCGCCGCTGGCGAAAACGGAGCGCGATCTGGTGCGCGCCGAAAAACTCATTGAGCTTTACGAGCCCTTTATTTTGCACAATGAACATGTCTTCGAATGCGAAAACGCGCGCCTGCTTTCCGCGGCGTTGTCTCCCGAGGAAAAGGCCCTGTTCGATTTTTCGCCCGAAGCCATTGACTGGTGGGATTACTGGATTAACATCCACATACCGGCGTTGCGCCGCTGGTGCTACCCGTTGATGGAGGGTCGGCCGCTCGAGTCCCGCGAGCCGCGCGTTCTGGATTGGCAGGCGCCTCCGGAGGAGGCGTCCGCGGCGATTCCCTGAGTCGTCAACCGCCTATGGCTATTTTCCTGACAGGCTCCACCGGTTATCTGGGCAGCTATCTGGCCCACGGCTTGTTCACAGGCCATATCGATCGGCTGAACCTCTTGGTGCGCGCAAAAAGCGAGCAGGAAGCGCGCGAACGCCTCTGGCAATCGCTGCAGCTCCATCTTGCGTTCCCGGAATTTCTGGAGTACATCCATTCGCGCGTCCGCATTTTCCGCGGCGACCTCACTGCCGGGCGCTTCGGCCTTTCCGACGAGGAATACCGCGCGCTGGTCGATTCCACCGATTCCATCCTGCACTGCGCCGCATCGCTGAACCGCAAGTCCGAAAAGCAGTGCCTGAACGTGAATCTCCGGGGCTCGCTGGAAGTGATCCAGCTGGCCCGCCGGGCGCAGAATCGAAACGGCCTGCGGCGCTATTCGCACGTTTCCACGGTGGCCGTGGCGGGAAAACGCCGGAACGAAGTGATCGGCGAAGACACTTCCATCGACTGGAACCTCTCCGATTACGATCCCTACGCGCGCACCAAGAAATTCTGCGAGCACATGGCGCACCAGCTTTTGGCCGACGTGCCGCACACGATTTTCCGCCCGGCCATCGTGCTGGGCGATTCGCGCAAGCCGGAAACCACCCAATTCGAGATGGTGCAGGCCTTCGACAAGCTGGCGCGCTTCCCCGTGCTGCCGCTGCGCCCCGCGGACAAGATCGACATCGTGCCCGCGAATTATGTCGCTGCCGCCATCGTGAAAATCCACCAGGCGGCAGAACCGAAATATGGCATCTATCATCTGTCTTCGGGAGTGGGCTCGCAGACTTTCAAAGAAATTACTGATGCGCTCGCCGAAGCCGGCGGCTGGTCGAAGCCCAGCTATCAGCCTTGGCTCGGAGGGCCGTTTTCGAAAACGGTCAACTGGCTGGCGTTCAAGGGAGGCGCGGTTGGCTATGGAGCTTCCTTGCTGAAAGTGTTCTGGCCGTACCTGGATTGGAATACGGTGTTCGATAATACGCGCGTGGTCGAGGAAATGGGCGAAGCGCCGGCCAAATTCTCGACGTATGCGTATCCGCTGTTGAAATTCAGCCGGGAAAATAAATTCAAATATCCCGCGAAGCCGTGGCCGGCGGACGCGGGCAAGAGCGCCGTCGTCAGCGCCGGGAGCGCGGCCCGATGACGGACTTCCTTCTGGTCGCCTGGGTCAGCGCGCTGATCGAGATTCGACGCTTCGGCTGGATGTTTGGCCTCGGCAGGCGCTGGACGCCCGGGGAAAAGCTCAAGCTGCTTTTCGCCGGCTACAACGGCACGCGCAATACCGGCAGCGACGTGCGCGTGCAGGAAACGCTTCGGCAGCTTCGCCACGTGCTGGGCGCGGATCACGTCGAGTTCAGCGTGATGACGCAGAATTTCGAGCGCACACGCGGCTATTTCGACGGCGCGCGCCAGGTATATCTCCCGGACGTCTATCCGCCATTTCTTTTCCGCGAAGTCCACGCGAATCACGGCGTGGTGGCCTGCGAAGGCTCGATGTTCAAGAGCAAATTCGCCAACGCGCTGACCACCATGATGATCGGGTCGCTCGGCCTGGCCAGCGCACAGAACAAGCTTTCCGTGGCTTATGCCGGCGACGCCGGTCACATGGACGACTTGATCCAGCGGATGTGCGCGCGCTACACGCGGGAGTCCCTCGTCGTTACGCGCAGCCTGGAATCGCAGCAGCTTTTAACCAGCCTCGGCGTGCCCAACGAACTGGGTGCGGACACCGCCTGGACCTTTGAGCCGCATCCGCCGGAATACGCCCGCGCCGCGTTGATTCGCGCCGGTTGGGACGCGAAAACTCCCGTCCTCGCGCTGTGCCCCATTCATCCGTTCGTCTGGCCCGTTCGCGCTTCGATCGCCAAATATCTCGCCGCAGCCACCAGCGGCGCTTACAAAGCGAGCCAGTACCGCACCGTTTACTTTTTTGAATCCGGCGCAGAAGTCGACCGCAAGTTTAAGCACTATATCGGGGGCTACGTGCACGCCACGAAGGCCTTTCTGCAACGTCACAATGTGTTTCCGATTCTTGTGGCCATGGAACGCCTCGACGCGGTGGCCTGCCGCGCCATCGAACACGAAATTCCCGGCACACCGGTGCTGACCTCCGACGATTTCGACATGTTCGAACTTGTCTCGATTCTGCGCGCTTGCACCTACATGGTCTCTTCGCGGTATCACGGCATCGTCACCTGCATGCCCGCGGGCGTGGTTTCCGCCGGCGTAACCATGGATGAGCGCATCCGCAACCTGATGCGCGAGCGCGGCCATCAGCACCTAGTGCTCACCGTCGATGATCCAGACCTCGGCCCGAAGCTCCTCGAAGTGATGGAGCGCCTGGTCCTGGAACCCGACGCCATTCGCGATTCCATCGGCCGGACAGTGGTTGCGAATCTCAAGGCGATGTCGCGCATGGCGGGTTTCTTCGAAGACGAAGTGCGCAAGACGTATCCAGAATTTCCGCTGCGCCGGGGCGTGATGAGCTGGGAAGACAATCTACCGCCTTTAAGCGACCACCTGCGCAAGCTGGTGGAAACCTACGATTCCGCGCCGGCCGTGCTGGCCGCGGGGCGCTGACGCCGATGCCCAATTACCTCGAAAACGCGTTCGCGCAGCTTGAAAAGGCTTCCGGTCGCGTGGTGATGCGCGAAATCCGCGGGGCAGAGTTCACCAGCGTGTCGGCGAAGGAGCTTTTGGATTTGGTTGCGCGCGCCCGTGGGTTTTTGCGCCAGGCGGGATTGCAGCCCGGCGATCGCTGCGCGCTGCTGGGCCCGAACTCCATCCGCTGGGCCGCGATCGATCTTGCAATCATGGCGGAGGCCGGCGTCGTGGTGCCGCTCTATTCGCGCCAGGCGCCGGCGGAGCTCGCCGTGATGGTGCAGGATTCCGCGCCGCGGCTGCTGATCGCCGGCGACGCCGCGCTGGGCGACGCCGTTGCGCAGGCCTTGCCCTCCGGGCCGCGCCGGGTCACCTTTGACGAAATGTTCCAGGCTGTTCCCGCCGGGCAGGGCATTGCCGCGCCGCCGCTCGCCCGTGAGAGCGATGATTTGGTTACGATCATCTACACTTCCGGCACTTCCGGCGAGCCGAAAGGCGTTTGCTTGAATACGAAAAACCTCGACCACATGCTTGGCTGCACGACCGGCTGGATCGACCGTCTCGAAAGCAATCCGCGCGAGCCGCTGCGCGTGTTTCAATATTTGCCGTTCAATTTCGCCGCGTCCTGGATCGTGATGATGTCCTGCCTGACGCGCGAAACCGTGCTGACGCTTTCCACCGACCTCAACAAGTTGGCCGACGAGATTCGGCTCTCCGCTCCGCAATATTTCTTCAATGTGCCCACATTACTGGAGCGCGTGAAGCGCGCCGTGGAGGAAGGACTTGCCAAACGAGGCTCGCTGATCCAGTCCATTTACCGAAAAGGGCGCGCGGCCTGGCTAAAGCAGAACGCGGGGGAATCCGGCGGCGGAATCTGGCTGCTCCTTGCCAACAAACTCATCTTCAGCAAAATCCGCGACCGTTTCGGACCGAATCTCCGCGGGCTGGTGTGCGGCTCCGCGCCGCTTGCCCCGGAAACGCAGGAATTTTTCGCTATGCTGGGCATCCCCATCTGGCAGGTGTACGGACTCACGGAAACCTGCGGCATCTGCACGATGGACGATCCGCGCGTGCCTTCGGAGCCCGGGCGAGTCGGCCCGGCGGTTCCTGGCATCGAGATGAAGGCCGGAGACAACGACGAAATCCTCGTGCGCGGCCCGAATATCTTTCCCGGTTACTGGAGCCGCCCCGAAGAAACCGCGCGCGTGCTGCGCGATGGCTGGTTTCACACCGGCGATCAGGGCGAAGCGAACCTGCGCGGCAATTGGCGCATCAGTGGCCGCATCAAGAACCTGATCATTCTCAATTCCGGCCACAATATCGCGCCGGAGCCCATCGAGGAGAAAATCGCGCAGCGCCTCCCAGGCGCGCAACAGGTGGTTGTGGTTGGAAATGGCCGCGGCTATTTGTGCGCGCTGGTCACGGGCGGCGTCGCAAGGGATGCTGCGCAGGCGGCCATCGACGCGGTGAATACGGAATTGCCGCACTACCGCCAGGTGCGCAATTTCACGATCTTGCCGGAAGCTTTTACGCCAGAAAGCGGCCTGCTGACCGCCAATGGCAAGCTGAAGCGCGACGCCATTAGCCGGAAGTATCGCGAGGAGATTGAGCAGATGTACCAGAAACACGCGGCGGCGGCGGGGAGCAACGCATGAAGACGGCGCGCCGCAAAACCGAACCGGTAAGAGAATTTCGCGGCCAGGCGTTGCGTTGGGAATGGTGCGATGGGGTCGTGGAATTGACGCTCGACCATGCGCCGCTCAACGAAATCGGCACGCCGATGCTCGGCGAGCTTGAGAAGTTCGCCGCCGCGCTCAGCGGACTGGCTGCCATCACCAGCGCATGCATCATCACCAGTGCACGCCCGGGTGGGTTTTGCGCCGGGGCGGATTTGAAAGAACTTTATTATTCCGCGCTGCCGCTTTCTCCGCAGAAACGCGCCGCCGGCATCCGTAAATTCATCGGGCGTATTCACGGCGTAGCCAACGCCATCGACGCGGCGCCAATAGTCACCATCGCCGCGGTGCATGGCCTCTGCATGGGGGGCGGGCTCGAACTCGCGCTGCTTTGTGACCTCATCGTCGCGGACAAGATGGCGCGCTTTGGCTTTCCGGAACTCCGCCTCGGCCTGATCCCCGGCTTCGGCGGCATCCCGCGCATGCGCCGCGACGTCGGCAACAGTTTCATTCGCGATTTGCTATTCACCGGGCGCACCGTGAAAGCGGAAGCGGCGCAACAGGCAGGGCTCGTCACGCATCTTGCCGGCGAGGGCTACGCGCTGCAGGTGGCGCGTTCTATGGCGCTGCAAATTACCAAGTTCGACGCGGAAACGCGCGCCGCCGCCAAAAAATTCATCAAGCCGATTCCGCGCAAAGAACTCCGCGAAGAAATCGCGCTGTTTTGCAAACTCTTCGACCGGCCCGCGGTGATGGACAGCCTCAAGCGCTTCGTCGAAACCGAAGATCCCTTGAAGCATCTCCCTGTCGCCCCGAAATCCTAATCCCCGCGGGAAACGTTGGCCCCCATAACGCAAGGTTTGCCGGCTGCTTCCCGCACTTGCAGACATTTTCCTTACCGCGCCGGGAATGATAAATTTAGAAATATGCGTTCCATCGAACAGACCACCCAGGAGATCCTCCAACTGGCCGCACAGCAGTTCAAGCTTCCCGCGGGCTCCCTGGCGCCCGGGGACGATTTTTACAAGAAGCTCGGCATCGACAGCCTCCAGGCCCTGGAAATGCTCTCGCGCCTCGAGAATCACTTCAAAATCGAGCTGCCCGATTACGAAGTGCAGGGCGTGAGCGATTTTCGAACCCTTGCCGAACGAATCCAAGCCCGCCTCTGATGCTCGATTTACGAAACTACAGTTCCATCGGTGAAGCCCTGCGCGACGCGCTGGAGACCTGGCCCACCGATGTTTGCCTGATTGAATCGGACCGCGGCGAAGAAAAGCTGCGCCTCACTTACCACGAATTTCGGGAGGCCGCCCTTCCGCTGGCGAAGGCCATGCAGGATTTCGGCATTGCTCCCGGCGACCGCGTCTCCATCATCATGACCAACCAGTCGAAATGGCTGATCTCCGCCTACGCCATTTTCTTCTGCGGCGCCACGCTCGTGCCCCTGGACTACAAACTGAAACCCGAAGAGCAGTGGCAGCTCCTGAAACACTCCGGCGCAAAGATGCTCATCACCGAGTACGGCATTTGGCGGCAGCTCGGCGTTTCGCCGGGCCGTGCGAACGCCGCAAATCTGATAACCGTGCTGGCCACCGAAGCGCCCGAAAACGCCGATCTTGCCGGTGCGCTGCGCTGGGAAGAAGCGCGCGGCGCGCAGCCGCCTGTTTTTGTGCCACGGACGCGGCGCGACGTCGCCTGCATCGTCTATTCTTCCGGCACCGGCGGCGTCCCCAAGGGCTGCATGATGACGCACGAAAATTATCTCGAGCAGTGCATGTCGCTCACCGCCGTCTACCCCTTCTGGCCGGGCGTGCGTTATCTCAGCATCCTGCCAACGAACCACGCCATCGATTTCATGGTTGGTTTTTTCGGTCCATTTACCTGCGGCGCCGCCGTGGTGCACCTGCGCACGCTGCGGCCGGAATACGTGCGCGAGGCGTTTCCGAAATACGAGATCACCTACGTCAGCCTGGTGCCGCTGGTGTTGAAAAATCTGCAAAAGGGACTGCAAGCGAGATTTGACGAGCTGCCGGCATCCAGGCGGCGCGCGTTCGAGGCGCTGCGCAATATCAATCGCACCTTAACCAGGGACCATCCGCGCCTTTGGCTCAGCCGCAAGCTCCTCGGCCAGGTACACGCGGCGTTTGGCGGAAAGCTTGAAGCGATAATTGTCGGCGGAGCGTTCACCGAGCCGCAAACCCTGCAATTTTTCTACGATCTGGGCATTCCGGTCGCCAACGGCTACGGCCTTACGGAGGCCGGCACGGCGGTCACGGTGAATGACTTGAAGCCTTTCCGCGCGGACACCGTCGGCAAGCCGCTGCCCGGCATGGAGGTGGAAATTCGCAATCCGGACGCGGACGGGATCGGTGAGGTCACCGTGCGCAGCAAGACGGTCATGGCCGGCTATCTCAACGAGCCGGACCTCACAGCGGAAACCATCGTCGATGGCTGGCTGCGCACCGGCGACATGGGCCGCTTCGATTCCAGCGGTCATTTGCAGCTTTTCGGCCGCAGGAAAAATATGATCGTCACCGAAGAGGGCAAGAATGTTTACGCGGAAGACGTTGAGCAAGCATTTGAAGGCTTGCGCGTCAAGGAGTTTTGCGTTTTCGCCGCGAATTTCATCTGGCCGCAACGATCCATGCGCAACGAAAAACTGATCCTCGTGATACATCTGGAGCCTGGGCAGGCGTTCACCGACGAACTGAGAGCGGAGATCGCCGCGCGCAACTCGCGGCTGATCAACTACAAGCGCTTGCATGGCCTGGTCCTCTATCCGGACGATTTCCCGCTGACCGCCTCGCTGAAAATCAAGCGCAACGAACTCGCGCAGCGCCTCGGCGCCCTCGACCGCGAGCAATCCATCCTGCCGATTTAGCCGCGGAACCTGTAGAATGCTTTCTCCGGAAAAATCGTGAGCGATAAATTCCTGGCCATCGTGAACCCAGCGGCGGGCGGCGGACGCTCAGCGAAGCTTGCCGGGGCGGAGCTTGCCCGCTTGAAACAACAGGGCCTGCGCGTGGATGCCATCGCTTCCATGTCGCCGGGGCACGCCGGGCAGCTCGCTCGGGAGGCCTACGATCAGGGCTATCGCCGCTTTCTCGCCGTCGGCGGAGACGGCACCGCGCACGAAATCATCAACGGCATTTTCTCCCGCGAAGGCCGCACGGAGCGCATCGAGCTGGGGTTCCTTCCCATGGGCACCGGCAATTCGTTCCTGCGCGATTTCACGGACAAGGGCGCGGAAGCTTCACTCGAAGCCGTGCTGGCTGGCCGCAAGCGCTGCGTGGATCTAATTCGGTTGACCCATGCGAAGGGCGCGATCTACTCCTTCAATTTGCTGAGTATGGGCTTTACCGCCGACGTCGCCGTGCTGACGAACCGCATGTTCAAGCCCTTCGGTCACCTTGGCTACCTGCTCGGCGTGTTCGTTCGTGTGGCGCAGCTTAAGCGCCGGCCCTTCAAGCTGCGTTGCGACGGCGACGCCAATTGGGACGATCGCCGCTGCCTGTTCCTCACCTTCAACAACAGCAAATACACCGGCGGCACCATGCTGATTGCTCCCACTGCCGACGCTACGGACGGCTTCATCGAATTCGTGCGTTGGGGACCGATTGGGCGCCTCGGCCTGCTGAAAATGTTGCCGCGGCTTTATGACGGCACGCATATTTCTCACCCCCTTGCGGAAACGCGGAGCGTGAAGCACGTCGAGTTTGCGCTGGATGCGCCGGTGGACGTGATGGTCGACGGCGAGGTGGTCACCCTGAACGCCAAGGCGCTCGATATCCTGCCCGGCGCGGTGGACGTTTACGTATGAAGCGGATCTGGGAAGCCGTGCTCAGCCTAATGTTGTGGGGCTTGAGCTGGCTGCACTTTCTGATCGCGGTGCCGGTCCTGATCTTGCTGGCCATTTTCCTGGATCCACGGAAGCACGATTATCTGCAGCGCGGGCTCTGCCGCCGCATCGTGTTTTTTTCCGGCGCCAAAGTCGTTGTCCAGCAGGATCCGGGATTCGACCCCCAGCGCACCTCCTTCTTCATGGTCAATCACGTCAACCTGTTTGATCCGTTCGTTCTCTACTGTGCGATTCCGCAGTTGGTGCGCGGCTGGGAACTCGAATCCCATTTCCGCATCCCGGTGTACGGCTGGCTAATGAAACGCTTCGGCAATGTGCCGGTGCCTGACGTGCGCGCCCCCAAGGATCTCAAGCGGCTCTGGCGCATGACCCAGGAAGCGATCAACGGCGGCGTCAGCCTGATTATTTTTCCGGAGGCGCGCCGCACACGGGACGGCCACATCGGCGAATTCGAAGACGGCGGTTTCCGCCTGGCGCAGCAACTTGGCGTGCCGATCGTTCCAGTCAGCCTGGTGGGCGCATTCCAACATCTGCGCACGGGCCAGTGGCTGCTGCGCCCGGGCACCATCACCGTGGTACTTCACGCCACGATCGAAACGAAAGGTCTCACCAAAGACGACCTGCCGGCCCTGAAGGCCCGCGTCCGCGAGCAAATCGCCGCGCCTGTCGAAGCTTGGCTAACCATCCAGGAGAGTTTGCATGCGCAGGTTAAACGGGATTGAGGGGATCAAAAACTTGAAGGCCCTCAACTGCCGCGGCGGTCTTGAGCTGTTTTTCGGAAGTGGCGAACTGCAGGACTCCGCTGCCTGCACGAGGCGAGATGGTGGTCCTCAGTGCGGTTTGCAGCCACAGAGCGGACGCCAGGCGGATGGCGTCCGCTCCTTTCAGCAGGTGCTTATTGACGAGACCTGGGACAAAGGCCAACACGCCAAATCCAAGATCGACGCGTGACAATTTTTCCGTCCAAACGTCCTGAAATGACCGCTGAAGCAGCGCGCTTCCCTCCTCAGTGAGCTGGCTATCTCTCAGCAATCTGGCAAGCGTCGGGTAGATCTCCGCGTTCCCGACGACAGAAACAAAAATCCCTTCCTGGTCCTTTGATTCTTGAAGGATCTTCATCTGGATGGCGTCGGTTCCAGGTTTGCAAAGGCGGTGTTGGAGAAGTGCAGATGCATCGAGGTAGATCACCACCGCCGGTCTTCCAGAAGCATTTCAGAGGCAAGTTTTCCGCGGGTGCGGACCGCCTTGAAAGGGCCCATCGACTCCCTGGCAAGGTGGACCAGGCCCTGCGCTTCCAGTTCCATCAAGCGAGGTTTGATCGAATCGATCGAGGAGTCTTCCGGCTCGGCGGGCGTTACCTTGGCCACCGCGCGGCTGCGAGACATAATCAGGAGCGACTGTCCCCATTTAACCGCCGCCAGGTATCGCCCCATGCGGTTCTTGAATTCGGGAGTGCCGATTTTGCGCATGTAGCCACCTCACATGCACTGTAGCCACATTAACGAAGGAGGGCAATCAGGACTTCAGGCTGGGAAGCACACGGCCGGCTTTGGTTTCCTGCCAGGTGTAGACGATGCGGTGAATCACCGTAATGGTGGAAATCACGGCAATCACCCAAAGAACCTGGGCCATGCGGTTGAACATACCCCCGATGATCAGCAGCACCAGGCGCTCCGGCCGCTCCATGAAGCCGACCTTGCAGAGTGGAATCAGTGACTCCGCACGGGCCCGCGCGTAACTGACCATCACCGAGCCCGCCGTCGCAACCGCGGCCAGCACAACGTAGGGCGTCCGACCGCTCACCGAGTAATAGACCAGCAGGCCCATGTACAGCGCCATGTCCGCGTAGCGGTCCAACGTGGAATCGTAAAATGCCCCGAATGCGGTAACGCGGCCCTGGCGGCGGGCCACTTGACCGTCCAGCATGTCCAGGAATCCCGCGAAAAATATGATGATCGCGCCGGTGCGGAAATTGCCGACGGCGAAGCTGGCCGCCGCGCCGAAATTTACCACCAGCCCCAGGAAAGTAAGCAGGTTGGGATTGATGCCGGTGGCGGCGATTGCGCCCACAATCCGGTCAAGCAGCCATTTCGAGCCGGTTCCGATTGCGCCAGTAAATGTCATTGTTTAGGCCAAAACGAATGATACTTCACCCGGGGCCTCTCTCCCAAGGGTCGCCTGGGATTTCTCTCCGACTTTTTCTGCCAGCCATTTGGGCGGCTCGCGAAGCCGTGCAAAACCGGAGAGGGATGCTTTCGTCTTGACGCCGCCCGCGACAATTCGTAGATTGCTTGGGTCACTGGGGGACCATGACTTCCTTCCAACCCGCTCGCCGCGATTTTCTGCAATTGCTGTCGGGAACTGCCGGAGCCGCCTGGCTGGCCGCAAATTTGCCGGCCATCGTGGTCGCCGCCGAGCACGCGCGTCAAGCCGTCAGGCGTCCGAATCCGCCGCTGGAGGTCCTGACCGCGGATCAGGCGCAGGAGCTCGACGCGATTACCTCTCGCTTGATTCCCACCGACGACGTGGCGGGCGCCCATGAAGCCGGAGTGGTGTTTTTCATCGACCGCGCCTTGAAAACCTTCGCCAGCGACTCCCTGCCCGAGTATCGGAAAGGCCTCACGGAAATCCAGGAGCGCACGACAAAACGTTTCCCCGGCGTCGCGAGTTTTTCCGCCGCAACTCCGGAGCAGCAGGACAAAATTCTCGCGGAGCTTTTTGCCGAATCGGAAAATAAGGACACGACGCGCCGCCTCGAACCTTCCGCCGAAAAGTCCGCTTTTATCGAAACCCTCCGCATTCACACTATTTTCGGCTATCTGGTGGATCCGGAGGGCGGCGGCAATCGCGACTTCGTGGGCTGGAAAGCCATCGGCCGCGATCCCGCGCACATGTTTTCCCCTCCGTTTGGTTTTTACGACAAGGACTATCCCGGCTGGCAGCCTGCGCCCGCGGAAACGGATAAGAAATGACCCAGGGCAAAGTCACCTACAAGCCCGCCGAGGAAGTCGACTTCGTCATCGTGGGCTCCGGCGCGGCCGGCGGCGTGCTCGCCAAGGAACTCTCCACCAACGGCTTCAGCGTCGTCGTGCTGGAACAGGGGCCGTACCTCCGCGAAAGCGATTTCAACCACGACGAAACGAAGGTCTTTACCCAGCATCTCCTCACGAATGAACCTAAACGCCAGCCGGTCACATTCCGCAAGATCCCTCAGGACACCGCTAAAACGCAGACGTGCGTGATTTATGGGCGTTGCGTCGGGGGCAGCAGCGTGCATTTCACCGCCAACTACTGGCGTTTGCACGAAATCGATTTTCGCGAGCACAGCAAGACCGGCGACATTCCCGGTGCCAACTTCGCCGATTGGCCGATCACCTACGCGGACCTTGAACCTTACTACACCAAGGTGGAATGGGAAGTTGGCGTTTCCGGCCTCGCGGGCGCCAGCCCGTTTGATCCGCCGCGTTCGAAGCCCTACCCGATGCCGCCGCTGCCGGTGAAAGGCTGCGGCGTGCTGTTTGAACGAGCCGCGCGCAAGCTCGGCTACCATCCCTTTCCCGCGCCGATGGCCATTCTCTCGCAGCCGCGCCCCGGGCGCTCGGCTTGCATGAACTGCGGATTTTGCCTAGGCTTCGGCTGTGAATTTGGCGCGAAGTCCAGCTCACTTTCCAGCGTCATCCCCATGGCCGAAAAAACCGGCCGCTGCGAGATTCGCCCGAACTCCTATGTGCACCGCATCGAAATCGATAAAAAGGGCCGCGTGATCGGTGCACTCTACTTCGACGCGAAACGCAACACGCAGTTGCAGCGCGCCAAAGCCGTGATCCTGGCCGCCAACGGCGCCGAAACGCCTCGCCTTCTTTTGCTTTCCACCTCGAATCTTTTTCCGCAGGGCCTGGCCAATTCCAGCGGCTACGTGGGCAAAAACCTGATGCCCAACAGCAACGTGGTTACTTGCGGCGTTTTCGACGAGCCGCTGAACGATTACAAGGGCTTTGCCGTCAGCCGAGTGCTCCACGATTTCTATGAGCTCGATCCGAAACTCGGGCTCTACGGCGGCGGAGGGCTTGACGCGCGCTATGATTTCACTCCCATCGCGGCGGCTCTTAGCGGAATGCCGCCGGGAGCCCCCAAGTGGGGCGCGGATTTCAAGAAAACGCTGCGCCAGAATTTCACGCGCACCTTTGAGGTGTTTTGTCACGGCACTTCGCTGCCCGTCGAAAGCAACGGTTTCACCCTCGATCCTCAGGTGAAGGACGCCTGGGGCCTGCCCGCGCTGCGCATGACCTTCCGCGACCACCCGAACGACCTGAAAATGATGAGCTGGATGAAGGATCGCGCCCTGGAACTTCTCGACGCGGCGGGCGCCAAAACCAAATGGTCGAATCCGGTGGCCGAGCAGGAATTTGTCGTGCACCTGCTCGGCACCTGCCGCATGGGCAACGATCCGAAGCGCTCCGTGATCGACGCCGACCATCGCGCGCACGACGTCAAGAATCTTTTCCTCTGCGACGGCAGCAGCATGGTCACCTCCGGCCGCGGCCAGCCGACAATGACCATTCAGGCGCTGGCCTATCGAGCCGCCGATCGCATCACCGCCCTGGCCAAGCGCGGCGAAATCTCCGGCTAGCCCGCGCCGCGTCGCATCGCGGCCTTGCGCAATCGAAAAAATCCTTCACAATCGTTTTCTGGGAATTTCAGGAGATTCCAGGATGACCCGCGTCTCGATTCGGCGTTCTGCCGCGATACTTATTCTTTGCGGATTCACTCTGGCGATGACCGCATCCATCGCCCTTACCCAGCAACCCCCCGCTCCCAAGACCGCCGCTGAGCAGTTCAAAAACATTCAGGTCCTGAAGGACATCCCCGCCGATCAACTGATCCCCACGATGCAGTTCATCGCCGGGGCGCTCGGGGTCGACTGCGAGTTCTGCCACGTGCAGCACGCCATGGACAAGGACGACAAAAAAGAAAAACAGACCGCGCGAAAAATGATGGCCATGGAACTGGCCATCGACAAAAACCATTTCAACAACGAGATTGAAGTCACCTGTTACACCTGCCATCGCGGTTCGCCGCACCCGGCCGGCATTCCCATCCTCTCCGCCGAATCCGCCAATCTGCCGCCGCAGGAACACCATCACGATGAGGTCTCGGAGGGCGCCGATCTGCCTTCCGCGGACCAGATTCTCGACAAGTATCTGGCTGCGGCTGGCGGCGCCGGCGCGCTGCGCAAAATCAAGTCGCGCATTCAGAAGGGAACCATCGACGCCATGGGCGAGCGGTATCCCATCGAGATCTACTCCGAAGCGCCGGAAAAGCGCGTCTCAATCTCGCATCCTTCCTTTGGCGACAGCGTCACGGCATTTAACGGCGAAGTTGGCTGGCTCGGTACTCCTCGTGGCATTCACCCGATGAGTTCCCAGGAAAACGCCGCCGCGCGCATCGATGCGCAACTCTGTTTCCCCGTTCGCGTGCGCGAATTGTTTCAGGAATTCCACGTTGCGCCCGGTGAAACCATTTCCGGGCATCAGACCTACTTGGTCACCGCGAAAGGCGCCGGGCTTTCTCCCGTTCGCCTCTATTTCGACCAGCAATCCGGCTTGCTGCTGCGCCTGTTGCGCTATGCGGAAACGCCGCTGGGCCGCAATCCCACGCAGATCGACTACGCCGACTATCGCGACACGAGCGGCGTCAAGATTCCCTACCAGTGGACGCTCACACGCACCAACGGCTCCTTCACCATCCGGATCAACTCCGTAGAGCAAAACGTTCCCATCAACGAAAAGCTCTTCGTCATGCCGCCGCCAACCCCCATGCCGCCGCCACCGCATTCCTGACGGGGGAGGCCATCCGAACCCAAAAGAAAAGGGCCAGGAAGCACTACCTCCCTGGCCCCGGGGTGGCGGGAACTTCAGCCGGTTAAAAATGGAAGATCAATCCGCCCACGATATTCGCGCGGTTTAGCCAGTTGGAAACGTTGGCCGGATAACAGAAGCCATAAATCGGGTCGCAATACGTTCCGTAGGAAGAGTTGCCGTAGGTCGGCAAATAGCGGACATCGCCGCGCAGCCCGAAGTGCGGCGACAGGTAGTATTTCACGCCGCCGCCGATGCTCCAGCTGAAGGCCGTGCGATTGGAATTACCCCCGCTATTCGCCTCATGCGTGAACCCGAGGCTCGCCGCGGCGTAGGGCCGAAGCTTGTGCGTGCTGTCCAGGAACATGTAATTGGCGCCGAACTGAAACTGGTCGACGTTGGTGTCGAAGGCCTTGTAATACGTCTGGGACAATGCCTGGCGCGCGCTGTACGACGTGTTGTTGTGGTCCCACAGGAATTCGCCCTGGAAATTTTCCGTCACGTTGTAGTCGAAAAAGGTTCCGAATGCCGTTGCCTGGTTCACGCGCAACTGGTCGATCGAATTGTTCACCCCACTGGCGGTGGTTACCGGGTAATTCCCGCTGCTTTCGAATCCAACGAATGGCGTGATTTCGTATTTTCCCTGGGCATGCGTGGATACTGCACTCCCTAGAACGAAAGCCAGCAGGCTAAGCCACATTGCTCGCTGCTTCATGATCGCAACGCTCCTTAAGTTGAAATGTTCCTGGCGAGGCCAACCCCGAATTGCTTGCAACGCAGGCTAGCCGGATAGTCCCGAGTCATGGGCGCAGGAAAGCCCGCACTGCGCGGGCAAATGGTAAGAAGCTCCGGCGAGTCAGCGATCCCCTGAATACAAACCCGGCGGTGCGCCAGAAGTTGCGCGTACCACAGGCTCATATCTTCAATTGCCGATAAATTAGACGTGTATGGCGCGGAGGAAGTTGCGATGAAGTTACTCGTTCGGGCAAGACGCGCGGGTTTTCCACGGGCCGGAAATTGCGGGGCCCGCAAAGTTCCTGTTCGCTATTCTTTCTTCTTTTCCACGCCGGCCGCGGCAGCCGCCGGCCTCCCACCGCTCTTTTCCAGCGGATTCGCGTTGCTTTCCTTCTCGCCCGGCGGCTTTTCTCCCTCAGCCTTTTCCCCGCCGGCATCATCCGCCGCGGGCTTCTTGTTCAGGTATTGAACAATCAGGGAAATGCGCCGGTTTGAGGGATCCATTGGCGCATCCGGCTTGCGCAATCTTTGGTCGGCGAAGCCCCTCACCTGAGTTACCTGGTTCGCGCCGATTCCATATTCCTGCATCAACCGGCGCGCCGCGTTCGCGCGGTCCGCCGAAAGCTCCCAGTTCGTGTACGTGGCTCCCGGCGGATACTGTTTCGAGTCCGTGTGTCCCTCGATCGCCAAATGATTCGGAAGTTTTCCGAGTTCTTGCGCCAGCAGCTTCAGCAAATCGCTGCCGTCGCCGCTCATCTGCGCGCTGCCGCTTTCAAAAAAAGTTCCCGCCGCCGATTCCGTCAATTCGATGCGCAGGCCCTCGTTCGTCACCGTCATATCGATGTGATTTTGCAGTTTGTCGAATTTCGGCACTTCCCGGATTGCTTTTTGGAGCTGCTCTTTCAGCTCTTCCATATTGTCTTTGCTGACGATAAAATTCTCGCCAGAGCCCACCATATCGCTGCCGACCATCTTCGAGGTGCCCGTGGGATCCTTGAAGTAGCCCCCGACCGCTTTTTTGACCTTGTCGCTGGAATTGAGCAGCCACAGCACGATGAACAGCGCCATCATCGCGGTCACGAAGTCGGCGTACGCTACCTTCCACGCGCCGCCGTGATGGCCTCCGTGCGAGACCTTCTTCTTGATGATGATTGGCGGAGGTCCCGGCATCGCCCCGCCTACTTATTCTCCGCCGGCGGAGCTTCGCCCCCGCGGTCCTTCAGGTACTTCTCCGTCTCCTGGAACGACGGGCGTACGTTCCCCGGAATCGCCCGCCGCCCGAACTCCACCGCCACCGACGGGGGCGATCCTTTGATGAAGCTGACGATCACCACGCGCATCACGTGATAAAAAGCGTGCTCTTCCTCCGCGGCCTTCGCCATGTTCTGGGAAATCGGCCCGATGAATCCATAGCACAACAGAATGCCGAGGAAGGTTCCCACCAGTGCTGCCGCCACCTTGTGCCCGATCTCTTCCGGTGGCCCGCCGAGGGCACCCATGGTGATCACTACGCCGAGCACCGCTGCCACAATGCCCAGGCCGGGCAGGGAATCGGCCATCGTCGAGAGCGCAGCCACCGGCTGGCCGGCGTCGTGATGGTGGACCTCCATGTCCGCTTCGATCATCTGGTCCACGTCAAAGGGCTCGATCCCGCCGCCCGCGGCCATGCGAATGGTGTCGCACACGAAAGGAAGCGCGTGATGATCCTTCAGGAATTGCGGATATTTGGATAAAACCGGGCTTTGCTCCGGATTGTCGCTGTCGGTCTCCAGCGCCATCAGCCCTTCCTTGCGGGCGCGCGAAAATAACTCGTAGAGCATTTTCAGTGTTTCCAGGTACTTCTGCTTTCCGTATTTCGAGCTCCCAAAAACTCCGCCGATTCCTCCCGCTATTTTTTTCAGGATGTGCAGCGGGTTGGCGATCAGCACGGTGCCAAGGGCCGCGCCGCCGATGATCACGAGCTCCGCGGGTTGCACCAGCACGCGGATATTGCCGTGCTCCATCAGGTAGCCACCCAGGATGGCGCCGATCACCACCACAATTCCGATAATCACGAACATGTCAAAGGGCCCCCGTCTCGGCGTTGCCTTCTGTCGCTCCGCGAACAATTGTAGTTCGCCTCAACGCATCACCACCACAATGCCGTTACCGCCCGCATCCGCGCATTGCCGCATGCCTTGTTCCGCGCGGCTCACCGTCGAGCCCACCGTGTCCAGGTCGTGCGCCGGCGTGGCCCCCACCGAAATCGTCACGTGCCACGCGTCGCCCCACCAGTTCACCTGCGAATGGTGGACCATCTTCCGCAGCCGCTCGCCAACTTTCGTCAGGTCGCTTTCGCCGCACTCGGTCAGGATCACCAGGAACTCCTGCTCCAGCCAGCGGCCCACGAAATCGGTCGGGCGCACGGCGCTTTCCAGGGTCTGACCCACCACGCGCAGGGTCGCCTCCACGGCTGCCTGCCCGAAGCGCTCGCGAATTTTCGGCAAGCCGTCAATCGCGACGCAAAGAACGCAAAACGGGATGGGATAAACCTTGTAGAGGCTAAGCGCTTCCTGTAAGTGCGCCTGAATCATGCTGTGATTCAGCAGGCCGGTAAGCTGGTCCAGGCAGCCCAGCGCCGCCAGCTTGTCGTGCCGGCGTTCCACCGGCGTTCGCGTTTGGATCTCTTCGAAGATCTCCGCCGCCCCCTGCAACCGGCCGTCATCCCCGCGCAGCGTGACCGTCTTTACGCGCACGCTCACCGATTGTCCGGATTTTCTGCGCAGCGAAGCCTGCACCACCACGCAGTTGCCGTTCCGCATCGTCTCCAGCAGCGGCGCGGCGTTTCCTTCCAGCGGGTTGTTCTCCGCGTCGGCGTGCTCCAGAAACGCTTCCGTGCACATGCGGCCCAGCACGTCTTGCCGCAAATACCCGGTGACGCGCTCCGCACCCTCATTCCACAAGACCACTTTCCCTTCGCGGTTGACCGCGCACACGGCCACCGGCAGCGAATCCAGCACGGCGCGGTAGATCTCGTGGCTCCCTAATTCCGTCATAGCCTTCGGGCGCACGCCCAAAATCCTTCAGGCACGCAGGAGTCCATTGGGCTGGTGGGAAATCCCGCATTTCCGGCACATTTGCTTCACGAAAGTGCGCTCGGAAGCGGGATAAGTCCCAACCTGGCCGACGCCATTCGCATTTGAAACATAACCCTGCCTTTCCTACATAGGAAACTCTGCCCCGAAGGACAGTTGTCCTTCGATAGCGCTCATTGAAGAATTGTATTGAGGTGATTTCCGCCATGAGAAAATTGCCGCCCCGTTTTTGTCTGTGGTCCTCGTGTGTCCCGCATTTGGAGCGGGAGTAACCCGCGAACAAAATCGCCTGGAAGCCTGCGAAGAAGTTCTGAAGGAGATACTGGACACCCCCGACGGAATCCCCAAGGATTTGCTGAATGAAGCGGAGTGCGTGATCGTGATCTCCTCGATGCTGAAGTTTGCCATCGGAATTGGCGGTGACTTTGGCCGCGGCGCCATCACCTGCCGCACTGGCCAGCACTTTACCGGCCGCTGGGGCGCTCCGGCGATGTTCGCTCTGGGAGGCGCAAACATCGGTTTTCAATTGGGCGGGCAGGCCACTGATTTTGTGCTCCTGGTGATGAATCCCAGGGGAGCGTAGTCCATTCTCGATAGTAAAGTGAAACTCGGCGTGGATGCCGCCGCCGCTGTCGGTCCCAAGGGCCGTGATGCTGCCGCGGACACCGACGTCGTGATGAAGGCCGAAGTATTGAGCTACTCGCGCTCGCGGGGCCTGTTCGCTGGAATCTCTTTGGAAGGTTCCACGTTACGCTCCGATGGCAGCACCAATCACAAGCTCTATGGCCGTGAACTTAACGCGCAAGAAATCGTGCGCCAAGGCAAAGTCGGTGTGCCTGCCGCCGGCCACGAACTGATCTCCCCGCTCGACCAAAAGTCTCCGAAAAACGAATCCGACCCCGTTTCCCTTAAGGAATAGGAGTCTCCGCCTCCCGTTCGGCAACTCCCCCAAAGTTGCCTGGTGAACGCTGGCGGGCCCTGGTTGACGATCTTAGAACTATTTCCGGATTCAGTTAGAACTAGTTTTTCGCACCCTGTATAACGCATTGGATGACGTAAGAGAGGTTCCCTTTTTCTTCGCTGCTTGTGATAGACTTTTCGTGAGATTCCGGCGTCAGAATGATTATCCACAATGGCCCGTCACTCTGAGGAAAGCTATCCTTGCGTATTTGTGGCGCTGCCTTGTACCGTGTTGGTCTGCAATGACTAGGCCGATAGTACTGGAAATTTGTGCCGGTGGAGGGGGACAAGCCACAGGGCTCGAAGCAGCCGGATTCGAGCTGGCGGCCGCCGTCGATATCGACCGGGAGGCTTGCGAAACACTCCGCCACAATCGCCCCCACTGGAATGTCATCGAAAAGTCGGTCGCGGAAATCAACGGCAAGGACTTTCGCGGCATAGACCTTTTCGCAGGTGGCGTCCCATGTCCGCCATTCTCGATAGCGGGCAAACAACTCGGATATCAAGATGAACGTGACCTCTTTCCCGAGGCGCTCAGGCTAATAGGAGAAGCGAGGCCAAGGGCCGTTCTGCTTGAAAATGTTCCGGGATTCGCCTCTGAGAAATTCTCGGAATATCGCCGCAACCTGGTTCGGAAATTCGACCGCATGGGTTACGCGGTTCAATGGCGAGTGATTAACGCGTGCTGGTTTGGCGTTCCCCAGCTTCGTCCGCGTTTCGTCCTCGTTGCCTTTCAAAGATCTTTTCCAGACTCATTTCAATGGCCCGAACCGAGCGGACAATTGCCCCCGAGCGTTGGTGATACGCTGATCGATCTCATGTCTTCACGAGACTGGAAGGGGGCGGAGAAATGGAGGCAAAAAGCAGCGGGCATCGCACCGACGCTCGTGGGTGGCTCCAAAAAACATGGGGGACCAGATCTTGGGCCGACTCGTGCAAGAAAACAGTGGGCCGCTATCGGAGTTGACGGATTGGGCCTAGCCAACGAGCCGCCTGGTCGTGAACACCCAATCCACCATATCCCGCGTCTTACGGTGCGCATGGCCGCGCGCATTCAAGGCTTCCCGGACTCGTGGCTTTTTTGCGGCGGAAAGACGGCGGCCTATCGGCAGGTGGGAAATGCCTTGCCCCCGAATGTGGCGTTCGCAGTCGGCAACGCCATCAAGTCCGTATTCCTAGGAAAGACTGAGAGGGCACGGCGCCTGCAGATTCCGCTTTTCGAGATGGCGCACTGATGTCCAAAATCCCTGACGAAATCGGTAAGGGTTCCCGCGCTCGTGTGTTGCGATTCCTGCTGGCGAACCTGACGAAGGTCGTCAACAGCGATGAGATTAGAAAGGCAGCCGGCAGTTCCGAATGGGCGCGCCGTCTGAGAGAGCTGCGAGACGAGTTTGGTTACCCAATCCTATCGCACAAGGACAGGCGACAACTCAAGCCGGGCCAATATCTGTTGGAGACGGACGCAAGAAATCCCGTCCTTCCCCGCACGATTTCCAAGGAAACGCGGGCTTTCGTTCTCGAACGCAATGGGTACACTTGCCAGATGTGCGGCCTCGCGGCGAGCGACCCTGATCCGCTGCATCCCGGTCAAAAGATTCGTCTCACAATGGGACACATCATCGACAAGTCGAAGGGCGGCACTGACAGGCCGGAGAACCTACGCGCCGTTTGTACAAACTGCAATGAGGGGCTGCAGAATATTGCGCCACCAAAGCCCGGCCGTATCGAGCTGCTGAAGCAAGTCCGCCGCGCTACAATCGAGGACCAGCTCCATCTTCTCGATTGGCTTGAGAAAAAATACGGGAAGATCAAGCGCCCTGAAACAAAATAGGATTCGAAAAGGCAATGGCGGACTGGCTTTCCCGAGAACAACGCTCGCGAAACATGGCGAGCATTCATTCGAAGGGTAACGCGACAACAGAAAGAGCATTTCTGCAGCTGCTGCGAGGAGCTGGACTCTCCGGCTGGCGAAGGCACGCTGACCTACCTGGCAAACCCGATTTTGTTTTCCGTACACAACGATTGGCTGTTTTCATTGACGGTTGCTTTTGGCACGGTTGCCCTCGATGTTATCGACTGCCCGAGGACAACAGGGGCTACTGGAGAGCTAAGATTTTCGGAAACCGCAGCCGTGATCGCCGCCGCATAAAGGAATTGCGGGCACTTAATTGGCAAGTAATAAGAATATGGGAACACTCTCTGAAGTCGCCACCTGCGCGGACTCGTGTCGTGACGAGACTAAGGAAAGCATTAGGACTGAGACACTGACATCAGGGCCGTAGCTTGCCTTTCCAACCTGTTTCAAGGGGGGCCTCTGACCTGGTTATCCCTCTCGACCCGAGCTGTCGGTTTCTGCGGCAACGAGCAGAACACAGAAACACAGCCATCGTTCTGGTCGAAAAATACCGCTCGCGTTCTGCGGCGCGTCGGCAAGCGTGAACAAAGGAACACAAGCAGTGTTCACCCGTAAACGTAGTCGTTCCGTTCACCTAGGCCGCGTCACAAGTCTCCGCAGAAGAACACACTGCGGAAATTGACTCTGAAAAAAGACCGCGGACGAAAAGCTCGATTTGGGCGGGAGCGACCCGGGTGTTTGTGCGGTTTTGCCGCCAAACGTGCGCGCCGGGTCGCTCCCGCCCAAATTTCTTTTTGAATGCGCCAGTTGTTTCGTCCGCGTTTCGGAAGGGAGAAAACGAGACCAGGAATATTTTGAAATCGCACGCGTATTTTTTCTTTGGGGAGTTTTTCCGACTTCTTGCCCATTAGTATAAGTAGGGAGCGAGTGTTTTCGGGCTGGTGCGCGTTTCCGAAAACCCGCATGAGAAGAATCGTTACATCGCACGACGGCGGAACCTTGCACTTTTTGTGAGCATTTTTTCTTTGAGCACTTTTGCTCGCTCGGCGGCTATTAGTACATAGAGGGGCACTCGCCAAGTCATCCCTCTAATCTTCCTCAGAATTCCACACAGCCATGCGCTCTACTGCCGACAGCAGCGACTCGTCTCAACTCCAAGAAGTCGAAGGGACCACAGGAGGGAAGCAACTTGCTCCCGATGATTTGCTTGCCTTGCGCACGTTTTTCCTCTTGCTCGACGCATGGGACCGAAACGACAATCCTGCGAGTAGTGTCTCAGCTTGGAATTCAATCTCTATTACGGATATTGTTGACGTGTGAAAATATTGCGATGAAAAACTTGCTTGTCTTTTTCTGTGTAGGTCCGTTTTTAATATTTGTTGGAGTTCTACAAATCCAAAACGTCCGCCGCGCATTAAAGACTGGAGTAATTGCACTCGGGGCCAGAGATACATCGCGCATGCGGGCAATCGATCGCAACAAGAACCCCTTCTTATATCATCTCAACTTCTGGCCCTGCTTATTTGCCGCCGTAGTTCTACCTATCTTAGGACTTGGCATCATTGGTTACGGGCTATTCTTGCTGGTCAATCCATAATTTGCCTCGTTAGCTGCTAGAAACTCCGAACTGAGACACTACCATCCCGCAACTCCCGTTGACACGCAGACGGAATCGGAGCAAGGTGAGCGGCACGCGTGCGCTGTCAGCGCACGTCCGAAGAGGGCCGCATGAGGCAAGCCGTCCTGTACGCAAGAGTGTCGAGCAAGGATCAGGAGCGCGAAGGGTTCTCTATTCCCGCGCAACTGAAATTTCTCCGCGAATACGCGCAAAGCCACGAGTTCAATGTCCTGCGCGAATTTGTGGATGTGGAGACAGCCAAGACGACTGGCCGAAAGCAATTCGGCGAGATGGTGCGGTTTCTTAGTAATCACAAAACATGCCGCATCGTATTGGTCGAGAACACAGACCGCCTTTATCGGAACTTCCGCGATTGCGTAACGTTTGAGGACATCGACGTTGAAATTCACCTGCCCAAAGAAGGTCAGATCATTAGCAAGGACTCGAAATCACAAGCCAAATTGGTGCACGGCATTCAGCTCGTCATTGCCCGAAACTACATCGAGAACTTGCGCGATGAAGTGCGCAAAGGCATGCGCGAGAAAGCAGCCCAGGGCATCT